>JGI24158J21664_10001627_pt1 | contig 25741 bp, 25 predicted proteins | sample Ectturendosymbi3_FD_21664 | JGI IMG/M metagenome (IMG submission 21664) | reverse complement strand
TAATTGCAAATGTAAGGGGGGGGAGTTTGCAATGTGACGTTATATTTGAAGGGGGGTTAAATACTTGTGACGAAATGTGACAAAGAGGGGGAGGGGGTAGATTTTTGCCCAAAATAGTGTGACGTCATTTATGGATGGCCCTATTACGGAAAATTGAGGTTTCTTAAAATCACCAAAATGCGGAATGGTCACCCTTATTCAAGCTTACAATAACCTAAAAATCAACAAAAAGCTGAAGGGATGTATGAATAAAACAACCACCGAGCATAAAAATTTGCCCCGAGTGAGGATCGAACTCACGACCTTGAGATTATGAGACTCACGCGCTGCCTACTGCGCTATCGAGGCGTACGTAGCAGAGGATGGTTTCGATCCATCGACCTCTGGGTTATGGGCCCAGCACGCTTCCGCTGCGCCACTCTGCTGAGAGCCAGTGAGTGACAAAACGCAAATATCTTGCGAGTTGCCGGTTAATTCAGAGAGTTTCATGTTTCTGCTTGAGAAGAAAATAGCCATGAACATCGAGTACATTATTTTATTCAATGTCTCAGCTTAGTCATAAGCCATCGTGACTTAGAATCGACAGTAACTCTGTGCATTGCTTACCAGAGTTTTGATGCTGTTTGCAACAACCAGTTAAATTTGTCTCGGTTTAGGTGTGCGCGCCTATTTAGAGCGCTTTGGCTACACATTTTTGCGGACTGAGTTGGTTATGCGGCTTGATTGCTAGCGCTCTGCCTGAGGCTTTCATAAGTGTGTCAAACTAATATATCAGTTAGTGAGAAAACATTTTTTTCGACGCATTTCAAGACCAGAATCATGTGCAACAGATGACTGAACGTCCAACAGCAATCCAAAGCAAAAATGGTTTCTCAAAACAAACCATGGCGTTTGCAATTTGTTTATGAGACTCGAGTAGCACTAACATGTGTGCAGCTACATTTTCATAACATTATAAAGACATTTAAATAAACACCCGTGTCAAGTTGCGTAGTATTACCTTTGAACTGAAATTTTCTAAATAAGCAATACGCTATCCTGGCAACCAGAGTGAGTGTATTCAAGTGGACCGCCCACAGTTTTTCTCCACAATGTTAACAGAAAACTAGTTGTGCTGATTAAAAACCATCAAAGAAAAGAAAATCATCCTGCATTGTCGAGGTCGATATACGGTAAAACAAGGTTTTAATTCACAAAGCGTACTTTTTCAAAAATTATACTATCAACCTATTTGAATAAAAATAAGAACCGAAAACTACACAATCGATATATTTGAATAAGGTCGTAGGACTAAGGTTGCGTATGTTACGTAAAAAAATTGCGATTGGATAGGCTACAACTCAGTCGCGTTGATGAAAAACTACTCTTTGTCTACATTTCGCAAAGGGCAACACTGCCACCATGGAGATGGTGTGTGACACCGTCACCACAGATTTGACGTGCCTTATTAGTGTCGCAGTAGCAGTGCCAGTGCTTTTCCTTCAACAATGCAATTTATTTACGAGGCTCAAAGAGCAAAAACATGTACACAACTCTATTTTGAAGTCATTTTGTAATTACTACTTAAAGAAACACTGTTTCAAACTGCATTGTATTACGCAAAACTTGAATGCTGTTACGACTTGAAATTTCAAGAAGAAACACTGAGATTGTGCAAGTGTTTCTTCTTTAACAAGTGCGATTTTTTGTCTCAAATTGTGTATAAAACTGTGCCGCATTGCCTTTGAGTGGAACTACACTTTTCATTGCGATTACAAAGAGAAACAGGGGCAAGATGACACTGACGAGTCACGTGACATTGGTGAGTCACAGCTAGAGCTAAAAAATGTTTCTTTTAAACAAAATAAAAAATATTTTTCAACAAAATAAAAATTGGGGTGAGGTGACCCTCATGGGACTTGTTAGCAAAGTATAGCATTTAATTGGCAATACTCACTCAAAAAAAGATACTGCATAAGCAGACAGTTCTGGCAATGAAAAAATTGCCCCGTCAAAACAAGGTGAGTAGCTTACAGCAGGTGTAAGAAACTCGGTTTTCATCCAAAAATCGTGTGCTATTCCATGAAAGATTTGTTTCAGGGCAAAAGACATTTAGCAGGAGTTATTGGAATGCTCTTTTCAAATGGTAATTTTTCAATAATAGCAAGAGTTCTGTGAAAAGTTCAACTTATTGCGATTCCAATGTAAAGGCGTACTTCTGAATAATAACGCAAGCCATCTGTTTGCAATGCAGACCGATTTAAATGTTTGACCTTTCACCTCGTGCCGCACCTACTGGAAAAACCGTGTAGGCTATCCGGTTCCGGACACGACGCGCATGAGTGCAACTATCCAATTACCGCAGTCACGTACGCCTGTTTATACGGAACACAATCACACAAAGTAGCGAGCGGACGAAACAACAAGTTTACTCCAATCCTGGGGCTGAAAAGAAATCAATACTGTAAATTTATTTAACAAAAGTATCAAGCATTCTGATCTTTGCAGAAGCAGTATCATCAAGCAATGAGAGATGCTAGTCATGTTCTTTTTATATTCACCTTTAGTTGATATTGACGATAAACAAAAAGCAAGATAACAAAATAAAACATTAACTTGGCCATTCGACTCAAAATAACCAGCTTTTTTCCAAATTGAAAAAGAGTTTACACTTTTTTTAATGACACAAAGCATAGTGTGAGTAGAGCACAACAGAAAGGTCACGATCTCGTAATCTGAAGCTCAGACTGTCAGCACATCCAGCTGCGCTTTCTGACAGTTCAGACATTGATTCTAAAATGAACCACATTGATTTCCGTGTATGTATCATCATGTCACTGTGACATCACAAGGCCATACTTTACAGCTCACTTCTTCCAAAGCCTTCCTTCAGACTCTTGGCAGCAAAGGTGGAAGTGAAGATACCATCGACGAGATGGGAAAATTACGTTACGGTCCAGCTATTTCCCTGGTAAAATGCAGCCACGGTCCCGAAGTCAACAATCTGCACTTCTATTCCACTTCCTATTCCACGTCTTATGGCAAAGAAGGATTTTTGCCTCGTCCTGCCAAACCCAGAGGGACCGGATATCTAGCAAACTTCAGGTAAAATAAGTTTCACAAAGTATGTTTGGCGACCGACAAGTGACCTTATATGCAATCTTTTGGTCGTTAGTGAAAAAGCAAAAAATTAATTTTGATCAAAATACCTTTGTTTGTATCATTTCGTTGATTAGAAAACGGCAGTTGAGCCAAAAGTGCAAAGCTCCAGGTACGGCGGTAGCCGTCGTTGCACACTATGCCGGTATAACTTAAAAAGACGGACACATAACCGCAGAACTACTACAACTTTGATAATTTTTTTTTTATATATATAAAGCAGTGGTTTCCAACCTGGGGTCGCGCCCCCGTGGGTGTTGTTTGCCTTTTTTCAGGGGTCGCGAGAGTTTCTGATAAAAATATTCATAATTTCTTCCTTATTTCATATTTCGTATATGGAACCACTTTTTATTGTAGCCGAAATGATAGGATCACTGGCTAAAATGACAGCCTACTTTTTCATTCAAAATTGTTTAAGTGTGATTATGACCATTACAACGNTTTTAGTGTGATTATGACCATTACAGTACAGAGTACTGCTGCGTTTGGCAACGCACGAATAACTTTGTGATGTAAGAGTGCGCTGTGCTTGTAAATTAGATATCTAAATGTGGTAGCTAACTTGAGCGTTATTCTAGTTTTCAGTGAGTTGTGCTGTGGAGTGATTTGCATACGGCACGGGTCTCTCTTACTGGTGCTGCCATGTGCATGAATTAATAAATGAGTCTTTGTTCAACATAGTGATATCGTAAGTTATTTTTTAGTCATTGTGATTTTCTATTGTCAAACACAACTGCATTACATATACCTGACTGGAAATTTTTGGATGGTGGTTAGGTTAAATTGGGTTGAAAAATGGGTCACTGCCTGAAAAAGTTTGAAAACCACTGATTTAAAGATAACTCGTGGCAGGTCCAACCAGGATGACTGACTGTAGAGGTATAAAAAGCTGCTATACCTCACAGGTTATACATTAGAGAGAAAGTGGTGCTCTTTTCCTTGCTATTTAATATATTTTCTAAAGGAAATCCTTAATTTTCCGGTCCCCAGTTGAGATCCTGGAATCGGCTATTCACATTATCAACTACGTTTTTTAGATAGTGGCGTGCGAGGTATTAAGATTCTCGTAAACAAATGCAGACATGTGCATTTGACACACGCGTGGGCGTTTGCTAGTTTTTCGTGGTCAGCAAATCTTTTACTCGCAAAGTCTTGTTGATTTGTTTTAGGCCAGGAGTTTATTATTCATCTTCACTGGACAAACATGACAATCCCGCAGTGGGTAGAATGCTCCGAAACAACTACCTGTCTACCTACTCGCAGCAACATAGACCGTACCTCAGTGGTCCTGATGGAAAAGACGACTTCCCATACAAGTATATAGTTTTTACTAATTTACGTGAAGTTTTCATCGTCATATATTTCTATTATTGACAGAAAACAACGTGGTGCTATTCGTAGAATGATTTCAATTGAGTGACTTTGAATTTTGTGATATATAGAAAAAACAGTGAGCTTTGAACAGACAAGTTCAAATGCTTCGAAGTCAGCTGTTTAAATTGAAACTGAATAATTAAGGCCAGTGACGCTGTTTCGAGCCTTGGCCTCGGTTTCGAACCTATAGTAAAGCTTCTGCAATTCAACCTGTTCAATGCCTGGCGTATCTGCAGCAAACAAAGTCTAAAACAGGCAAAAAAAGGCAAGGAATTCGACAAAGTTACAGCTCGGAAGTGGTGATGATAATATTTCAAGGTTCTAAAATATTTTCGGAAAGTCTGACAAATTTTAAAATCTCAGTCTCAATCTCTCAGGACTCGGAGATTACGGTCTCGGCGACATTACTGCTCAGTGTAAACATCGTTTGCTGCTTTTAGCTGAAGTGACTGCTGTTCTTGTTTTAGTTTATACTACAAGGAACGTTTTTACCTGTTTTCCTCGGAATTTTTGTTTCAGCTTTTTTCCAAAATCAGAAACGGCAAGTTTAACTTTAAAATTGTGTAAAAATTTTATATGAATCTTGTTATTGTCAATATTTTTCCTCAACAACGCTATTTTTGCATCTATAGCCAATCGATAGTATTCAAATCGTTCTAACCTTCGGTTTTCACACAGAGTTAAAACGTGCGACACCGCTTTCAATTTCCAGGCGGCGCCAATTTCGATCCCATATTCGAGCACTGTGTTGAAGGCAAGGCTTGATACATTGGAGGACAGGAAGTATAAACCTTTGCTGAAAAAGTAAGTATAGATTGCTTGCTATTGCATTTTTCAAATACTTGCTGCAAAGCAAATTTCTCATCCGCCTGGTAATCGCAGCATGCTCATGCGGGAATGCTTGCAATTGCAACCGACAGTTTTAAAATTTTGAGAAAACACATCTTTAAAAGAAATTCAATATTGGAACCGGCTAAAGGGTAGAGTTTATTGAGCACGCACGAACAAAGCTGGAAGACTGGGTCAGATCCCACGTTTGAAATTTTCATACCGAAAACGTGAAAAACGATACTTGCGCCCTGTCCAGCTTCGTTTTCGTCGTTATCGGATGGGTACAAGACACAAGCAAACGAAGTTGGCAGGAGCGTATCGAGGTTAGATGGATCCCGGGGTAAGAAACAAGTTTGGCGCCCCCCGGTGTTCGAACCTAAGGTCTTTCGGAAGCCAATGTGCTGTATCGAAGACAGTAGTTGCGACATTCTTGAGACTTTTCGGTGCCATCCAGTGATTCGGCGCCCTGGGTATTGTTCCCCCCTTGCTCCTCCTTTTTACGCCCCTGAGAGTTGGGCGCCGCTGACGACTCGCGACCCTCCGACAGGAGCGCAAAAAGACGAGCTAACCGAAAGTGAACTTATTTCAAAATTAGATATTCTGCCCTGACTTGAAAGACATCATCCATGGAAACTTTTTGGGTATAATATCAAAATACAATTTTCAAAAACATTGCACGAGAAAGTTGATGCAGATGGGTCTCCAAATTACTAATGTTTGGTTATTTAATGTTGTAGTTTAGCACTCTGTTGCAGAATTTATTTCAAAAAGGGAAAGCGGTGAAAAAAGATAGTTTTTGAGGTTTGATTTTTCCTGTTTAATCTAAGAAATTTAGGTTGCAGGGCAAAAGCGTCCCCCATCTCGATCAAGGATCATTAAGCCTTAGTACGGAAGCGAGAACTTGCTACAAAGGAGAACCAAGCTGCAGAATGAATCTACATCTCAAGGTCTTGTGGCTTTTGTTTTTAACAATTGCAAATGCGTGGCTGTGAAAACGCAATTTAAGGGTACCATGCAGAGCAGATCGTTACGGCGCACTGCTTCAGTCAAAATGCCTAGACATATTTTATCAATGCACTAAAAGTATAGTAGAAGTTACAGTCAGGTGTTTATTTCTGATAACGTTAAAAATACTTTAGTTGAGAATGGCCGCACCATATCTGCTGAAATGAAAGACTTGAGTTCACTGCTTGGAAAACACTTATCGTTTTGAAACCATGCTGATATGGAGCTAAAATGACTGATACGGAGAAAGCTTCAGCACCTGAGCGCGTTCTAGTGTACAGACGGGCGTCCTTTATAGACGCATTAGTGGAAGACAGGACAGATTTGTGGCTGCGACCATGAAAAATCTCGATAGTCGATACAGTAAAACATGAACAGTCAACCTGACAAAATAAAGATCGTCTTTCTTCTTGCGTATCTCACTGTCCGTCACTGCAGCGTTGCTGGTACAGTAGTTGTACTTTCCGTTGCTCGGTAACTGGCGCTTCAACTTCGGTGAAAACCAGGCTTATGAGAACTGCCTATTTCCCATCCAGTTATGGCTTGTCGCAGGTTGTGATTTGCTTTTTCCATTTTAGTCTGGACTCTGCTTGCTTTCTTTGCCCGTGCTTCAGTCCTTTGATATGTCTCACGTAAGAATTGCTTAGACGTTTCATGACTGAGGATGCCTCTATTTACTTGAAATCGGTTTCCTGTCAAAAAAATGCTGATTGGTCCAACTGCGTCATCTTTGCGAGGACTGGTTACTTGGAATTAAAACCCTTGTTCTAATAAAAATGTCTACCACTTTCATCGTCTACTCACTTTTTTCTGCACAAGCTTAGTGGTAGTATGCGTAAACACTTTGTATTACGATCAGGCTTGTAACACCAGAAGAAAAAGGAAGAATACCAGTATTTCTCCTTAGAAAATTTTGGAATCATGTGTTTCTGCCTTAAAAGTGCTATTGAGTTAAATTTGTCTAACCTTGCAAGTCGTGTATGTTTCTTTTCGCTTAAGGAAGCAGTCAGAAAATTGAGAAAAAACCCTGCTCAGTAAACAGTCGTTTTTAGTTCCAAATCACGACGCAACATCGGTTCAGCAACTTTTGCTGTAAAGTATAAAACAATAAAATTGTAAGCACGAAGCATTCAAAATATGGAAGATTGGTCGAAGCTGTATTGAAAAAAACAAATGCGAAAGCCTTTGTTAGTTTGAAAATAAGTTAAGCACTTGTACTTCGTTGGCCAATATGCTGCTTTTATCGGCGTGTTGATTTAATGAATGTATGTTTGTATATCACAAGAGGACCTTTTTTGACCATCGCAGAGGTCAACAAATATACTACAACAAAATTTGCAGTTTGCGTGCTGTCCTGAATTTACAAAATACCAGGCAATGACATTTCTACAAAATGCGCCGCTTATATTTTAATGCATTAAAATCCTCTGTCAAAGATCTTTAAAGTTTTTTTGCATTCTAAGGATGTGGGCGCTATGGAACCATCTGGATTTACCCATTACCATCATTACGATCCGATTCAGTATTTACCTCGAGCGCCACATGGTGGAGAGATCTCGGAAAGGTCAGAAGTCCAATGATTGGTGTGCGGTATGAAGATAGCGTCGTGTCGTTGGGCGTCGGAAAGGATAGCAGGGGGACCAAGTCAATGGTGGAAGAACCTTTTTCAAAGTGGGGGGCACAAGCGCACGTCAAAAAAACTATTTAAAATTTTTTTCATTAAGATATTTACTTTACAATGGACCCAATACTAATTGTGTTGCTTAGACTTTTTAAGCAAAAACTCGAAATGTAAAAGAGGGTGGACCAGGCACCCCCAAAAAGTGGGGGAATAGGCACATGCGGCTCCACCGGTTCCGCCACCCCAGGACCAATTCCCCAGCTGGATTTTGAAATTTGTAATTTTGCTGTTAATTTTTTGGATGAAAAATGTTTTTCTCTTAGTCTCGATGTATGGTTGGCCGCCACTGGAAAAAAATGTCCACCCCTGGGAAAAATCTTTCCGACACCTTTGTCTTACTTTTCGTTTTTTTTAAATAGCTTAGTCATTGATAAAAGGAGTCCCACTAGCTTCATCATCTGAATTTGTGTCATCTACATTACTACTGTGCATGATTTAAGGGTCTGTTGCGATGTTGCGTGTAATAGGTTGTCAGCGAATAAAAGTTGTTGACGCATTTTAATGAGATGGGCAAAAATTACTCCGAAACTATTGTACCATCTGTAATTGAAATATTTTGCACATATGATCGATCGACTGCTTAACTGCATTTCAACCACCAACGTGGCAGGTTGACCGAAGTCAGTGAGAAACAAAACAAGTTTGTCAAGTGGCCAATCTTGAACGGACGAGAGGAAAACAGTGGGGTTTGCAAAAGAGCTCAACGGGAAACTGGTGAGGACCCGAGATAACAAATATGTTGTTCGAAGAATCAGTGTGAAAGTAAAGCCAATTGTATTTTGCGTGGCTTGATTCAACGTGGCCCTTAAAGCTGAAAATCCAAAGCCACCACTTTATTGAGACGTATTTTCACTGCACCCCAAAACGTTTTGATAAGCAAGAGGGGCAACTCGGACAAACTAGGTTTTTTTGGTGTCGCTGCATTTCATGTTTGTCTTTCGAGATAACGCTAAGAATTTGCGCCAATAAAACTCAAAATGTGGGTGCTACTCAGTGATGGTATTCAAACTTTTAAGAAAAGGTTCTCTCACTCCAGCACTCACTAACAACAGGTTCTCTTATTATCACAGTCTCCAGAGGCAAACCATGCTGGTTGGCCCGATATAAGTGCAAAGGTTGATCTTCGTGTTAGTAACAGGTCTATGAGAGGTTTGCCAAAATAAGTTATAAGTGTAAGGTATTCATGGGGAAAAATTAAGAACTCCTGGCTTAAGCCAACAACTTGTTCTCGGGATCAAAGACATTCCAAGAACAGGTTCTTGCGAATCGGTCGAATCCCACCACTTGTACTATATTTCTTCTTGACTGGTGTGCAGTGCATGAATTGACCACAGCAACCTAATCAATCTTTTCGCAACTTAAAACTCAAACAGATATTAAGTTTTTATCTCAATTTTAGTTTTGCTCTTATACTTACCAAAAGAAATACTATTCTTTGATAAACGCGATATCGCAGTTAGCGCCATCTCAAGAATATTTCTTGCGCGGTTTGCAGGCTACAGTCACGAAACGGCCAGGCCTCGATTTGTCAAAAGAGTGCCACGTGACGCATTCACTTTCCTTAATCAAGCTCCTTCTTTAATGGCAAAGCGGATTGAAAAACATGACCCAGCTGAATTTGTCAACATGATCAGAGGACCTGACAATTCCACGTAAGTATGTAATCTCTTCGGCTTCTAGTGTTGCTTTCCTCAAGGTACAAAAAGCATATTGCTGTTGGTGAACTTTACACCAACAACGTGAGTATCTTACTCTTATATCCAGGGCCGGATTTAGACGTGTGGAGGCCTCAGGGCAGTCTTTATGTGGAGGCCTTTAGTACCCCAAGGAAATAAGATTCGAAGTCAAAGAAATACCATCATCAGTTAGCTGTAAATATGTAAATATAAAGTACGCCTCAGGACTGTGGAGGCGCCTGGGTAGGTGCCCACTTAGCCCTCCCCTAAATCCGGCCCGGCATCCTCATAACATCTATTCATATATGACAATGCAGAAACGTTGCAAGGCTTTGAAAAAACTGATACGATTTACAATGTAGAGGCGCCTTGACCGCTAATAAGTTTAAAATAAAAACATAGCTGGAATTTGTCTATTTGGAGAAGTGGCTCGACATTCAATCAACGTACTTACGAATTTCACAGCCGTCCGCTTTGCCGCGGAATGTCACACCGTAAGCTCTAGGATAACATGCCATATCTGCCACTTGTACTTGAGATAGCACTTGTTTGACCATTACCCAATGTTCATGCCCATAGATGAGGATCGACACAAACACCGATTTAAAACTGAAAACTTTGCGGCAGTTGAAAGCTCCCATTTTGTGAGCACGGAACAACAAAGTTCATGATCCATTTATACGTTAGATAATTTTCTGATAATGACGAAACCAGTTTTCCCAATCTTTAGGACTATAGTGCGAATACTGTTTGGGGTTATGCTGATATATAAATAGAAAAAAGGAAAAGGGTATCATTTCTTCCTAACCTGAAAGTTCTTTCACCAATGATGATTCATTAATTGGCGCGTTACACAGCTTTCAAGTTTTAGTCTGGCAGTCTGGGTGTAGCCACTGTATATATAATGCGTATTGCTTGCTTACAAATGTAGTGTACCGTTGTCGTAGGCCACGTTCGTTATGGTGGTCCAAACCGCCCTTTCAGTAGCCATAGTATTTTAAAGGCGCATGCTTATTTTGGAAGACCCAATTTTAAACTTGTGCCGTATTCTGTTACACGTTACATACGCGGTCCACAACAGAAAGTGTTGTGCGGCCCAATAAAAATTGCTAAACGGCCCACAATTGGGCCGAGGCTTACAGCTTGCCGACCATACTGTCCTAAGCGGAGATCGAAAAAGGAATACGAACAAACAGAAATCACTGACGACATTTTCTTTGATTGTTCTGAATGTGAATAACTATCAGCGAAAGTAATAGATACCAAAACAACAAACTAAACGTCACCCTGCATGAGTTGTTGCTTCAACTGACAGAGTTCTTAAGTGCAGCATTCTATTAAAACACCACATGCAATCTGCGGTAGCTTTTTTACACAGTATTCCGTTATTGCCCTAGTGACGTACAATAGGTGATTTATCTTCTGCGTTTACGTTGCAAGCCACGAATTTTGCTTCGACACAATTTTTTTTCTCACCGTGCATTAGTGTCATTTTTTAATTCAAAACTGTTTCAAAGATAATATTTTTATGATAAGTCCATTTTCAGTGCTTTACAATTGCATTCCTGTTTACAAATTTGGACTAACGTACTTAAATCGTCATGTCATCAAAGGCTTTCTTCAAGCTGGTATCAAGGAAGGCAAGCTTCACGAGACGATGTCAAAGACATGGATTCGGTTGGATGCAAAGAATCAACTGGGTTTACAACCAATAACGGGCGATACGTTTGTCGCAAAATTGACAAAGGACACTTTGACACTCACTACACACTGAAATACGGAGAAAAATTTCGAGGAGGTATAACCAATATACTTTTTTCGGTGTGCTGAATAAGTCGTTGACTTCGTCCTTGAAAGTAACCGAAAGTTACCACTGGCTTATGAAAATGTCTTCGCCCTAGTTGCACAACTTGTTATCGGAGAAAATTGTTTTGATTCAGACGGAATTCCAATTTTGCCTTGAAACAGAAAAAATTAGTAATTTGGTGTTACAAAATTGTTTGAGCAAAATGTTACCCAAATAATTATCTATATCTATAGTATTTATTATTGTAACTTTTCTGCTCAATTTCTGCGCTTTTGGTTCTTGAAAAATGTATAGTAATCTTTGGTAAGGCGAAACTTGTCTGTGATAGTGCGCAACAGCCTGGTTGCTTAGTTTAGTTTATCTGCAGACGTTTATCTTGTTTACAAACAAAGTTGAAAGCAAAAAGGAAGCTGAGAAGACATTTTACACAGGCTTGCCACAGTTAATCTAGGAATATGGTGACAACAATAAGCCTTATTTCTACTTCTAGTTTATTTTTGAACAATGTCAAAGCGCTTTGTCATTTGCTAAACCGTTTTTAAACATGTAAATGTAGAATCGTTTTATGGGGTTGCGTTTTATCATTAAAACAGTCAGAAACATACAAGTAGTCTACCTCACAGGCGTAGCCAAGGGAGGTCAGGAGACCCTGCCCCCAACCCCACAAATTCTTAGCATATCTAATCATTTTGTGCTGGTGTCTCAAGGCGGTGTCTCAAACAAAATACGTTTGCACGCTTAAAGATAAATAATTTTCGGCCCTCCCCAAACATTTTGGCCTAGCCACGCCACTGGTCTACCTAACGTCGCATTCAAACAAAAATTTAAAAGAAATGATCTGCAGCGAGGCTTACCGCGTTTTTACAGCCATTTATCAAGGTCGTTCGGAAGCCCTCGCGACGAAGCCGACCGACGGGTTCACGAAAAGCACTCTCGTTCACTTTTACGGCAACGGAAGGAAATTTCGCGAACGCGACTACGAGCTCCGACACGCGCTGCCAGGCAAAGTCATCAAGGTGGAACATCCCTGCTACACGGACAACACAATAAATTACAAGATTAGGCCTTCGGTGACTGTGCCTTGATTTGAAACAAAATGCAATGTCAACAGCTACTTTCATTCTAATTTTGCATTGTACAGCAATAACAAGAACAAAACTGTTTTTCAATATTCTCGTTCAGAAGAAAACTTTGCGTCGCGCGCATTCTGTCACTTATATCTGCGTCGACCTTATTTTAAACGTTAAAAACCCGGAACGATGTACTCTGCGAAAGTTGAAAAACTGGATTCAGTGCAGGTTGATGCGAGATTAGCTTTGATGGATTCGAGCTACATGGCACCAGACCAACGATGCACGCTCCTGGCAGCTGGTAAATTACGTTACTAGGAATGTTTCAGTAAAACAAAAATGTACAGGTTTTAACCGGCCGTAACAAGCCTTTCATCGCATCAAATCCTTAAACATTTTTGCCAAATTTCCATGTAAATCATTAATGAAGAAAATATCTCATGCATTTGTTACGAGCAGAGCAGTCGCAGTTATGTTTAAGTGGCCCGAAATTTCTTTTAAAATAATAACATTTGCTGCAAAAAGATGGCTTAACTAAATGCCGTTGAATAATAAGAAAGTTCCATTACACTCGATTGTCCTTCCTTTGGAGTGTCATGAGTGGTCCGCTGGCGAAGAACCGTCGCCCAAACGTTTTCAATGGGGCTTTACGTTTATGCAGGAGAGCTTGACATTAAAAATTTGACAAAAACTCCATTGACTTATGGTGTTTCATATTTCAATTTGGGGGGACTTGGTGCTTTGGTTGGGGACTAAGCCCCTCCGTTGTGACGGGATTGTGCGGGCACACATCACCGCTAACTCGGAACCGTGGACCAATCACCTACTTTCACAGGGAATGCTGCATTGGTGGTAGGCCAGTCGATTTCAGATTTAAGTGCTTCGAACTGCGCTGCCGGAATGATAGGGTGTTGTGCTACTTTTAGGAGCAAGTGTTCCACCTAACATGGAGGTGGAGCTGAGGTCTTGCTTTTCACTGAGGCCAGCACGACACATTATATTGGACACATTGTCGTGGTTTAATGTAGTATTTGCATATCATGATCATGGCAGTCGGCCTTTTACTTTCACTTTGTTTTTTTCCAGAGATGAAAGGATTTGTGTTTTCAAATCCAATTTAAAATTACAGTAGGCTATATTTTTAAATCCAATGCAAAACCAAATCTTGTTCAAATCCAAATTCCTATCACTGTTATTAGGCTAGGCCCAGTGACGTAACTGGAGGCTTGAGTCAAGGGGGGCAAAGGTTTTCTGAAGGGGGCCCACTGGTAATCGCAGAGGGGCCCACTACCCAAAACTCAGAAAAAAAGTTAAGAAATGATAGTGAATCTCTGGATGTCGTGGATGTCCATACCAGACAAAAAAACGAAAACACTCGGAAAAACGCAAAAAAACAACAAATTAACGAATACTCAATATCAAAATGTCAACTAAAAGGAACCCAATTTTTCTATATAGCTTGCCAGGGGGAGCAGCTCGCTCGCTTGCCCCCCATCAGTTACGCCACTTGCTAGGCCCATATGTAAGCTAATCCAGCTCAAATATTCAAAGACAAACAAAAAGTTTGAAAACTAATTCAAGTTAATTTATGCTCCCCGTTTGGCTCACAACACCACAACAACTGACACTGCAAAACGTCAACGTAATCATTGTTAGCAGCAATGCATTGAGAAGCTCTGCTAACTCCGTGCTCTTCAACCTTTTTGTAATCGTGGAACCCCTGATATACTTCCGCGTTTGTCATGGAACCCCCATTAACAAAAATTAAAAATAACGAATTACTCGTAAGAAAATCAAATATTTCTTTATTAGACACTTCAACAAATGAACAGTTATTACAGATGTTAAAAAGCAAGAAATTTAATGACTCGGTCGTTCTTGCATTTTTGGAATGTAGCTGCTATATGTTCAGAATTTGGTCAACCGCAAAAAGAACCCGTATCTCAAGTATGTGTCATCCCATTTTCTAACTTTGTCAATTGAATCACATTTGGTCTGCTTCGGATTAGGTGCCTCTTTTACATTTGGACTACACTGCCCATCACCGTCCACACCTTCGCTGTTGTAATTATTTCGTTTCACATGAGAAAACTAGCTATTTTGCTTCATCTAGCTTGACTAAATAGTAAAAAGTTGGGTTTCACACTGTTGATACTTTATTTCCACATAGGTTGAACAGCAGCTCTAGTCTGTGACTCAATCTACTCTCTTCTAGATTCAGGTTGAGTCTGCTGCAGTGTTGCCACTCTGTTGTCACGGAAAAGTACTAGATTTCATGATAAAAAACACTAGATTCACAAAAAAATACTAGATTACAAATACGTGATATATTTGTCAGATTACAAGAAAATTTATGTTGTACTTAAGAACAGGCGGGTGTTTGATGAACATCATATGTTTATTTATTTGTCTCAGACCAGATGGTCCGTAGAACACATGCAGACGATTATTCTTTTACGCTTTAAGTATTTCAACATTGCTTGAAATGCAACACCTTGACACGATGCTTAATTGCTTCATAGGGGAAAAAGGCCAACCACACATGACACACCCACACCGTTGCTGTTGAGAAATTCTTTGTGCTCTGAAATGCGAAACATCGAAAAATGGGGAAATGGCATCTGTTTCATGACTTTTTCAACATGGTTACAACCATTTCAAGAACCCCCCATGTTTGAATTTCGCTTGTGTTTGTTTGTACAAGTCACTGAAACTTTTAACAGATGATCACAGTGACTTCGTAGTGGTTTGACTCAAAACAAGTTATCATTATATGGTCTTGTGTAATTTAAGATGTAATTAGGTAGAAGTTTTAGCAAATATTACAATTGCACATAATCAAAGTCAAAAACCAAAAGGTCTTTCCGGTTCCTTCAATGCCCTGGCGTCCTTGCACTAATTTGTTTTCTTGCTGAATATTAATTATCGCCAAATAGATTTTGCAATGCAGCACATTAAAATGATGCTTTTTACAAATCTTCATTTTTCCTCAATTACTCAACGCTCCTGTATGATGGAGATCAATTGCAGTAGTTGTAGGTGCATTATTTCGGTGTTCGCGTCTCATCAGCGCATTTGTGTGGTAAAAAATGTGTGTAAGGTATACAAACTAAGCAGGGCCTATGAGAGGGTGGGTACAAGAGGTACATCGTATTCGGGCCTGTTAGGTACTGGGGCCCGTGAGGATGAATGAACGCACGCTAAATTTTTCTGTAATCAAGACTAAATTACAAGTGTAAACCACTTGCAAGTATGACAATTAATCTGATTCTAAGTCTTAACATGATAGCTGTTTTCTCTGTGTTCTGATTACTATGCAAACAATCTATAAAGTTTCGACAAGGACACCAGAAGCGAGGAGGCCCAGTATCGGTCTTCGTACCCCCTGACACAGGGGCGGATCCAAAGGTGGGCGATTGGGGCGATCGCCCTCCTAAAATCAACGAAAGTAACTTTTTTACCCTGATTTTGAACAATTTGGAAAACAGCATTCGTGATATAAGGCCATTTTGCCGTCCATTGTTTTGTCACAGCAGGGTTGTGAAGTATACCGTAAAACCTCTATTTGAGCGCCACCTCTATTTGAACGCCACCTCTAATACACCGCCACTATAAAGGTAGGGTTGAAAAATAGAGTGCCACCCTCTAATTGAACGCCACTTTGATGAATTCTTCTATTTTGGAAATAGTTACGGCTGAAATCTCCTTTCTACAGTATTTCTCCAAAAATAACACCTACCCTAAAAATAAGACCTAGCCTGAATTTCCAGAATGATTTTAATATAAGCCCTACCTTTAAAATAAGACCTATTCGATAGCGCGAAAGTGCAATGACCTGAAGTTACGCGAGGATCACGCCACGATTTGTAAATGTGTTAGATGTAAATGTGTTGGATGTTTTTTCTTTTAATTAATAAATTTTATCTCAAAATTCTAACCAGCTAGTCGAAAAATAAAGCGCCACCCTCTAATTCAGTGGTTCACAAACGTATTCAATCCGTTACCCAAATCAAGGTAGCGATTATGTCTTATTACCTTCAATATTTTGCGTCGTAAAAAAAGCAACGAGTTATAATACAGAACAAAATTGTGGTTTCCGTTCCTCGTTACGCTCCGAAGAATCGCATATTACCCCCAGTGGGTAATTTACCCCAAGTTTGGAAACCATTGCTCTAATTGAACGTCACCTCTAATAGAACACCACTATGGGGGAAGAGTTGAAAAATAGAGCGCCATGGCGGTGAAATAGAAGTTTTACGGTACTTCGTCTCTCTTACAGTTATGAACCAGTAATAAGAGTTGATTGCCAAATATCACTGAAATCGTCCCCTAAACTTATTGGCTGGATCCTCCCCTGCCCTGACAGCATTTCTCTGAGAAGCCCTGAAACCATCGGTCTTCGTACCCCGTAGCAGAATTTCTCTCAAAGGCCCTGAAACCAAGCATACAAAAAATAACAAATGCTGGTAATTGTTCTGCTCCTCTNAATGTTGGTCATGTGCAAACACCGATTCTGTAATGCGCTATTGTATGGCTAACCATGTTTTGTGCTCTTGTTAATGACGATACAGTTATGGTGATGATAAAGTGTTTTGCTCCTCTAAATATTGGTCATGTGCAAACACTGATTCTGCAAAGCGTGCTGCTGTATGGCAAACCATTTTTTGTGCTCTTGTGTTTATGATGGCGTCTGTGATATGGACCACGAATCCATAAAACACACTCAGTAGTGTAGGAGCCGGGGGCGCAGGNGTGTANGATCCGGGGGTGTACACCCCGCAGAAGTTTTTATTTGGTGAAGATCTGGGCAAAATCCCTGAAAATCTGGGCAAAATCTGGGGAAACCTGGACAAAATCTGTGAAAACCTTCGCAAAAACCCTGAAAATCTGGACAAACTCCTTGAAAATACGAACAAAAATGGCGCCCAACGTGCTTTGGTTTGAGGAAATAGCGCCCAATATGGTCTTCATAAGAAAATATTCTCACGAAGCGTGGAACAAAAATCTTTCTGGTAAGTTTGGGGAAATTCGGGCAAAAATCCTTCACACCCACAAAAATTTTCTTGCTCCTACACCTATGAACACACTAGATAGCTATGAAAAACCACTAGAACACTACATGAAATGAAAAAGCACTAGATCTAGTGGAAAAACAGTAGGAGTGGCACCAATGGTCTACTCTCAACTCATTAGTCTGCTCTACTGTGACCAGTACTTATATCGGCAACATCGCAAAACAACTGTGATGCAACAACAACGTTCTTCCTAATTGCACAACAATGAACAACAAATGACGCAACAACTATCAATATCTCTTGTTCTGCTATCTGCACTCTACTTCCTGTACAACTAACTGGGCCTACTTGGTTGGAGTCTGAATGCGGCACGGTGATCTAAAAAATTCCATAGTGTCGCACCAATATACTGAAGCAAGAAATCATTTCTCCTCAAAAACGAGGAACCCTCACGGAACCCTTAAAAGTCGCGGAACCCCACTAAATGCTTTGCGGAGCCCTAGGGTTCCGCGGAACCCCTGTTGAAGAGCACTGTGCTAAGTTCAGCAATAGCGTGTAAGATGTCAGACAAGACGCTTAACAGGCTTACAACCAGTGATAGCGTGACTCGAGTCAATGACTCGACTCAAGACAAGATTTTTGGTGACTCGGACTCGACTCGACTCACGTTGAGAAAAATGGTGAATCGACTCGACTCGAGTCACGTTTTTCACAGAATGACTCGACTCGAGTCACAGTTAATGACTCGAGACTCGAGTCACAGTCATTTTTACAAAACTCGGAGTTCCTGATGGACAAACCCAGTTCGTTTGCACACAAAGAAATGAGCATATTTTGCTTCAGTGACGATCAAGATTGGCGGAAATTTTCTGTTTTGCCTGTCTAACAGAGATGAGCACGGAACAGGACTGGATCGGACTGAATCAGGACTGAAGCCAATTTTGGCCGGATCTGGACTGGATCGGACTGCAATTTTTTTGAAGATTGGCGGATCAGGACTGGATAGGATTGAGAAAAAAATTTTTTTTTTCAATATGCTTATTCTGAACGTATCAAAAATTCTAGTTGTGATCCGATTTTACAGATTTGCTAAATGGCAGTGTAATTTTGCCATCAACGATAAAAGCTCTGCTGAGACTATTTTGCCATTCGAATTGTATCCACCTTTACCCACATATAACGTTGAGTTCTAGTAGTAACGTGAACATAGTTGAGTGGTGTCTACGCCTGTTGAGCAAGTATTGGTTGGTTCTGCTCTCACCATTTCCTTTGGCTTAGCTTGAAGAGATTACTCCTTTGATGTGAATGCTTTTTATGTAGGCTACTTTTCTAAAAAGTTTGGGGTTTAGGGCGGTGGTTATCAACCGGGGGATTGTTTGCTTTTTTCTAGGGTCTCGAGAGCTTCTTATAAATATATTCATAATTACTTCTACATTATAAATTTCGTACATAGAACCACTTTTTGTCGTAGTCAAAATAATCTGGCAGTAGCGCAGTCAATAATTTTGTTCGGGATGGGCCAGTCAATGACGTTGTCAGTCATTGACGTCGTCTTGAGTTCGACTGTCACTTCCGTTTATTTTCTAACAGCTGAAAATTAATACAAAGTACCAGCAAAGATCTCAGCAATTTTGTTTCGGGGGAGGCCATGGCCTCTTCGGTCTCCTTCTGGCTGCGCTACTATTACCTGCGAAACTGATAGCCTACTTTTCCATTCAAAATTGTTTTAAGTGTGATTATAACCATTACAGTGCTGTTGCGTTCGGCAACACACGATTAACTTTGTGGCCAAAGTATGTGCAGCGTTTGTAGATCAAATATCTGATTGCTGTAGCTAACTTGGGAGTTATTCTAGTTTTGAATGAGTCGTGCTGGGGAGTTATTTGTAATGGTACGGGTCTCCCTCACTGATGCTGCCACGTGCATCAATTTAATAAATGATTTTTGTTAAGCATAGCGATGTCGCACGTTATTTTTTAGACATTGTAATTTCCTATTGTGCAAACACAACTGCATTTACTATGTCTGACTAGAAAATTTAGGAAGGGGTCGATAGGTTGATTGAGTTGCAAATTGGGTCGCTGCTTGAAAAATGTTGAAAAACAACTGGTTTTGGGCTTACATTTAGGGGTTACGTCTACGGATTAAGTTTCAGGTTTGCGTTTTGGGTCTAGGTTTAATTTTGGGTTGAGGTTTTGGGTTTGGGTGTTGGGTTTAGGTTTTGGTTTTGGGTGTTAGGTTTAGGTTTTGTATGTATAGGTTAATCTGAGTTTAGGTTTTGTTTTTGGTTTCAGGTTTGGGGTTTTAGGTCATGATACAAGGACTTTATGCTAATCCAAGTGTATCCCGTATCGTCCTTGTCATTTGACCAGTCCAAACAATCGGATTCTCCTAATGGCAAAATAACTCCACCAGTGCTTTTGCTTCATGATGCAAAATAGACACTAGCTTGTTAAACTTTGGAAATGCCAAAAGGCTAATTTGCCTCATGAGGCAAAAGCATTCCTACAACTATTTTGCCTTCAACCAATCATATTTGGCTAAAGACAAAATAGCTTCAGTGATGCTTTTGCCTCAAGAGGCAAAATAAATTCATTGGTTTACATGGGCGGATCAGGATTGGATCGGACTTAGGATTTTCAAAAATTTTGCGGATCAGGACTGAATCATATTCAATTTTATCGGATCAGGACTGGACTCGAACTGAAAAATTTCACAGTCTGCTCATCTCTGCTGTCTAGTCGTGCTGTGCTGCATTTTAAGGATCAAGTTCCCCCAACTTGCATAGAGGGAGACCTGAGACTTTGCTCTCACCGAGGGGTCAGCAGGGCACAATATATTGACAACGCATCGTGGTTTAATGTAGTATTAGCATATCGTGATCATGGCAGTGGGCCTCACACTGTGACCTTGCACCTTTTTCAGATACCAGTAATGTGATTTAAGTTTTTCAGCTTCAAATCCAACCCAAAAACTATATTCCAAAATATAATGCAAATGCGAAAACCGAATCTTGTTTAAATCCAAATTCCTGCCACTGTTATTAACCTAAGTCCATGTGGCGACGTGGTTACGCCACATATAACGTAGAATTCATAGCAGCAATAGAAGAGCATGCCTGGTCAAATGTCTAATTTCAATTGCTATTATGCTGAGGATTGTCGGTTCGACTCTATCTTTGGTTGGCTCAGATTGACCCAGCATTGTGCCTGCAACACATGGCTCCCAACGTGTCGGTGGGTGCAATCCAGTGTTAACATGCAGTCCTACAGTAACTTGCAGTCCCAAAACTGAACCGAAAGGAACAGTAATCTGCAGTCCGAAAACTGAAGCAAAAGTTGCGAAGAAGTTCAAAAGAAAATAATCAATTCCAATCCAAATCTGTTCAAGCAAAAATGATAACATTCAAATTCATCAATATACTGAAATGTCGCAAGATTTAAATCCACATCCAAGTGTATGTTCATCTCTGGCCATTTTCATGTATTGGGTATCCGAAAACCGCACTTTCAATGCAGTGTCCACCGAGAAGTCGTAACAACATACCCTTGTTTTTGCAATGAACCGCACCTATTGCACGTTCTTTTTGTGAAGGTTGTACCTGCCACCACCTTCACATCCTGGTCAAAGCACCACTTTGTTGTGATTGGAAAGGTCGAGCAGCAAGTGCGCAAAGCTTCACACTGTGGTACCAAGCAACAATAAAGATCCCAGGTCGTGCTCATGTCATTTCTGCTTGCTCGCCCCACATGAGCGTTGTTCTTCACGCACATCCCTTTCGTCGTGAATCACACATTCACCACAACGCTATTTGAAAGGTTGCAATACTTGCAGCAAGGTCGGGCTAGACGTTTTGAAACGATTGAGAGTGAAAATGACAAATAAACTGCAAACTGAGAAAACTTATACATAAATAACCTACAATCAAACTTGTAAAAACAACATTGGGAACCATTTTCTTACTTATTGGGCACCATTTAATAGCATGTTGGGCACAATTTCCCAACTTATGGGGTTCCATTTTATGGCATGTTGGGCGCCATTTCATATTAAAAAAATGTCGTAGAAAAAACTTGAAATTTCGTGTGACTCAACATTGACTCGAGCTTGCAAACCAGTGACTCGAAGCGACTCGACAGATCTTGTGACTCGACTCTACCAAATCATGACTCTGACTCGAATAAATTTTAGATGACTTTGACTCGAAGGACTTGTGACTTTGACTCGACAAAAATGACTCTGACACATCACTGTTTACAACACAAACGACTCATTAACACTGGGCTACAGTACATATAAGCAATGATTAAATGCGCTAAATGTTTAGAGGCCAGCCTCGGTTTTACGTTATATACAACAGTGATGATGAGCCAAGAAAAAGGACAGGATCAATGAAAGTCACACTAATTCTGTAACTTTGATGACATGATGCATAAAAGAGCAGACTTCTTTCACAGGTCATAGCAAGGCTGAACATTGAAACAAACACAATGCGTAATCGCAACGGATTTGAGAAACACAGCTGAACCGAACTTTTCAATACAGTAGCCTAATCTCCAGTTACGAAACTGAAATGAAAGTAGCAAAGACTTTCGAAACAATATTACTGAACCCAATCCAAATCTGGTTAACCAGAATTTATAAAATCCACATCCATGAAAATACTAGAACGTGGCAAGATTTCAATCCAAATCCATGTCTTTTTTTGGTCATTGTTGGGGATGCGAAAGACAAGGAGCAATATTTCTTACAGAAAGTTTCGGATAAACTTGAGGAAATGACTGAGAGTGAAGGAGAGAGGAAAAATGGAAGCTAAAAACTGCTTTCATTAAAGACTCAGATCTAAACCACCTGGTAACAAAACTGCAGAAGCAATGTTGGGAACTATTTTCAAGATCGCTGGGGACCATTTGATAGCAAAAAGACATAAGAAAAATGTTAAATTTCATTTGATTAGACATTGACTCGATCTTGCAAATCAATGATTTGAAGTGACTCGATGGTTCTAGCGATCCACTGTTGAAGCGACACGTCATGACTCGACTCCGACATGATTCGAAAAAAATTAAGAGGGATTTGAGTCGAAAGGCTGTTGAGTTCGTTTTACTCCTCAACATGAAACCTCTTGTGATCCTGAAATAATCATAAGAGAAGACGCTGATCACCAAAAGAAAATAACCGAAGAACGTAATTCCGAAGTTTATTGACGAATCCAAATCAAGTCAAACGAAGTTGGATACTAAAAACATTATTTACTGTAAAACTGTACTTGCGTATTTGTTGTGTTATGATGTTAAGAGAGAGTAACAAAATCCCTTAGAAAACCGTATTGAAAAACGCAGTCCGAACTATGATAAAAATTGTAATCAAAATTAATACGATTTCGAATACCATAATTGCTAGAAAAATGACGTCACGGACGCCCGATCACACCACACACATGTACGATAATGCAATCCGTACGAAAGCACGAAACCTAGTGGGTAACCACGTGATCGAAATCTATCAATGAAAATACAGCAACACAGGCTTAAGTATGGGCATATCTACACAGCTGAATCAGTTGATCTCGTGGGCACACCAGTCTCAACACCTAAACCAGAAGTGGGCTTCACCTTTCTGGCTTAGGCCGAATTGATGAATAGCTAGTTGGCGAACTAGTGGGGTCTGGCGAATTCGTGAACTAGAACACACCTGTAGCTGACTACTATTCTAGAACGGTTAGACTGACGGCATAACCGGAGGTATAGTCAATTGCTATAAGCAAGTTGTAGCATGACTGCTTATTAAAATGGGTTACTCTCTCTCCTATCACTTCCTGATGATATAATAGAATTGCGAATTAACTCTTGATTATTATAAAAAAGCTTGTGTATGTTAAAAATATATTATTAACCCCTGTTGAAGTAAATATCGCAGTGCTTAAAGCTATACTAATAAAACCATGAGTGAATACAATCTTGTTGTGATAAACTGAGCGTGTCGAGCTAAGACCCGCGGATCCAAGTTTCTTTATTGTTAACTTGGGCGTGCCATGGACATTCCTATGGACCAGTGCTCTTGTGGAATTGGCCTAAATGTGTGATGGTTCGCTTCTTCTAGAAGGGAACTGCCACAAGGCTCATAACACTGACTCGACTAATATGACTCGAGCACATCACGGCATATAAATATTAAATAATGATGAACTGTGCTACATGTTGCTTTTGGACAGTAGGGTAGTAGTGGTAGAAGTGGTCTCTACCAGAAAAGGTTATCATCTGCTTTGCACACTAAAAATCATGAATATTTCATGGAATTCATCACGTAACAAATTGACATTTTTGCATAACAATTGGCATATCTATGAAACGCAATTTTGTCTATAAATCGGGGCTAAGGGCGGGGTAACTGCATCTTGCATACCTTTGTTAAATGGAATAAATATATTTTTTCATATGAGCCGGATTTTGTGTTACGCTGAAGCCTGGATTCTACAGTTGTGTGTATTTGTGTTTTTTTTGAAAGCTTGAACATCACAGCGGGCATTTTGTTATTTCGTCTTTTTGCTTCAATCTTATCATGCACATGTTATGAACAAGGACCCCGGAAAAACCTTTCTGTGCACCCCTGAAGGTCCGTGAAACCCTTTGTGGAAACCTTGATTAAAACAAACGCAATAAACACACTGCAATCTCGACATACATGAGAAACGCCACTGAAACAGACTTAACAGATCAATTACCTGCCCTGGAGAGGGAGTGTTAGTAGCCACCAGGTTGAATGTAACATTCCTACCTTTGAGGCTCTTTTTCGAAAAGAAACTTACCTGTTTCTCGCAAGATGCAGAAAATCTAACAACATATGGTTACTTGCTTTGATGCAGTCAGATTGTTTGTAATCGTCCCTATTCTTTGAACACTATAATCGCATTTTACTTCGTGAATGAGTGATCGAACTTTGTTATATCAGTTTGATTGATGCCGTGTCATGCCACAATGCTATCGCATTTTACCTAGACTCGACCAATTTATGAATTGGCGCCATACTCCGCAGTAGTTTTGTAACAAGTGTTACGTGTTAGCTAACGTTAGTGTAAAGAATGTGTATGTAACCCTATGGTTCTGTCTTCAATGCAGTTGCAAAACGTGTCTAAAACCCTGTAATTCCACCGGCTTCAATGCCTTGTACTGCGTGCTGTTTTGGTTGTTTTTATTGACCTGCGTTCTGCAGAGTGTGTGTGTTCATACTATGGACTTCGTGTCTGCTCATAAACAAATAAATTAAAATAAATACAGTACTGTAGTGTGATGTGCAGTCCCGAAATTGAACCGATATTTCGGAAGAATTTCAAAACAAAATTATCAAATACAAATCCAATACAAATCCAATTAAGAAGAAAGTATGAAAAGAAAACCAAGATACTAAAATAGGGCAGGATTTAAATCCAAGTCCAAGACCATTTTCACCTCTGCCGGTGTCAAGCAAAATTTCTGACTTGCGAAATTTGTGACTTTGCGCCATGTGCACATGCACAGAGGAATATTCTACACATCCAATACGCTGATAATACTGATGATTGGGACTTTAGGTAAGTGTGCCAGGTTAGGGTTTGGGTTACGATTATAAAAGAAAAATAACTGAGACCGTAGTCTAAGTTCAACAGTTTTCAGTGGTTACAATTATGCCTGTACTGTAGCTAGTTATGGGTATCTGACATGCATCTGTTGCAATCGGAAAGCCCGAGCGGCAAGTGCGCAAAGCTTCACACTGTGGCAGAAAGCAACAATAGAGTTCACATGCCATGATCAGTCTGATATTGTTTGTTCGCGCCATATATATGGTGTTGTTCTTCGCGCACATCCCATTTGTGGTGAATTACTCATCCAACGCAACGCCAATGGAGAGGTTGTGTTGTGGACCCCACGGGGCAAGGATCCACACACATTTTGGGGATGTAACTGTTCCTTTTGAAGTTTAAATTATGTTCCTGTTTTGCTGTTGACTTAATTCTAAGAGACTTTCAATCATCTTGACGAATAAGGAACATTACTTGCGTTGTGTTGTATTGCCAATCAATAGCGCAAGGCCCGGCGGCCTTGCCAAATATTACCAACGGTCAGAACTTCCTGCTTTGATTACTTCACAGTTAAAAATTAAATTGA
>JGI24158J21664_10001625_pt1 | contig 25747 bp, 9 predicted proteins | sample Ectturendosymbi3_FD_21664 | JGI IMG/M metagenome (IMG submission 21664) | reverse complement strand
TTTCATTCTCTGCAAACGATTGACAACGAGATTGTTTCTTCTCTGTGTAATGGCGACTTGCACAACGCTCAACACAATCGTGGCTGGGTTCAGCAACTGCAGTGTCTTTGCCTGATGACTTTGATCCAGAACAGTCATTGTGAAGGTTCGTTCCAATAATAGGTTCATCTTCGTCGCATGAGTTCGAGCTGGAACCTTGAAAATCAGAAGATCTGGTCATAGACTGGAGAGGGGTTTCCCCAAAGTGTGTGCCTCAAAAGAGACTGAGGTGTACGCGAAGGTTTTATGCTTTCACGAAAAGTGAATGAAGTTAGTAAAGAGTAGGTTTTCGACATTATGAAGCAGGGGTCACCAACATGGTGCCCGCGGGCGCCAGGTCTCCCGTGCGGACCACGTGGGTCGCCCACGGGCCTGTTCTGACAATAGCATAAGCATGATCAGTGTCTTCACATTGATGAATATCTTTAATTTTTATTAATGACAACATAATTGAAAGCAAATTGAGGAAATTTTCATTTTAGAAGTCTGTGTATCAAACTGGTGCTTGGTGGCTCTTCGCATCAATCTGTACCAAGAAGCAGCTCTCAGTTTCGAAAAGGTGACATCTGTTATAAAGAATGCGTACAGAATTGATTAGTGAGTCGTAATGAAAAAAGTTTGAAAAGCGCTGGGCAGGAGAGTGACTGCAGCGACAGAGTGCATTTACTGTCAGTTCAGTGGCTGAGGCAACCTGGCACCTTGAACAAAGCGTAAGGCTCAGAACACACCGATTAACACAGGGATTTTTCGGCAAAGGAAAACAACACGCGAAGGTAATTAAATCTAAATAATTGCAAATCGATTACCGCTGACGCTTGATGCAAGCCAAGTAGTGAGAAAAAGAGCTAAAATTTGGGCTTTTATTTTATCCACTAACTTTCAAAATATTTGACATTTAACAGGCACAGTGTGATTTACGCCACTGTTGATGGATGAACCACAAAGTGGAAGGGATTTGTTCAGCACGTGGCAGGTCATTTAACAGCGATCCATGTTGTTTGAAAATAGCAGCAGGTGTCGGAGAACTAACCACGCGGCAGATACTACTGACACTTTTTTTGTCCAGCGAATGTACTACCCTGCAATACCCCGCACTTTCACCCCGACACCGGCACCCACCCTCCCGGTATGACCCATTCAAGTACAGCATGGTTCCGGCTTAACCGCCTCTGCCCCGGCGTTAGACGTTTCCGCTCTGCTTGAACAAATGGGGTATGGCCTCCTCTGCGGCTTGTCAGTGTGCCGCAAAAAAACAAAACGTCGATCATGTGGTCCTCATATGTGCAATCCATCGATCTCCCAATGGACTGCATGGCCTGACGGTTCTGGATGACGAGACAATCGAATGGCTGCTGGACACCTGCCCCGAGATCTAGTGCTGCCTAGAAGTGGACAAGAAAAACTAACTCAAATGGAGAAGAAGCGAACGTACTTTCAGCTCCATCAGGCAACAGCGCCACCTTGCCATCAAGTGTAAATCCGACTTGAGGTATTGTGCCAAGTAAACCTTGCACCAAATACGTCACTGCCCACTTCGGAGTTTTTCCAAAACGCTCCGCAAAATGAGAATAGACTTTTTCACAAAGGGCTTCCAGGAACGCGCCGTCGGTATTCTGAAAAAGTTTCAATCACGTTCTGAACCAGGTAATCACAGGGCTTAAAGACAGTCTTTGGAAAAGTTAGCCGCCTGAATCGACATAATCACTTTCATGCCAACCATACTACAAACTATACTGGTCTACACATGAAACAACGTGGATTTGCGAACAATCAAGGCAAAGCAACTCCACTGGATTATGTGCAACGTTAATTTACTGGTGCCATGACAAAACATTTTGTCCAGCAAACCTGTAATGATATTAAGTTCCCAGGTCAAGCAAAATGTTGACAAAAGAAGCAGCATTCTGCAGCACAAACGTATTCTTTGAAAACATCGTGAAATCATTTTACGAATTACTTCTATGGGGTTACTTCAATTAGAGACTTCGTGCAATGCGTTTTTCACTGAATCCTGAAACCTCACGCAAAAATTTTGCACTCCTAGATTTCAAAAATAAAACGTTAAAAAACAAATTACGCCACCGCGGAACCAGGCAATGCAAACAATATGTGATCTGAAAATAGATTGAGATAGTGCAGAATTACTACGCCTGAGAGTTCTGCATTTGTTGAAAATTTTTTGCGTCATTTGACTGCAAGAAAGCAGCACCAACACCTCGGAGTTTAGGTTTATTGCAGTTTATCTGAAATTCCATAATGGATGGTTTCTGCTACACAACTAACTTTATGCATTTTGCAGATGGATCAATGGAACTTTGAAAAACACCGGATGCAACATTTTCTTATCAAAGCTATATTGCTTCGAACGATGTCAGTATTTTGTAGAACGAATATAGGCGGGCAGAAGCGAACGAGCAAAACGATCGACATCTGCACAAGCACAAACAGACACAACAGAACTGCAGAGAACAGTGCAGTGCACACCTTACCGCTAATTTTGTGACGATGAAACTGGATATTTCTTTTTCCTGAACGCCATATTGATAACTTTTCAAGGTCGGTGATGTCTTTCTACAGTCATTGGAAAAACAAAAAGTTTGTTCCACTGGATTCAGGACAAACTTCGAGTCAGATTTCAAACACGATACAACTTGGCACTGAAGTAGATCGTTCGAAATCTTCGGTGACACGTTATCTGAGGCAAAGTTATGTTCAACAAAAGTAAAAAGGATGCCAAGAGACAACGGTTTGCGGTTAAGAGACGCAACACTGGAGACGTACTTCCTCATTCTCGAGTTGGGAACCCTTGTTACGCAGGAAATCCTTCTGAAGATAGCAAGGGGAAGGTCGCCAGGTGAATGAGGAGACGGTGAGTGCGGCAAAACCAGTTTCACGTTGCAAACCGAACCGGTTTGATCCAGTCTAAGCAACTTTTTCTCAGCCATACGCACAAGAACGTCTTTCAACCTGGATTGAAAACCGCTCAACAACATACAGTCTTCCTGCGATTTCTTCCTTGAACCTTCGTCTTCTATCAGAACATCAATCAGCGATTCCAGTAAAGTATCGAGGCTCATCTCTCGATCATCACATATCAGCAGTCTTCCCATGGTAACGTGTTGAATCAAGTTTTCGGAAATGGCTTCCAGTTTATCCGACAGGACAGATGTCTCCGTGTTGCTGTTACGACCATCACGTTTCTTCTTATGATTTCCAACAAGGTTTAATCGAGAAGCATTGACGTTCTGACAACGCTCCTCATCCTTCTGTAGGGATTCTGAGGACATGGGAGGATCTGTTTCATCATCGTCATTGCAGCAAACACAATCAATGTTGGACACGGACGGACCGCACGTTGTTTCAGGAACTTCAGTAAGTTTTTCGACATTCGAACAGTCATTCTGGTTTGCTTCATAGTCACGTAGCTTAGCACTGGATGAAACGATTTCATAGTGTGCTCGCTGGTTCAACATAACCTCCTTTCCTAGAACCGTGAAAACTGTGGGAAACATTCGCAGAAATCGTCGAAACATAGCAGAGCGTCTCGTCACGACTTTACGCGCAGAGTTCCTAAACGCACGATGATGAGAACCAAACAGAATAGGATGTAAATCTGCAGATAAAAGTTCCGAATTGCTCGCGATGTTCAACAATTGATCGAACGTTGTGCGAACGAAGCCGTCCTTGAAATAGGACATAATGAACACGATGGCACGTTTCTCGCAGTCGTTATAAAATATGGGTTCGTTGTTTGCGCCCGTACGTTTCACGCACACTTCAATGCAGTTTGGTGGGAACCGTTCCAGGACAAAATCCCCTGAAGTCTCCAGAGAATTTTCCAGCTCCGTAAGGGACATCAAGCGATATTTATGCAATATGAGATGATGAGCGTACAGAAACCGAAGCGGTTCAGTTTCTCGCCCAAGTATGTTTTTGACCATGTGATGAATTATCTTATGAAACTGCCTCCAGTTTGGCACACGTTTCACAATGAACTCCCAATGTGACTCTTTATTTCGCAATGTTTCAGCCTTCAGCTTTGATGGCAATGCCCGAAAAACCTTGCCCAACTTTTCGCAACGCGTTTTCGCAGATTGGTTGGAGCTAAGGATTTTCGAAACGGACAGGGAAAGCGAGTCCAAGGTTTGAGAGTTGTCATTGGCAGGGTCAAGCAGACCTTGCTGTGCACGTGACAAGTTATTATCCTTTGGTTGGTTGGGACGGAGCAACGTAACAAAACCGCCGTCAACTCCGAACTTAGACGAATTCGTTTTAAGACTCTCCAGAAGGAAATTACTGTCAAGAAACTTAGTTTCGAAGCTCTTTTGCAGTTGTTCAAATGTCATGGGAGATCCATCTTCTGCTATTTTAGAAGCGACGTAGGAGTTGAGCTTGCTCTGCACCACTGAAGAAAACTTTTCGACAACGTCATCTGGTGACGCGTCCTTGGAGCTCATGACGAGATATCTCAGGAAGCAACCATGCGATAACAGAATCTGTTCAATGAGTTTAGGTCTGCCTTTCGAAACTTGCTTGAACCAAGAGCGAAGAGCTTGTAAATTTCCACCGTTCATTACATAATCAAAAGGTATTTTCATCAGTTCTTCACAGCTGCAATCAAGGAGAGGGTTGGCCTTCGTGGGCATCTTTTCTTTTACCACTTTTACTCTGTCAAAAATACCGGAAACAATTTCGAAATCCGGGTGTTTCTTGAAAAGTCGTTTAAGCTCGTCTTCAGAAATGAACCCGGGCTCTTTTATCAAATCTCTCACGACATTAGAAACAAACAAGGGTTTGACACTCTTCATTTGCGACCGGAGTTTATCACCGATCACTTTGTGTATGGCGGAGGTGAAATCCAGCGATCTTTTCGAACTCATCTCATTGGTGGAAATCAACCAATCGATGAAAGACCCGTGTCTTTTTGCTACCTGGAAAAAACACGTTTCCTGCGTTGTTGCAAATCTTATCTCACAAACGCAGCATTCCGTGGTTAACCCACATCTACCAATCATCCAAAATAAGCAAAGGCACAATGGGCGGAACAGTGCAAGAAGGTTATCAATTTACAAGAAATTTTAAGTATTTGGATAAAAACTAAGAATTGGTATTTTCCTACAAAACCACTTCAGGTTTTCCTATAATCGTTCGAGGAATCTGCCTGCCATTCCCTCCTTTCATAGCTTTTCGATAATTGATTCACACTGTACAAGTGGTTATTTCAGCAATAAGTCTCCACAAAGGCCTCATAGCTAAATCCCTGCTAACTCAGCTCCAAGGAAATGTTGAAAATGCCCTGAAGCATGAGAAATCTTTGAAACAGACTGATTAAATCCAACCCTTGAAAAATGAAACAGAATTCGTAATTTACAGTCCGAGAGTGTTGGCAAGTAGTTTCTTAGTTAGGGTAACATATTTGAAGAGGTAAAATGCCAGACGGTCTCAAGGGCTATACTTTGCAACAGCAAATTGAGCTCTGCATGGGATTTTTCAGTTTGTTTGTGCAAGTACCAATCCACTGAAAAATTACTGTAGACGCTGGAAGCAGCCAAAACGTAAGTGTTGCAGTTTTCATCAAAGCACGTGCACATTGTTTCAAGTTATCATGATTTTCTTACTGTCAAAATTCCGGACATTAGAGCATTTTGAAAATTATTTCCGAACACAAATTTCAATATCGAAATTCCGGACATGTCCGGAGGAATTCGGGCGTATGGAAACCCTGTCGTAACTGTACAGACCACATGCGTAGAACAATACTTGGGTCACTTTTTACCAACAAAATGGGCCGACTTAGAATTAGCGGCAGTTGGTTTTGGCGATAATACCATTACGGTCGTAGACTCAGAATATGAATTTGGAACTACAGTTCGCGTACTTTAAATTCTTGCTTTTAATTTGTCATTTCACACGTAAGGGTTTTGCTTGCAATTTACAAGGACGAACTGCTAAAGTAGCATTTGCAGCATTGCAGCTTTGCTTTCAGAATGGGATCAAATACACAAGTCAGACATAGACGTCGTCATTCAGCAACGGTTGCTACGCACAACATAGCAATGGTACACCCCTGCATGACTACTGAGCTCGCGTTTCAGCTTACGCTCGATGCCGCTGTTACGTAACCCTGGTTGGATAATAAAGGCATGTGAAAATCGTTGTGTAGGCAAAATTAAATATGTACTTGAATTGCTGGCGATTCAGCGCAGAACAGGAATTACGAGCGAGCTTCTCTTGTTCATGAAAATGCATTTAGCCGATAAAAATCAATCATGGGGGTGATACTTGCGCATCTGACCTTCAATTCAACAAGTTTTTGAGTGGTTAGTGAGTTACTTCTGCAAAAATGTGCGTAATGGTTTTTGCTACCAGATTTGAGACGTTCATTCCGTGCATTACTCGTAAAAATGATGAAAGGGTAGAGTATTTACCACATTCGGTAATCGTTTTTTCACTTTTGGCAACAACGGCTTCAGAAAGAAACATGTTGTTGGTTTCAACTGATTGCTAAGTCACGGCAACACTGCAACAAAATGAGAAAATAAATCTTAAATGCATTACAGCAGTGGTTCTCAAAGTGCTCCGTACGGAGCCCCAGGGCTCCGCGAGCTATTCGTTTGTTTTTTTTTTGTTTTATTGTGGGGCTCCGTAAATCATGGTCAATCTCGTCATGGGCTCCATAACACCAAAAATTTGAGAACCCCTGCATTACAGCATACACCACTATTTGTATTAGGTGATGAATGAAAAAATATTCACCAGTCGTTGCTTCAGCAATTGTCATTTTTGACGTCGTTTTCACGGGTCCCATGTCGTCTATCGCTAAGTGTTTCGAGCGAGAGAATGCAGTTCAAAAAGCGAAGTGGATTCTAACAGCAAAGCGATAGTGAACGGAAAAAATAAACAACGAACTTCTTTTCTCCTTTTCAACGCCAAACCGTGAAAGCGCTGCACGAGGTTTTCATAGTTCAGGTCCTGTTGCATGAGCTGCCCCACTATGTCCATTGCGCTTTCCTCCATTGCTGCTTCAGGTCCGTTAGTAGGCAAGACAAAAAACATAAGATCACAAAGCAACTGGAAAAGCTTCAAACCTGTGAACAATTTTCTTTTGTGAAGCCATCGTGAAACTCAAAAGACGAGAACAACATTAGACTTTTTTGTTATAGTGATACAATATACGTTGTGAAAAGAGATTACATAGAATGTGAAACAGTTCAGGTCACAGACGGTGGGGCCATTTCTCCACAGACGCTTGGTGTCAATTAGACCTCCTGGTAACGAAACGAGAAAGGTAGCACCCAATGTAGTGGTTACTTTCACTGACTTTGTCTTGCACTGAATGGTGTACAAGATGATAACTTTATCACGGTTGAATGTCTGCAACCTGTCCTTTGTTGTTTTAAGGCACACCAAGGTTCGTAATGTTTAAAAAAAGTACGTTTGAGGGAGGCAATCGAAATATACTGCTTGGTATTGCCGTTTCATACAAAAAGTACGACTGCGTTTTGTTACCGTAAATAATGTCAAACAATGCAAGGCACTTATTAATTTCGAGCAGTATTTAACAGAAAAATAATTTTGGAAGTTTATTTGAACGCATTTCTTGATTCCTAAGAGGGAATCTTATTCATCACAATCCCGGCTTTGTTTATCACAATCCCGGCCTTGTTCGTCACAATCCATCATGCATCCTTCGAGGATCCCATTGTCAGTTGCGGGTTAATGAATTAATTTATCAATCCAGCAAAATATATACAGGGAAAAACGTGAAAAAGTTTTAACAAAATCAGTAACTTAAGCCTGCCACAACAAAATAGAATAAATACGAAAAAGCACTGAATTGAACAAACCTTTCTTCTAAGCCGGAAGAAAAAACATTTTGACACTGACAATCCAAAACAATCTTCGAATAAGTACGGCCAGTCTACTACAAGATTTCCTGCTTACAAAAACCTGCAAACAACATGTACAGATTTTCAAATGACATACCAGATGATGTCGTTGAACAAAGCCCTGAACGAGTTGAAAAACGAAACTAATTTTCTTTGACAACCAAATCAGCAATTCACATTTTTAATCTCCGTCGGCGCCATGCTCTTTTCCCACCACTTCAACAAATATAGTAGTTAATGCCATCACGAAGCGTACCAACTGGCTTGAAGCTACGCTTTGGCTCGGAAAAATTTAATTCAGTGCACTAGCAAAGCTATGAAAAATTACACCAAACTGGGTAAAACACAGTTGGCTTGCAATATGGATTCCTCAGGCTTTCCATGGGAATGGAATTTGTCGCATGCGAACTTGATATTTGTTCCATCATTGATAATTTTAGGCAGGAATTTTCTCAAATTCAATACAATCATAAGTTCACAACACAGTAGGTATCAGACGTTGAGGTTCAATCCCATGGGTTCATAATGTGACGCCAAGAATATAAGGCTGCTGGACCTCTTCACGTAACAACTGACATGCAGTCAACCAATTTTCATTGGCCTCTCCCAAAATGCCTACGCTTGCCACGACTCTGTAGATGCTAGATTTTAGACAGGCGCATGATTCGTAGTCCGTGGTATTATCAATTTTGTGAGAATCCCTTGGGATGGGACAGTCGCAGTATGGGACAGAAAAAGTGTCCCATGAATAAGCCTGGGATTCTTGATTTTTAAAAGATCACGATTCACCATGGCAAACCAATCCCAGTTGGAAATACAATAAAGCAAAAGGTGCATGCAAATAACGTAACTGCCTCATCAACGAAAATCAAAGAAGTACTCAACACTGAAATTGGGGAAAATCATAATACCATAAGCCTTAAAACAAATATTTCAAAATGATCCTCCTATTTCAAATGCTCCAATGGCAAGACGTGATCCAAAACATACAGGCACAACACACGGTGTTTTCGAAACAATTAAGAAATAATCAAACCAATTTAAATACCATCAGCCACGCAGAAGATGACATCAAAATCATTTTCACATAATTTCAATAGCTACCTTTTTCCATTTTTGTGCGAACAGAACAACGCATGCAGAAAAATAGACGTGTTTGCACAAGTTAAAGCAAGGTAAGGCTAAAAACAGGCAGGAGGAAATCGCCAAAGCAAGAGGAAAAGCACTGGTGACAAAACATGAGGGAGAAAAAGGGTACAGACGAAAATCATCACACCAAACACGACAGACATTGACATCCAAACTGGTTGAAATGAAATAACAGAAACTGTATTTTGTATGCTGTACGACGTAACAAAAAAACGTCAAAGCAGAAGACATAAGCAAGGCACAAGAAGGCCTTTTGTGTCAAAATCACAGCTGCACATACGAATTGAAGTCCACACAACGCAGGCACACTACCATCAGGGCAAGTGTGCTAAAAACAACACCGCTGGATTTCGTGGCAAGCAGCGCAATTCTGTGGAGCAAGAGCACAGTTCCACGGGGCTGTATTACAAGGTTTGTTTTTTCATCTCACAAACACTGTATAACACAATAATGTGAAAATTTTGAATAGTCTGGACTTCATAAATAAAACTGAAAACATAGCTGACACAATACCAACGGCATGTAATACAAAAAATAACTTTCATCACATTGTGTAGTACTGACATCTCGAAATGACATGTTTCATGATACTTCAACTGGAAAATGTCAAGTAAATAAAATTAAGCTCCATGGCCAAAGACTTCGAGCTCAGAACGACTTTTTACTTGTGTTTTCTCTGTTGCTTGAACTGTTCAAGCATAGACTCATTTACAGTGAGCGTGCCATCGGCAGACGTCGGAAAACATTTTTCAAACTCTCTGAAGGCGAGGGTGAACGACACCCCGGTTCCAATAACTTTAACCGCCTCCTTGCTTGCTTCAGCCGACCAGATATCACGCAAATCAGTTTTCGTAAGTGGCCCACGCCTGCGTATGAGGTCAGCAATTGCATCGACAGCCTTCACTTTTCCCGGTTGTACTTTGGTTTCGGAGTGTCCGCGCGCACGAGATGATGATGGCTGTGAACCCGGGGATGTAAGTGGAGTTGTGTCCACCGGCCGAAGATAGAGCACGGGGGCGGTCTTCGAAAAATAAAAGCGTTTCATCTTGTCCCGCAAACACCCAACCAAAATAAGGCAGCGGAAAAGAAACTTCAGTTCATTCGACTGAATGTGTGACAATCCTGAACGGAGCTTATCCGAAACCAAATCCGTTAACACGTCTATTTCTTCTCCTCTCTTTGGTTGAGAAAGGTGCGAGTTGCACAGATTTACTATTTCTGGCAACAACTCGGCATGGGGAAGACTGATCGCTTTGTTGAACTTCATCCCTCGCCCTTCTGGTTTGTAAAAGACCCATGAGGCACCAGGCCCCCCGGTCTGATTGCCCAACGCAAACTGACTACCAGGAGCGGTAAGGAAGTCGAGAATGCAAGCCTCAAAAGCAAGCTTGTTCTTGGCAAACTCTTCGCCAGAAAATTTCTCGTACAAGTCGACAACCAACAGCGCAGTAGCCACGGAGCAACTGTGCTCGACAAGGTAAGCGGTCGCGCATTCTTGCATTTTGATTCGCCGCTGGCGATGCGCGAGCCGTCGCTCATCAGTCGCGTCTGCGGAGCGGACGAGTCCGGAACTGCAAGCTTCGTCTTTTCGACGTTCGCAGCAGGATGGATGATTCGATTTTCGCTTTTTCGACACCGACGTTGCGGAGTTAATCGATTTGCCAACGGAAGCACCAGAGAACTCACGGCTTGAACGACGACGCGACGCAGCCGCGGCTTCGCAGACGTCCGCCTCAGTTTCTTCGGTTGACCATAACGGAACGTCTATAGGAACGAACAACTCGGGATCGTAAGACAAGTTTTCCGAATTGACTTCAGCGTTTTTGTCCAGATCAATTTCAGGTTTCTTTGGCGAGAGTAGTTTCTTCGCATGACGGCTGTCACCTGCAGAGCTAGATGCAGAACACACAAATTCGTCTCCCTCAGGCGAAGTGCCTATGGGAACGAAAAACTCGGGATTGTAAGACAACTCTTCGGAATTGACTTCAGCATTTTTGTCCTGATCAATTGTACGCTTCCTTGGTGACAGCGGTTCCTTTGCTGGACGGCTGTCGCCCGAAGCGCAAGATGCAGGAGAACACACAATGCTCTGGTGGAGGTCGGGATCGCTAACACCGGACCACGTGCTGTCGGAAGAACTTATTACAATAACATCGTGAGTGATATTTCGAGAAAGGCCTGAAACGTCTGGAATTTGTGGCTTTGCAGCGTCTGTGCGCGACTGGGACGAAAGGAAGTCGGAAGGCGGATCCAACTTTCGCTTTCTGGACGCTGATGCTTCGGAGCTGATCGATTTGCGAACAGAAAAAACAGAGAACTCGCGGCTTGAAGAAGCGCACGACGCCTTCAGGTCTTCGCTGATTACCATCTCAGTTTCTTCCTTTGGCGATGGCGAAGAATCTATGATAATGGAGGGCTTGGTGTTGTACGATATGTTCCCGGATTTGACTTTTATGCTTACTTCCTGGTCACTTACGGAGCACTGTGACAGTGACCTCGCCGTAGGGTCGCTTCGGTGTGATGTGCTGGTTGAAGGCGAACAAACAATCGTCCGATCCAGGCCAAGACGACCATTACTTGATGAAATGCTGCTGCAACGAGATTTTGTAGAAGCGCTGGAGGTCGCACGCGTCTTATTGGCCATTCCGTCCGTCGTCAGAACTTCACAAGCTGGCGCGTCCGAATTGTCTGAAGCAGTTAGAAGCGACTTCTTTGGAAGCGAAGTAGACGACAGTTGACGCTTTCGTGTCAACGAAGATTGATCGACGAAGCTGCGTTGAACTCCGAAACACCCGGTAGTGGTTGCGTCAACCAACGGTTCCATCTTTTCTCGATTAGGCGCAGTGGCAGCTTCTACGAATCCTTCCTGCTGTTTGTCAACGTCGATTTCTTCGTCGGCGACTTTCAAAGGGGATGGTTCGTTTTCAAGACTCGATTCTTCGGATTCGTCTTCACTGCTTGACGACGAGGTCAGACCTTAACAGATAACATTTCTGATATGAGTGACTTTGGTCCGAATCTAATTAGTTTTCTCCCAGTTGAAGTTGCACTTAATTCAAACAGTGTAATTGTGAAAAATGAGTGCAATACAACATCAGGTAGCAAAAAAACGTAAGTCGAAATACAAAACATTAAATAAGCGCGTGGCGATTTTCGCGAGTGCAAAAATTAATATTAGATGGAGATACAACAAAAAAACGCGCGCCTTGCTTTCACGTCGGGCGGCAAAAAATGGCCTAAAATGTAGACGCTTGACCTGTAACAAACAGAGGTGAAGTCAAATCATTTTTTTAATCAACGCAAGTGTAATATCTCTTGTGCAGAAACCATTTGTCCAACATGCGTAGTGTTAGCTGCACAGCTTTTTTCAGTCACTAAAATTCTGGTGATGCAATAAACGTTTTGAGACTTGATAGCAAAGGGTCAGCAATCATTATGGGAGCTTCTAATTGATCAACGAATTCTGTGCATTGAATGTTTTTAAAAAATGTATTATCCCTTTACGAAATATTTTGTTCGAAATGAAATACTGAACTGATTCTTATTGCCAGCAGTTTCACACTGTTTTTCGGCTACTAAGCAAGGTCAACGATACCACTGAAGATTTTAATACGGCATAATTTTTCAGAATGTCAGCCCCCCTCTGCACAAACGTAGGGCCCCACCCTATTTAAGATTTTCTCGCGACGGTTCTGATTCGGGCAAGATATTTAAGCTCTCCTTTGTGTATGGCATAGCCCAAAAATTTGAGCTGTTTTTGTTCTATACAACAAAGCAGTTTAGGCTTTTTTTCCCATCCTCTAAAGGAGCCTCACATTAGTTTGGAGTCCCTCAGCACAAAGCCTATCGACAACAGCCAATGCTCTATCAATCAAGCTACAGTGCGCGTTCTACAGCCACGTGTTTCATTAACAAAGGGCTGTCCACAGCAGAGACATAGAAATACGTAGAAATCGACCGATCAGAAAACCGCCGCAAACAACAAAACTGTGTAGTGACTTTGCCGTATTGTTAGCAGTAAAAGCACGCCAGAAAACTTTTGTTCTACGAATATAGATTAAAGTCATTTTGACGGACAAGAAATCGTCGTGCAGCGAACCAGTGGCGATTCTAGAATGAAAAAAGTGGGGGGGCACTGCGGGGCCAAGGAAAACGTTGGGGGGGCAACATAAATGTCTACCGTACATAGTGATTTTTCATTTTTTTGAACATTTAGTTGCTATGATTAACCCTATCAAACCCAACATAGGCTTGTGAATATCATTAAATATGAACTAGCGTTATTATTAACTAGAGACACCTAAACGCCACTGTGGTGTGGACTGCTATTCTGTGCTAACCATGCAACTTCCACAGCACTGCACATATAAATCGAAACACCATTCCGTACGCAATTGTGCCGGCCTCGCATGAATGAAAGCAGCTCCCTTAGAAAGTGAAAACAATTCACATGAAAGCGAAATGGTTCCAACCAGGTAGCATAGCAGCGCCGCAGATAGGTGTGTATTGGTGTGTACCTGACAGCAAGATGTAACAGTAGGCGTAAGACTTATTTTGCAGATTATTCCCAACAAAGTTGTTCATTGTATAATTCACACTGAATTTTCCTCTAACTGATCCTCAAAAGCTGACTTTTCAACCCTGCGTTGATTTATGACTGTCTTGTCATACGTAAAACACGCACTACCTCTAAACCAGAAAAGATTCAGACAAACAGACAATCAGCAATATAATCCTCACACAGATTCCTGCACAGGCTTCAAATTTTATATCATCATCACCTCAACGTAACTTAATCCTTCGTTTATCATGTCGACTGTCAAATTAATCAACAAAATCATCTAAATCCGTTTTAAAGCTAGTACCTTTCATTTTTAAGTAAATCAGTGTTACCCAATCTTTCACTGGTAATGGAATTTCTGGGAAATGTTTTCACTAAATTCACTTTTGAAAAATTTCTTTCACGTGAAGCACTGGCGACGGGAAGAGTTACAGCTACCAGCAACAATCAAACGCATCGTTTTAAGTAGCTATAAATGACAAAAATTGTTCGAGCGATATACGCAGCTTCGACTCTTTCCGAAGCAAATGCTTTGCCAAAGTTATTTCACGCTTTAAATCATTTTCACCAAATGAATATGAACTGTGAATTCTTTCAAGTATGTTTCTAATGGAAATGTTTGACCTCCGGGGCAAAGAGCTGAAATACGCGAAAAAATTGCTTCTGAATCATTACAGAAAATCCGTACAAAATTCTATGAGGTTGCAGGATATGTGTGGGTAGAGTTAAAACTGTAGTCACGAATCACTCACGTAAGATGTTTCGAAGTCGTATACATAAGGCAGGCGAATGCAATACCACAGTCAGGATAAATTGAGATAAATTAACTGAAATCAATTCCTAATGCTTTCACAAACCTTTTTCTACTGGGACAAGCAACAATCTGCTGACAGTAATACAATCCAGCTCCATCTCACTGTGAAATGCACAAAAGATCAATCTTTCCACTTCTGTGACTGTTTCCTAGTTTCGAAATGAGTTTTTCAACACTCCAACCACTGTCTGACTAACTTTCACGCATGATCAGAACAAGCCTTGGTGTGTGTCGCCGTAAAATAACTCTAGTTACCCGACCGTCAAAAACAACAACACAGCTTATCATGCATTTGGGAAATACTGAATGCAGGCTACAGGGTTTCTAAATTATCGTTTAAAATATTGCTGGCCGAAAGTGATCTACTGCATATGTCTGGTGTAGTCAGATGGCCGGTATTTCACAGACCTTGTCCGTATTTTACTGTAGTGCTAATTTAGCAAAGGCCGGTATTTTGAAAATCAGCGGCTGAAACCGGTATTGTGAAAATAAATAATTTACCGTAACTTCAAAAATAACTAACGCAGAATTTCTCAAATTATAATGACTCTTGTAGGGAATCTTGTCAGGACAGTTTCTTCAGCGAAGTTAATTTGCTGCTATTGACGCAATCCTTGGTGCAATTGTCATGTCACACACACACACACCGAAATGTAACGAATCAGCCAATTTACGGGCAAATTATTGATTGTGGCTTAACAGTACTGATTGTCTCTGTTTTCCCTGTGCCGCTTAAGATTTACGACACAGCTTAGATCTGGCGCTATTGACTATTGACAAAATGGCCGGTACTTTTACAAAGCGCATTTGGCAACCTTACATATGTCAACCAAACGAACTTAAACGAGAAATTAAGAAAAAAGCTGAGGGGGTCAAACGGGGAGCCAAGCAAAAATCTGGGGGGACCATGGCCCACCCAGGCCCCCCCTTAGAATCGCCACTGCAGCGAGCTGCTAACAGAAAATTACTGCGCTATGTGGAGACTTCCATGAAAGAATATCAAACGCACTTTCAGTTTCGTCAGGCAACAGCGCCACCTTGCCATCAAGAGTAAATCCGACTTGTGGAATTTCTGCAAATAAACTTTCAACCATCAGCGTCGCTGATGGTTTTTGCAAATCTTCAAATCGATGCTTCAATTGACAATGAACCATGTCTGCAATAACCTCCGTGTCCAACTGACCAGTTCCGGGGGTCGCCTGAAAGAAAACATTTGAACACAGATTTTTCAAAAAGAACATCTTACCTATATTCGCTTCTTCACAAGCAACTCAACAGTCAAAACAACATGACTGCAAAGAACAATTTTTGAAAAAAGTTTATTTTATCTTTGTTTTTTGATCGCACGCAATGCGGCAGATTTATTTAACAATTGCCGGCAGGCCGAAGCCTGCTTAATGCTGTTGGTCAGGACAGTTAAGGTGAACGCTCTTGCTCAGTGAGCGCTACAGCGAATCATTCAATAGCCGTGGATCGAACACACAATCTTCCCATTGAAAGGCGGACGCTTTACCGACTTTTGAACGATGATTGTCAAGAATTAAACAAGAACTTTAATTTTACAAAACTAATCCTGATACGAAAAAAATGTAGACAGAAGGTGTAAGAATGCAAGACATACCTGTAGACAATCGACAATACATTGAGTTAACTCTTTTTCCTGAACGCCATATTGAGAACTTTTTGTCGGTGGTATCTGTCCACAGTCATTGGACAAACAAAACGTTTGTTCCTCTGGATTCAGGACAAACTTCGAGGAGGATTTCAGACACGATAGTACTTGGCACTGAAGTAGATCATTCGAAATCTTCGGTAAAACTTTTCTTGAGGCAAACTTTTGGCGAACCAAGGTATGAAGGATGTGCAAGGGCAAAGGTTTTCTGCTAAGTGACGCAACACTAAAAATGTAATTTATCATTTTCGAGTTGGAAACCCTGGTCACGCGTGAAATCCGTCGAAACACAGCAAGCGGGGCGTCACCTTTTGGATCAACAGAAGCTGGCGGCGTCAAGACCAATTTTACTTTGCGGCAAAAACCAGTTTGATCCGGTTTCAACAGGTGCACTTTGTCCACACGTTTAAGCACGTCCAGCACCTTGGACCGGAAAGCCCTGAACATTATCCGGTTGTCTTTCACGTTCTTCTTTGAGGTTTCATTGCAAATTACTACATCGATCAGCGACTTCACCAAGCTGTCGATGTCCATCTCTCCGCTGCTGGATCCCAGCAATCGCCCCATCGAGACACGCTGGATAAGGCTATCTGGTATCGCAGACAGTTCGTCAGACAGCACCGAGTCTTCGATACCGCTGTCAGGCAAACCTGCTGGTCTGTGGTCGCGACGAGCTACTTCACGACTAAGGTCTGAACGACTGACACACTTCCATCGTCTACGGCGCTTGGACTTCGGTCGTTTATGGCGGCGTTTCTTCCGACCGGATTGAGACTTATAGACTTCGGGCTGCGGGTCGAACTCGCGATCTTTTTTCCTACGTCGTTCGGAAACACCGAGAGGTTGAGAAGATGCTCGATCCCTGGTCGCGTCAGCTCGTTCAGGTTCGGGAGCGATTTCTTCACGGCGAGCAGGTGCTTTCGAAGTCGAAGCGAGCTCAACGGCCGCTCCTTTCATCACGGAAACAGACGCGTTTTTGATTACGCAGAAGACCTGTGGAAACATGAGCAGAAAACGCCGGAAATACACAAAACTAGTAGTGGCGTGTTCTGGTGACGTTGCATCGCTGTCACCTCCGAAAAGAAGGCGTCGCATGTCGCCGTTCAGAAGAGTTGATTGGTAAGCAGTGGCAAACACTGCATTGAGTGGCAGGGTCGAGTGTTTATCGCCGAACAGGGACAAAAGAAACAAGGCAGTGCGTTTTTCCGCGTCGCTGAGCGTCACTGGCGCGAGGGTTTCGCTGCTGGTTCGTTTCATACACACGAGGTGAACCCCGGGGAGGTAGTCTAGCACCACGAAATCCTTCGCATCTTTCAACATGGCTGCGAGCTGCTCGGGCGAAATCAATGGGGTTCCCGCGCCGCAGATACTCTTGACGAGATGGGGCGTCGTTTCAGTCCTTGTGCCCAAATGTGTTTTAACAACGTCTGGAATGCTTGCGTGCAGCATTGTCCAGTTTGTCACGCGAGCGACAATGAAGCTCCAATAGGAGTTGTTTTCATCCAGCACGTCGGCAAGCGCCCCAGCCGGTAAGGATCTGAAAAGGTGAAGCACCTTCCAAAAAAGTTCTCCAGGGGGAACGTGCGAAGACAGGATCTGAGATATTCTAACGTGGAGGGGGAGCGAGGCGTCGGCAAGGTTACGGGGCGAGTCGCGCGCGACCTCGGAAGACGACTTGTGCTTACTTGGGTGTTTGCTGCTAAGCAACGTTACCCATCCGTCGCGAATTCTAAAACAAGACATAAATGCCTTTTCGGTTTCCGCAAAAAAATCGCGATCAACAAGACAGCCCTCCGAATTGATAGAGTCCATCAGTTCGTCGAGCTTCATGGTCATGCTGCCGCAAACGGCGATCTCACGCAGAACGGCTTTCGTCAGTTTTTTCTGCAATGCTAGCGTGTAATCTTTGACAGAAAAACCTCGGACTCGGACGTGGGCGTACGCGACCAGGAAGCGGAGAAAGCAGCCGTGAGCGTCAATATATTTCTTGACCCTTTCAGGGTGTTTACGGACCATGGCCGCGCACGTACGACGTAAATCCTGCCAATGTACACCTGTGCTCAATATATTGAACGGTATTTCCTCCTCTTCGTCAAAGCTCGAGGAAGCAAAGACCTTCGGACTTTTTTGCGACTTTTTCTTCGCAAAGCGAAGTTCGTCGCCAGAAGCACCAGCGATGATTTCGAACTCCGGAAGTCTCCTTAAAATCTCTTTTAGTCCTTCTTCCGAAACAAGCCCAGGGGCTTTAATCACCTTTTTCATAGTTTCCGAAACAGGCAAGGTCTCGATCGATATCATTTTCGACAGAACTCTGATTCCGATTTCTCTTTGTATGGCGGAGGTGAAATCCAACGATTCTTCGGACTCCGTCTCGAAGGCAGAAGTCAACCAATCAATGAAAGACCCGTGCTTTTTAACCACCTGTAAAGAAACATTTTGCTGACCATTGATGAGAACATCCAAATAACAACTTCAATCGATGGGATTTTTCCCACATTGAAACACTGAAAGAGCGCACAATTTTTCCGTTAAGTTATTTTTCACAACACATTTTTGCGCCTACAGTCTCACCTGGGCAAAAGTCAAATTTGGCGACACCAACCATAGCGAATACCGAAAATCTAAACGAAAAATCATGAAGATGAAGAAATACTGTTTCGAAACGCAATCAAATATTTCAAACACTTTTTCAAAAGCGACCGCTACCGCCAGTAACTGCCGTGTTTTTTTCTCTAGCCCAACTGAAGCAGCACACGGAACACGTCCATAAAACACACCCAAATGTGTTTTCGAAATGCTGTGTTCTTAAGAGCAAACTCGCGGTTGCATCGATTCTTGAAAAGAAAACTTGTTTTGGACAAAAATTTGTGAAAAATATTTTGAAAAAAGGGCACGTCTGACAAATAAAATGGGCTATAAGCAAGCACACCTGCACTCTTCTCCAAATTGGAAGACCATAGTAACTCGCGCGGAGACTCGAAAACCTCAGGCCTTGTTTCATAAGTCGTTTCACTACGTCTTCGGCGCTTTCCTCCATTGCTGGATCAGAATCGCATCATACAATGGGCACAGAGCGCTAAGCTACAACAACACATCCTATATCAACTGCAAACGAAAAATATGTGAATACAACGGAATCTTGGCGACGTTTGCGTGCCTTTAAAGCTGTGTCTTGAAAAGGTGATGATGAATATAAACAAATCCTGTTTTCGGCAGAATCGATTACAACACTAGAAACAAAATATTCTTCCATAACAACACTGTACGTAGCTTGTAGCACTCTAATTTCTATACAATACGGAAACTCTTATCGGTGAACTGGACATGAGTGCCCACAGACGACATATCACTGCAATAGCATGGTCGCTACGTTGGTGGCATCGGAACTCGTCAGAACGTTCTCATTATAATTTGTTAGTTGGGCGTTAACGGGATGCAGGAGAGATTTTCCAAGCTTGAAGGTTGGCAGAGCGTTTGTTCGATGACCACTGCGGGCAGGGGGGAGCATTGCTTCTTTCGACCACGAGAAAGGACAAATTTACACAAAAATAATATTCTGGCATTCACTGTGTGCATAAACGAACGCAAAAACTAGGTTACAATAAAATGTAACTGGCACTCACGACGAGCAAAATTCAAAATCTTAATACAAAACGGAACTGATGCCAAAGGGAAATTAAATTCTTCAGTTAACTTAACCACACTTCAAACGAAAAAAAGGTTTTGTTCGACTAATGGCAAAATCTTGTAAATCGACCGTTTTTATGAGGAAACAATTAGCCTTTACGGTTTTTACACAACTTCATACGACGATGATAAACATGGGGGAACACATACAGGAACAGCCGGTAGTCTGGCTTCACAATACATCGAATCACTGCCACACAAAATTGCGGTGACATTTACAACGAAGTTACTTCCCCTGAAAGCATTTTCGATATGAGAACTCATCTTCGCAAAACAGCACGGCTTTTACGGCATTCAGGTGCAAATTATAAAAACTTGACATCACATTTCTGGGTATAGTTCGGAATAATGGCGCTCTAACTCCGACAAATGAGGGAGTGCAAGCCAGTGGTAGTTATACTGAGTTCAAATGAGAATGCGCGGGAGTGCCACGTAATTAAAAGATGTTTCTTAAACACGACTGGATTGCGGGCGCCACAGACGCAGCCGGGGGGAGACCAAAGAGGCCATGGCACCCCCAAATTTTTAGAAAATATAGTCATTTTGTGCATTGAGAGGCGTTTTCCTAAGCAAAATAGTGTTATTGGCCTAAAATCAAACATTTTAGCCTCCCTACATTTTTTGCCCCCACCCAATTTTTGGGCTGGCTACGCCACTGGCCGGCGCACGCTTTATAACAAATACGTCAAACTCTCTGGAACAAAGGCCACTAGATGGCCATCAGATAGATTTTGACAGTGATTGCTCTTTGAGATAATTCCCTTCCATTCCAAGTTCGTAAATTGCCGGAGGATTGCTTCAATTATAAACATAAACCAAAAATAACCCGTTTTTGAAACGTCAATTTCAGCACAGCTTTGTTTTTTTTTTGATGATCCACGCAAAACAAAGATTACTTTCCTTGATATGCAACCGAGGAAAGACGCTTTGCGTAGTTTCTACAACACCACTCCAAGCCAGCACAGGAAACGAAAATATGTGAACAGGTAAACGCCACAAGATGATTCACACTTTTTCTTGCACATGATAATTTACGATGCTCAGGACCACGGAAGAAAACACTTCCGAAGATTTACAGAGGCACTGTGAAAAAACACCACTCAAACAAAATCTGTGCCACATGAAAACCACGTAAAGGTATCAATTGTTAGTGGAGAATACAATCCAGCCTGTTGGTGCTACACTAGAAAACAGACGATGTGAACTCGAGTTTTAACGGGTTGTTGATAACCACTTGTCGACATTGTTGCGTCTGCACGTTGATTATTATCAAAGAGCAACAGTTTTCAGCTATAAAATGACAAGATCCTACAATATCGCATCCACAAATAAAACAAGGCAAAACAAAACCTACAAAACCAAACGATTTTTCAGTCACTGTTAATGTACCGAAGCCATATTCACAGTGGGTTGAAACAAGATGCACAAAAACCATTTCATAAACGTTTCACACGAACGTGCTGTAGAAAAATTTCGAAGACACAAAATGAACGAATTAGAAAAATTTCTGGTAGATCAGCGCAACTTTTTCAAAATACGTTCGAGGGCAACGTCATCGACGAACAGAGTCCCGTCCGCTTTCGACCGTAACCACCTTTCGCATTTCTTCAGGGTGATAGTGAAAGACACACACGTGCCCAGCACACTGTGCAAGTCCTTGCCTGCCTCGGCCGACCACAATTGGCTCAGGTCTGCTTTCGTGAGAGGGGAGCGCTCGCGGACGAGCTTAGCAATCAAGAGCAAACCCTCGGCCACGAGACGCGAATGCGACTTTTTCGCCGGAACGCGTTGAGCACGTACAGGTCGCTCCTTGCACGAAAGTCCCTGCTTCGAGACTTGTTTCGATGAAACGTCAGGGACACTGTGACGTAAATTTTGAACAGAAACAGGGGTCAACGACCGGTCAAGCTTGTTGCACAGGGAGACAGCTGCTTCGGATGAGGCGAATCGGATGTTTTCGTCGTTTAAACATCCGATCAAGATGAGATATCGACACACAGAATTCAGTTCCTGTCCTTTCACCGATGACATCCTTGCACCAAAGCTTTTCGCGATCAGCTTAACCAGAACGCCTATGCCAGCCGTGTTGCGCGGGGCAGTCTGTAGATACGATTTGCAAGCATCCCTTACTTCCGACAAGAGCTCCACGTGGGGAAAAGTGACAGAATCATCGGAGTCGTCTTCAGTCACAAACCTATGGAAGATCCAAGAACACCCGGGGGCTCCGAATTGGGCACCAAAAGCAAACCGACCACCAGCAGTCAGGAGGTGATGGAGAACGCACGCCTCAAAGGCAACTTTGCTCTGAGCAAAATCTTCACCGGCAAAATGCTTACGAGCTGCCTCCAACAAATGTTTTGTTTGTGCGCAGTTGTTTCTTTCAGAAAAGTACTTGGAAAGAAAGCATCGTAGTTTTTGCATTCTCTCCCCGTTGGCGTTTATCATGTTCGAAGTGGAGGCAGAACGATCGCTTTCAAGGTCTTCGGCAGCATGCAAACTTTCCGAATGATTCCGAAACACATGCAAATTTTCCGAAGGTTTCCGAACCGCATCGGATGTTTCCAAATCGTTGTCTTCAGCACTAATGTTCTCTCGCTTAGCTCGTTTCTTAGTGGTAGATTCAAATTGGTTGGATAAGCTTTCTGTTGAAGAATTATCGTAGTCGTCAGCAAAATTTGATTTGCTAGCCGCGTCTTTCGTAATGATGTTCTGCTCTGTACTGCTGGACAAAGAAGCTCTTCGTTTTCTTGACAGGCGAATGGGTTTCATTTCATCACAATCAAGGTTTGTTTGGGGATTAGAATCCGGGCAAGAAATACCCGCCCTATCAACACGAGCAGACATTTGTGAAAATGATGCCGTTGAGCTGTCACGTGATAGCACCGTGGTCTGTGGTTGCTGTGACTGGGAAGCGGCCTGGTTTGGGATGACAGGAGGGACATCTGTCTGTTGCTGGTTCTTGCACGCTTTTGGGTCGATTTTGGGCGACGAACCTTGGACAGACGTACGTTTCGCGCCTGTGCCCGACTGCAGGGAGCTTGTTTGTAAACCAGATCGAGGGTCAGTTGCTAGGGTGGTTTCCTCCGAATGAGAACTACTAACGGTTCCCATTTGTTCCACGCCAGACTTGGTTCCAGCTACATCCTCCTTGCAGTCGTTTTTCAAATTACTTTTTTGGGCTACAGCCTCAGATGAGTTGCCATTAAGCTGGTCCGGATTCGAGCTCGTCACTTTGGCATCCGCGGAGTTTCCAACAACTTCGCATCTGCTTGCTTCTAAGACACCGTCGTTCTGTCCGACGCTGGTAACGTTTTTCTTAGTTCTGTGGTTGTTTGCGACATCATTGGAGTTTGACGTGCATTGGTCTGCAATAAAGTTTCATAAACATTTTCAGTGAAACGAGTTTTCTTGAAGACGTGCACGGTTACATCTGAGTGATTCTCTTGCAATGCACCAAGTTCCAAACTTTTCCAAAGCAACAATATGTGGCTTTATGGGAAGCAGCAGACCCAAACGTTTGTAAAAAATGACGTTCAAAAGTCAGACCAAAAGCTATATACAACACGTTACTCCATTCTGCTGTTGTGATCGGAAAGCCCGAGCGGCATGTGCGCAAAGCTTCACACTGTGGCAGCAAGCAACAATAGACTTCACCCGACGATATCACTCTATTACTGCTTGTTCGCACCAATTATATGTGGGTGTTGTTCTTCGCGCACATCCCGTTCGTGGTGAATCGCACATTCAACGCAACGCCAAAGGTGAGGTTGCAACACTACTTTACTTCCTTCAACATGTGGTAGAAGTGCTTTGCCTAATGCACAGATATTTCGCATTTATTTCAAGCCATTTCATGCATTAAAAACATCACCTTGCAGGCCTTTTTGCTGCCGCACCAGCACGCGCTGAGCAGTAATGGAAACTGGGGGCAATTTTTGGATCAAGCTGCGAAGCCAAGGAGATAGGGTCCGCATTGGTACCGCGGCAAGACGGCTTTCAAATTTACTCCTGACGTGGCGAATAAGACGCTTCAATCTTACACCACGGCTTTTATCGATGGTCTGCAAAACAAACGTATGAAGTCTTAAAGAACAACAAGCTTTCGAGAAAACGCAAGCTCCTTGGCCGGAAGAAAACGTTTCTTGCGTAACGTCAGAGGAAAGCTTTAGTCCGAACAAACAGGCCGCAGAAGGATATCAAAGTTATTGCCGAAAAAGCTAAAGGGGCAAATGGCAAAAATACAATAAGACAGTCCCAGATCAACATAATACGCATTAATATCGCCACTGCAATGTGTTTCCCACAGACTGTGATGAAGGTTGCCATAATTTTAGTGAACCAAAAGTGTGCAAGACAGGGTTATCTGTCACAAGTACTGTGTTTCCAAGTCCAGTTTTTGTGCCAGGCTTCAATATACGGAAGTGACGCAAGCTAGCACCCGGGCCATGAAATCAAAGTTTGGGCAATCAAAACCACCTGTCACGTAGCTCAAAAACATTGTTCTGAGCATGGGTGAGGACCAGTACTGGGAAATACAGGCCTACAAGCATATTGAAATCAGTAGGCTTAACTGTGAACTGCTTCCAGTACAAATTTTAGAGTTGCGGAGTGTTTCAGTACTATAGTGAACACTACAGGTCATGCTCAGGAATTAAACTCAACTTATTTTCTTTTTTTCATAGAGTATATTAACAAACGATATATTTCAGTGCACCCTGTACCAAATGCTGTATAACATATTTTCGGTTAAATGGCAACAGCGCATAGCCTTGACTCTTCTATAGGCTGAATCTTTTGGTATTGCCTCAACAGCAATATGTGAGTAATAACACAACGTCTAAAACCATTTTGGTTTCATAGCTCTAGGTCAGGGGTTCCCAACCTTCATGTGACCATGTACCCCTTCAACATTTCGACAGATGAGCATGGACCCCTAAAACTTCTTATGACAGAATATTTTATCAGAAGTGATCATACATATATTTATGAATATGCATGTAACGATTTTTGAAAATAATATTAACTGATATGTGTACAAATATTTGCAAATAAATAATACATAATTGCATTTCTCCCTTCTATTCCTAACCTCAAATGTACCAGTGCCTTCAGATAGGCAAATGTACCCCTAGGGGTACATGTACCCCAGGTTGGGAACNCCTGCTCTAGGTTTTGCAGCATCATTATTTTCCTGTAGCATGTGTCCCACATCTAACAATTTGCATCCAACACCCGTGAAAACTTCTACAAGNAATGTTTTGCACTGCACAAGTGAGTGTTACTCAATGCAACACTAGCAATCCTCTTGCTAGGAAGCAACAGATAACAACAGGATGCATGTTCTCCTTTACGTCGCAGCAAAGGATCCATTCGCATTATACCAGCTAATCAGCATATTATTTGCTATGACTTCTGCACGCAAGCAACACAACTGTCAATGAATGAGATTGCTCTGCTGAAGTCAATCTTGCAATTTTAAAGTAAAAATTAATGACTCTCAAACAAAACATACAACTTGCACCAAGTATCTTGGGGTGTATATCGACCAAAATATTCTTGGACACACCACTTACATAACCTTGAAATAAAACTATCCCGAAGTGTTGCAATGTTTTATAAGATAAGATATTACCTAAATAATAAATCATTGAGATCAGTTTACTACAATTTTATTTATAGTCATCTCCAATATGCAATTGGTGTCTGGGGTGGAGCTGGAAAAACAGCTTTGAAGCGACTGAATGTTTTACATAACAAAGTATTAAGAGCAATGACCTACAGCTCTTATAAGTCAAGAGTCTCACCATTGTATAAAAAGTTAAACTTACTTAAAATTGAGGATATACACATTCTTGAAATAGGCAAGTTCATGCATAGGTTGCACTGGGGTAGAATTCCTGTCAATTTCGATCAATTGTTTACTCCCGTAAGTCAGG
>JGI24158J21664_10001623_pt1 | contig 25763 bp, 13 predicted proteins | sample Ectturendosymbi3_FD_21664 | JGI IMG/M metagenome (IMG submission 21664) | reverse complement strand
AACTCCACACGTCGTTTTGTTCTGCAGCGGTGCTAGACCAATATCATATCAAACCGTGATGCAATTCCCAGTGGGCTAAATCTATAGGCCAGTGTTGTAAAGAAGCTACTACATAGAAGCACAAAATCCATAGACACATGCCTGTCAGTCAAAACTTGTCTTGCTAAGTAAATACTAGGGCGCTGCTAAAGTCGTCATGACACAATATATTTAACATCTTAAGCAAGGCTCTACAGTCATCACCCAACTTTTTAGTAGACGCGCTAGTAGTGTAACCTATTCGCTGAACATCTCAAAAACATGAAGTAACAGTTTAACATAATGGCCTTTAGAACATCGGTAGAAGCGTCGGATTGAATGCATTTTTACTTAAAGGACAGGAACTCCAAGTAAAACCAAAGTCGTATTAGGTACAAAAGCGCAAGAAACACTGAAACTATGTTGAATGTGAATACAACCCGTTTTCATCCTTGGCAAGATCCTGCGCTTCATTCGCTGAATCTAACTCAGTTGTTTTGGGGATCGTCCAACATTATTGCGGTTGATCGGTTTTCGTATTTTTGTTTCCTTACCGGCGCAAAATCATATTTTGTAATGTGCAGTAGACAAGCGTTGTCATGTTAGAGTGTTATTTTATTTACTTTTGAGCCAATGAAGTCGCTTTGCTCTGGCAATGCCTTTAAACGCGTAGATGCGATTGCTCTAAAGCAGAATCTTCCAACCTGGGCGCCGCCAACTCGGTCAGGGATGCCGTGTGATCTCAGTAGTATCAACTAAATGAACAATTGAAAATTTACACAGGGTGTAACAATGGTACTGACTGTGTGATAATGGTGCCGCTACGCCAAAAACAAGAACAAAATTTATCGCCTATTTGCTTGCCATGCACTAAGCAAAATAACGAGGTTGCTGCTGCCTGCAACCGTTGTAGTATTCTTACCAGCGCTAAACAATGCCATCGACTTCAAATAAGCATATTCCTGTGGATCGACTTCCAATTTCTGCAATCGTTCGACAAAATCTTGTAGTTTGCTTATGTGATTGACGACTTGCTCGACACGGGATGCAGAAAGTTTGCCTGCGAAGAAGGCACTTTGATCACCGAACGTCGAGAATACCAACGCCGACCTGCACTGTTTTGACCAAAGCTGCGGTTTTCGAAGGCTCAGCTCTTCACGGATCCGCAAGTATCGTCCGCCAATGGTTGCTGTTAATGCAGCGCGTTTTTATTAGCTATCGAACTTCGGCCGTCGCGTCAGCCTCTCACTTTTCGAGCACATCTCGTCTACTAACCTCACGAGGACCTCTCCCGATCAGGGCGAAGGTCATTGTAACTTAGATGGCGCCACACGTGTTCCATACACGAAACACTTTCGCAATGCGTTTTGGAGAACAGCACCTCGAAACCACTTTCGCCAATATTGACGATTTGACAGTCGGTTTTATCGAAAAGATCAAGCGGAACGTTGTTTTCTATAATGAAAAACCATTCACATAATTGATTTATGCGCTTTCGTTTCTATATGACGTCCTTATATACATTTTTGTTGGGTCCAAAACAGCTAGTTAAAATCGCTTCGGCGGAGCAGCGCACAGGAGTTAGTTTTACATCATACTGAAGCAGACTATGGTCATACAAACAAAGACGAACCCGACATAACACAAAGTCAACCATGATTCACACCGCTGAGGCCACAAACGCTAACGTTACTTGGTGCGGAAAACGACAATTTCTGTATTCAGTGGTTTGTACGTACTTTCCAGTTTATTCAAGCAACGCAAACAAGGTAGATCAACACTATTACCAAATATATAACCTTACGCCCAACAATCAATTCGTTCGTCCATCGCATCAGACGCAGGAAGCGATTAAAATGCCACATCAACAACTCACGTTGCTTTTGCAAGTGTTCCTGTTTTAACCAACACACGCAACCAAAGCGACAATCGACCGCAGCAAAATATTCTAATTTTATTCTATTTATGTTTGCACAGAGCTGCTGCGGAAAGTATGTTGCAGGTGTTTTATGTATAGACGCAAAAAATAAATATAAAATGTTGAAAGCAATATGTTTCGTTTCCACTTCTTCGTATAGTTTTCCGGTTCTCCGTTAACTAATTCTCTTCAACACACTGAGCTTATAAGAGCATCCCAAATTAGAACACTTGACAGATGAGCACGTTTTTGACCTTACCGACTCGTAAAAGACCAACACGACTGGGACGCCACACGTTAGCTCAGACCATGGTTGGTAAACCAGCTCATTACACAAAATTCGTTAAAGTTTAACAGGGGTCAGCGGATATGTCAAGCTGTGGGAAACCCTTTAGAATTTTTTGTTGGATCGCATGCAGTGCGACATATTTATTTATTGACAATTGGCGGCAGGCCCAAGCCTGGATAACGCCTCTAGATCAGTGATTCTCAACGTGGTCCAGGTGGACCACCGGTGGTCCACCTGGAATTTCAATTGTTCCACAGTGGGTTCCATAAATCCTTGATAAAACGTTCCTGAAAATACTAACCCTTACTGTACAATAAATGATGTAAGACCACCTATGTCCAATACAGTTTCGACTAGTTGTTCATGAGGTGTCAGCATAGCAAAGTGGTCCATTGGATATTATATTTTAAAACATGGTCAATGGGTCAAAAAGTTTGAGAACCACTGGTTTAGATGGTTCCCTCCGCACACCGTGCGTCTGGCAAGAAGGCCACAGCACCAATTTACAAAGGTCTTGGTAAGACCCGGCCGAGAGTCGAACTCCAGACCTGCCAGCACGAAGCCGACACTCTTACCACCACGCCACAGGTTTAAGAATTTCACAAGATCACAGGCAACAGAGAAGGCAAGTGACTTCATGGCGCTACTTATTGTTTCTTCGTTAGTCCTACATGACATGCATTTTACAAAACAGGACGCCCGTTTGATCTAAAAGCCACAAGCGCCAAGATCACAACAGTATAGGATACATGTTTCACGAGAAAAGTAGTTGCTATAAGCCAGTTAAACAGACTTCAGTATTGTGAAAAGTTTGGTTTGATAGAAAAGTCGAACAGTAAGTGAAAAAGCAACACACTTCGTGTCTTACACCAAGTCTGGAGAAAACCGAAGCAGGAACCTCGCATCATACCTTGTTCGAAGTTGGTGCGCATATGCTTGAGGATGGTCGCCAAGATTTTATTGAGTTTCATACTTTTCGCGCATTGCGCGATGCCGAGGACGAAAAGCTCGTGCCAGCAATCACGCAACAAGGATGTATGACATTCCGCTCTGGCAAAAACGAAAACAAGTTAAAGAGGCCGCTTCGTTGTTGAGTCGCGTACACCAGCTGTTGACAAAATGATCGTGCCCTTACCCAGTGTTTCTCAACCTTTTTACTTTCATGGCACAGATAACGTTTCGTAAAAGTGCGTGACCCACCACCTTGTTAGTACAGGCCAGGGGTCACCAACGTGGTGCCCGCGGGCACCAAGTCGCCCGCAAGGACTATGTAGGTCGTCCGCGGGCCTGTTATAAAAATAACATTAGCATGATCATGTCTTCACATTAACGAATATCAATACTAAAATAACTGAAGGTAAATTGAACGAAATTTTTATTTTATAAGTTTGTATCAAACTAGTAGCCTTTTGCATTAATCGGTACACAAGAAGTAGCTCGTAGTTTCAAAAAGGTTGGTGACCTCTGGACAGGCAATGCTTTTATACGTACGCATAAACAAACACGCACTATTCTCATGTAGCGAATTTATTCTTGTATGCAATTCAGTGATCATCTCGCTGCTGAACACAATGAATTGTGGTGATTAGATTTCCAACTGTGTTTAACATATTCCTGTTTTAACCCCGAGGCCCACTCGAGGAGGCTATGACCCACAGGTTGAGAAACACTGCTCTAACCGGACAGGATTTTGTAACATGCTGCCTCATCGCCATGAATTAAGAATAACGCAATAGTAGTGGCTGGCTTCAAAAGATTTCTGTCTAAAAATTTATGTTAAAAACCACGTTTTCAGTTTGAGAGTTAACAAAATCATGCAGAAAAAAGCCACCTAGCGTTGTCATTGCTGCAACTAACTGCAGAAATCAGTAACCATAGCAACAGACGGCGATGGCGTGGAGCGTTCCACCCACTTCACGTTGTTCATTACTGCACATCGACTAACAATTTCGACCGGTAAGGACTTCTACTCAGTTCAAAATTCGGGTTTTATTGAAGTGTACGCAACAATTTTCCTTGCACTTGAAGATTTCGAACAATTTGTTTGCTGAAGGAGCGCTTTGTTTTGACATTAGTTTAAAAGTTTTTTGCACAGCAAGTACTCGGCCTTTTCAACCTGTAACTATGCTTGAACAAGACTGAGAAAGAAACGACGCGAACTTCCGCACGTGTTCCGGGTTCGCTGTCTAAATATTTACAGATGCCCTACGTAACACGGTCAACAGTGCCATATTCAATAAAACCGTTTAAAAAAGTCCAAACAACTTTGCGCTAAACAGTACGATAAACTTACGTCGCAATATTTCACCAAGAAGATAGCTGCTTGCCGCGCAAACGCTTTCAAACAAAGTTATCTGGTCGAAATTTCACCGACTTGTTCCAGTTGGCAACAAACCTTGACGCGAAAAATCGACACAAAGACAGGACGAAAGTTGCGAACCTTCGTTTGACAAAGCTTCATGTGCCGAGTAGGAAAAGCTGCACCAGTCCACATGAAGCAAAGTGAGAACGCACTGCATTTTTATCTTACTAACTTTAGCAGTTGGAAGGCGAAAATCGAACGGGCCCACTGCGCGGACAAGAAGAGTAGTCTCGACGCCGATTCACAGATGTAGTGCACGTTGAACGACGCAGACGAAGGGGCTGGCATGTTCAGGTCGAAGTTGAAATTCGACTCTGTCATTAAAGGTCCCTGGGCGCAGAACACAATCACGCTTGAATGTCAACATCACGCAGCGACTGATCAAACTTGCTGTGGGCAAGCTGCCGATTCTTTATGCAAATATACGGCAAGAATAGACCACCAAGATACAGGTTATATAGAGTCGTGCGTTTGGCAAAAAAAACTTATTATTCACTGCGTATTGCCTTACCTCAAAATCAAGGACCAAAGTTTGGGTTTGAACAGGAGAAGATTCCCAAGAATCGTCACGTGACGAACACGCTTTTAAGGTGTCGTTCAAGGAGTCCATCATTCTGAAATTGAACACAGATCTGGTTGGCACGGCAAGCTCAAGCCAGCGGTCCTGTGAACTCTTGAAATTTTACATCAACTGTGAAGCCTGCCATAAATAACCACCAAGATTTTCTATGTAGCCTGTTGGTTGTCGGTAGAAGTAGACGCAGTTCAGACGGTATTTCAACCTGTCTCTCAGCTTAAGTATTTTAATGTACGTCTCATGACATTTCCAGAAATGTGATGTAATTTACATGACAGGCGGCAACCAGCGCATCTCGCTCCCGGTTTAATCCACGACATTTTGCTTCATTAGATTATTTGTGAGGTGCAACGAAACCAAAGCAGCCAATAACAAAAATCCCCTTTCAAAGATGCGATTAGTTTAATTTTACCGCCAGCGTTTGGCGGTGGCAAATTTTCTAAAACAGCAATCGTATTGCACGATGAGGCGACATCAAAACACCGCTATCGAAGACACATAGCAAGATGTTTCTCAACGTATGTCAGAAACAAATTTGGAAAACATAACAATGGATTTGTTTACAGCAGCCTCTTCCTTCACAGAGTATCACCATTATCTCCAATCCCCTGCCAACAAACTTTCTTTCCATTTTCCAAGTATTTTTTATTCCAGGGCATCCACTGCTCTGCTAGTTTTTACTAGTATTTGGTCGAGTTCATATAAAGTTCATTGTAAGGTTTGAGCCTCCGGTGCCAAACATGAGCTCGATGAATAGGGGGGGGATACTAATTCACTGCCGCAAAAAGGAATCGGAGCATAACTACAGTATACGCTGTTTAAGAAAATAACTACACGTATAGAAACCAAAACGAGTTTCAAAACTAAATAAACGCGTTCAGACGCCTGTATGCCGTCGACAACAAATGAAATCGACGAACTGCACAAGAAAAACATGGTTGCGCGATCACGTCACTGCCAAGAATGTGATTCATGCGCTTCAAAAACAACTTGTCGGGCTATTTTTGGTGCTAGTCACGTGCAAGCAGCAAATGCATGGAAACCAATCAAAAGAAAAAGACAATCGTATCGCGCCATTTAACCACGTTCAATATGGCGCGTTTCAGATCCCGGAGGCTATGCGATTCGGAGCCGACATTTCTACCAGCTCTTCGGTCAGGAGTTGATGTTACCACCGTTTTTACTCATAACTGAAACATTCCGTGCCAAGAAATCAACACGTAGAATCTGAAAGGCGACGGATTAATAAACGAGTTATGTATCACAGTACGTAACCTTACGACGGTAACGAAAAACAGATGGTAAAGAAAAGCCGTAAGCAATCAGCAACTTTCTTGCACCACGAATCAACCGCTCAGGTATTTTTGCGCGGAGAAAATGCATTTCCTGAGAAATTTCGACAGGAAAACAGCAACTTTAAATTTCCATTTTCCTTCCTGCGGCTTTGAAGGAAAATGTTGTATTAATCGGCAGCCTAAAACGCTTTCGACCACCGACGTATAAAGATTATGGTTTATGCAGCAGTAAGGGTTCTCTTTTTTGTTCACAACCAAGGTAGTTCCTCACTTTGAAACATCTTCGGTCTTTTCGAAGTTGTTATTCCTTTCTTCGATCAACGTCTGTCGATCTAATTTCCCAGAATCGCACTCGTTCGTTCGGCTCAGATGAGCCATGGTTGACACGACACTGGCCAGCGTGCTCAAGTTGCCCTGTGCGTTGCATACAACACCGGTTAAGTTTTATGGATGGGACATCATTAATTTGTCGACCAAATAACCCTTTTAACCCTTGTCAATGGCATATATGCTCGGTCTCTACAAAAAAACATGGGAAAGCCATCTTTATCGAAACGGAGGCTATAGCACTGACCTGGTTGTTCTTATCCTCAGCATCCATTGCAGAGCTACAGAAAAAAGAAATCAGTAAGTGAAAACGCACGGGTCGAACTTCACAAATTAGCACTGGCCTTTACCTATCAATTGTAGCTTGCGTGATTCGCCCGTGATAAATATTCTTTTCGGACAGAGTACCAATTAGCCTGTGATCTTCTGTATTTTGTTTCTGCATTGGAGAGCGTTCGCACTGAACGGCTGCAAATAATTGGCGCTGGTTAACATGTTCGCGAGACTAATGCATGTGTGCACGGTGAAAAGTGTCAGACATTTTGTGAATCTGACACAAATACAGTTCAGATATGGCTATTCGAGTCGAAAAGATACATCAAATTCTTATCATTCGATGTTTTTTCACGTCATGAAGTACCTTCGACTGCGAAAGTGGCAAAGGTAGCAAAAAATTCTTGAATTAATGTTTTCCAGAAGTTTCGTCAGTTATTCAACTGTTCAGCATGACACAAGCCATGTAAACTATTAAAAACAAGCTTTAGGATATCAATGCTACACATGGAGGAGTCCGTGTAACGGTTGCCTACTCAAACACTACATAACAAGCTTGCAAAAGTCCGAAGACCGTAACAATTAAGTTCTGCGGAAGAATTTTTCTGTTGCGACCTGCTAGTACGGAGCATAAAAGCAGCATTTGAAACCACAATTTAGGAACAGATGCTTTTTTAGAAAGGTAAGTGCTCAGGAATAGTTGCACGAACCCCTCAGTTATAACAGCGATATGAAGAACTTAATTGGAGTCCAAGGGCCTTTAGACAAATACATCTACAACCACCGTACGCACAAGTTGCGCTTGAAATATTGTATCTTCCTGTTTCATCATAAGTAACAATTGGGCGTCTGCAACATAATCGATTTATGGCCGCGTATAAAACCCGTCTACACTAAGAACAAATTCATCAATTTCTCCGAGATTAGAAAACGCACAGCGAAGGCAGGCACCGCGGCAGGAACATGCCTTTAATCAATCATATCAGCTATATTTTGACAACAACCGCCACGTGGGCTAACCAGGTCGCAGCGGGGTTGACCTCAAGCGGATCCTGGTCAAACGTGGCGGTAAAAGTTCACCGAGGAAGATTTAATTACGCGTACCGGAGCCAGGCGTAAGTTCAAGCGACACAAAGCGCGGTTTACGCAAATAAACCGCTCACGGCGGCGAGACGCTCTTGCGGCCGCGTGGCAAGACACATCAAATACAACCTAAATGGGCAACGTGAGGTAGGGGCTGTGTCAGCTCACGTCGACGAGGTGGCGTTAAATGCTTCAGTCGCGGTTGGACTGCCTGGTCGATTGCAAAGAATATGTTCAATGTACAACGATCTTCGTTGGAATTACTGGCACAGTTTTTAAGGTTTACGTTGCGTTATGAGCGTACCTTGCGTTTGCATTGTTTACTCCTGAAAATCAAGGTTCAACTGCTGAAAGTATACATGAGCAGTGCACGCGAAATTTTGTTTGCACGCGGTGAGCAGCAGATACCGGTTTGAATGCAACTGGAGAAAAATCCAAGCAAATGTAACCACAAAGCTTTGAAGGCACATAAAAAATAAGATAACGAGTTTTACCGCTTTTAGAATGAAATAGTTTGAGAAGAAATGGGGAGAAGAAATATTTTCTTAGTTGAATTTTTCGATTGTACTTCTTGCTCGAATGGAAATTGCTTTTATGTTCGTGTAGATAAAAATACATTGAACCAAAAGTAATCACTGCAAAAAATCTTGTGTAAAACTATGACAGCATTGATTATAATACAATGGTTTATAATCATGGAAAAACAACCCTTTTGATCTTGATAAGACCCTCGGTTGAGTGAACTCGCTGCTCAAACGATACGTTTTGCTTTAGGATTTAGACAGTTCCAGCCCACTTACATTCGGACTTCATCCCCATGATAAGGCATTTTTGCAGTCGGCAATACTGGCATCGGTTACGATGTCGTTTATTGACAGAACAGGTTTGGTTGCCTCTGCAGGTGTACGTTAATTTCTTTCTAATGCTTCGCTTGAAGAATCCCTTGCAACCTTCGCAGCTTTTGGCACCGTAGTGACGGCCTGGAGGAAAAAGCAGTGAAAAACTCGCGCGCACGTTCAAAGCAAAACCGCTGCCAGACAATGCAGGAACCCGACGAGTAGAAGTGGAACTTCCAAAAGCAACGGTACTTTGCCACAAGATTGATTGTTAAATTTCTCAAATGATGAAAGCGATCCGCGCTTGTTCAGAGCCTCTCAACGGAGCATGTCTAACTGGTTTCGCGTGCGGGTTCCGATTAGCTGATTACAACGATAGACGCTATTGCAGTGCAGGTCACGTCCGTGAACAAAAAGTGATCGTCACGTTCAACAATCTAATAAACTCCTCGGATTAAACGCAACTGAACGCGTTTTACAAAGCGAGAACACAAAGAAAAGCGTCACAAATTCATTTTGTGCTCATTACTTTGGTTAGGTGTTGCCATGAAATGTATGAACAGCTCGGCAAGATGAGATTCACCTGAAGCTTTACAATTTTAGGAAATCAGTTACTTGTATTAACCAAATATGGAAGGTGACATTGGGTTTCCAACAGATAGAATTTGAAAGATTGATTTGCACAACCCTTTCCATCATAAGTTCAATATTTCGTAATGAAGCACTTCAGTTTATTGTTAATGTAAAAGCTTCTCGGAATATTTCGAAATTAAAAGCATACGCAAAACCAACTTCAAATGAACGAAACGTGCGTAAAGATAACACAGGAAGATCTTTCGAAAATAGGATTTTTATTACAGACCGTTTGCATCGAACTTGCTGGAACAGAATTTTCAAAACGATCGCTCCAAATACCTGAGGCACGATCGCCGCAAACGACGCACAAGTCTCTCCCAATGTCTATCTGATCCTCCTGCTGCTTTGCAAAAACTTCCATCGCTGCAATAGGCAGAGGGTGATGGCCATGACCGGCCATCGCGTTGCTCCCTCGCGTGCTAACGATGAAGGACGACGTAGCTGGACCAGCCACAGAAGCAATCTGAAACAATTCAGTGGTTCGTCAGTTAGTTGACCCACAACTTGGTCGACAGTGTCACCAACATGGTCTCGGGCACAGTTTCCAGCATAACTAGTTTCGCGCGACTGCAAGAACTTCGCTGTCACGATTCTCGCCAAGCTATATCTGCTTACTGCGAAGAGTCACCACCGCAGGGGAAGCTGCAAGTGAAATGCCAAACGAAGAATGATCTCACCAGGCACACTGTGGCCATGCGACACAGCAGTAACTGAAACTGCCCTATTAAGCGTAATTACAAGATCAGCACCGTAGTGCGTGATCGCGAAGCTTTCACCGACTGGACCCAACAAAGCAGCATTAATCAGTCATTACCAGTGGCAAACGCGATGAGCAAATGCAGAGACGAACGAACCTTCAAACAATTGTCTTTGATACGATAGCATGTACAAAAAATTTGACGAAAATGGCGGCCAGCTCCGGTGCCAAGTACTTATGAAAATAAAATAATGACAAACGCGAAAAATTGCAAAATAACAGTTCAAAAGTGGTCAATGCAGCAAGATCATATTGTATAGGGGTATACGCTGTAATGTTAAAATTTACACAACTAGTTTCAAATAACCCAACAAAGCACACTCATGCTTTTAAAAAATCCAGTCCAGTGCGAGAACTCTGGGTCAGCTGCACGCTAGCAGTTGATAGCTTACACAAACACCACGTAGACGGTACGTTACCAAAAAACTGCGATAACGCAATTGTTATCTAAGTAAATTTCTGCACATCACAAGTAAGTTCAGGTTAGGCTGTAGGACTTATTTGAGTTATTTAAGTACTGCAGTAGTTTAATTGGAGATAAGGTACCGAATCGCACAGTGTTTCGTTACGGAATATAGAGATGGGCCAGGCGTTTGGCAGAAAACGCAACGCAACCAAGCGTAAACCAATCAGTATTTTTGTCGGGTTTCGTCATTCAGCTCTTCGACAAGCCTAAGGCAAAATGTGGCGTAGGTATCCACAAAGTAAAAAATTTCTGGAATGGGGTTTTGAAGGCTCGAGGTTCATCCCAAATACTCAAACGGTTTAGTTTCAGAAAGACAACCGAGCAAAGGCTGAAAACATCCCTCGAAAATCAAAGAACTTTGAAATCCAAGCGGATAAGCTGATTGATAGGCTACTACTGTTGAAGTCTCAGGTGACAAGCACGTTGAAATTCATATAAAGTTCAACGGACATCGCTGGTTCACGTGGCTAAGAAACACAACGGGTCGAATGACATTCCGCTGATAAAATACTAAAATTAAAGCAGTCACAACAAGGTAAGTGGACGAAGCCCAATCTGACAAGGCTCTTCATATGGCGAATAGATAGTGGTATCGAAATCTGGAGTCAGCGAATCTGTTCCACACCACTTTTCAAAAACGTTTAAACACGGCATAAAGTAGAAGTTTTTGTTTAAAGCAGTACGTACGAATTGCGTTTTGAAAAATCGGCTTTATTTGAGTCACAATTTCATGATTAAAGGCTTGGTTTTGATCATGTGGCACATGACCGGCTACAAGCAAATCTCGCTTAAAAATAGGTTGGATTGGGCGACGGAAATGGTGGCAGTTAGCAAACAAATTTTCACTCAATCTCACGTGCAGCAGGCCCTTGCTTTGCAGTTCCAATAATTTTTCGTGGGTCAGTTGGTCGATCGTCATCACTTGATTGTTGACCAACTGAGGTCCGCCTACAGTTGGAAGATTGTTGTTGTGGTGAGGCGACGCTGAAGAAACAACCATCTCCGTGACATGATCTTGAACAGGCATGGCGCGTGTCACGACCATCGACGCCGCTGTAAGAAATATTAATTTTCGTCACAGAACCGTAAAAATAATACATGTCTGGGTGAACATCAATGATAATATGGTCGTTTTTGCTGTTTTTTTCGAAGTTACTTTAAGTTCAACAGCATAGGCACTGAATTTCTCCATCACTTTATCGACCATGGAATTCGACGTTCGTGGTGTAAAAAAAAGAAATCGCAGACTGCTTGCTATGTGGAGCTGACATGTTGGGAAAAAAAGTTAATACCATCACACAGCATTTGGACACAACTTTCATCGTAACTTGTCTTCACGAAGGTCGACGCAGTCAAACATATCAGCAATTTTTACAAAATAGGAAATCGATTTCACGTAGCTTTACGTGTCCTCAGGCCCGAATTGAATAAAATGTTAAGATAGTTGTTGCGGTGAACGACCCTGAAGAACAAACATCTCCGTGACGTGATCCTGAACATGTATGGCGCGTGTAATTACCATCGAACCCGCTGCAAGATGCATGTATTTTAGGATAAAATTTCAAGAAAGAGGATACGTAAAGTTACGTGAAGTCGTTTTCCTATTTAATACAAAAAAATTTGCTGATAGATTCGTCTGCATTGTCTGTGCAGAGACTAGTTTCTTGAAAAGAGATATGTACAAGTCTGAATCATCGTAAGCAGAGCCATTCGCCTGATTCCTCGATGCAGAAAACTTGAGAGCTTTTCATTAACAGCTTTCATCGGTATATTTGTAGGACAAAATTCCAAACATTTCTGCAGAAAGTATGGACCGCGTACGAAACGACGGTCAGATTTCAGAACTATTGGAATTTACCTTGAAAAAGCAATATACACAGCGTCAGGTGGTCAGTGGGAAAACTATTCTTTGAAAAGATTGCTTGTACAACGATGCTAGCGGTGGAAAGCTGAGATATTTGACAACAAGAATTACGAACTAATCAATTAACAACCCACGTGAATCATCAGACAACGGAAGAGGTTCGAGAACAGCTGCTTCTGCCGCATGGACTTTAGGACTGCTGCTTCGACTCCACTGGTTTTCGTTATCAGGTCTTACCAAATACATCTTCTCCTCGAGATCAGGCTGCACAGTAAATGTGAAATGATAGTTATACGAGAACATGTAGAAAGGACTAAAATAGCAGCATACAAAGGTTAACCGCGCTGACAAGTGACGTTGGCTTCAATTCAATCTGCTCTCTAAAACCGACATTGCTCAGACAAGCTTCTGATAACCTCAGTAATTTTGTAATCAAAACTAAGCAAAATGCCTCATTTAGAGTTAAGAAACTTTTATAGCCCTCTCCATTAATTTTGTGATTCAAGTACAAGATCATGTCATGAAATTCCATCACAAATATCAGCAGCTGAATTACAAACACATCTAACGTAATATGCAAAATCCACACACTCATAGTTTGTTTGGGACAGTGCATAGTACTTCTGCTCTGGGGTTGAACTGATACATGACAATCCTTTCTTTTACGAAAACACAACAGAGTAACACAAACCTTACACGAGCAATGAATCTTAACGTTTCAAATTTAATTTCCTGAAGAAAATCGTTCAATATTTATTAGCAACTCCGTCTGGTTATATGAGATAAATATGCAATAGCAGTCTTAAATTCAACCCATAGTTTAATCATCCCCTCGGCAGCCTGGTTGAAGCATCAAACGTATTGACTTACTGACTGACCCTAGAATGACGACTTGTGTGGTATTGATGGCATTACAAAAAACGGCAGACAAAAAATGTCCAGAGCCATATTTTGCGGTTACGGAATGTAAATGTACGCCTTACTTTTTTCAACCTTAGTTTTTACTGAAACGCTGAAGAACCACCAAGCATATGAATAACCACACATTAAACGCAACAGTAAGCGTGAAAGCATGGTGTCACTTGAACGTCGTATTAAAAAAATTAAAGGTACATTTTTGCAGGTTTTTGAAGTTTATTCCCACTGCGACGGTCATCATAATATTTCAGAGATTGAACAACTGCGAACAAGTTCTGCAGTAGCAACTGCACCGATAAAGAAAATGTGCCTCATGAACTTCAGTAACACAGGTGTCCTGCAATTAAATGTTTTATGTCCAGCAGATTACAGAACTGTAACTACGACCCGGCGAGAGCTCGAATTACCGAAGGTAACACAGCTTCGTGCGAAATCGCATGGAAAAGCTGAACCATCAGGTCGGTCTAACGTATTTCAAAGGAGATGCACTAATAAAATACTGATTTTGATGCGGTTTTTGGAAATCCTGCTACAGCCGTAACACGGTTTCATTTCTGTAATCCAATCATGCGAACTGATTGATGAAAGAAAGCGGCTGTGACTACAAGAGCGTGTTTGGATGCTAGTGAAAGCACATATTCATTCAACTTCACACTTTTTGGAAAGAATTGACCAGACGTAGAAGCAAAAGATTTGGATAGACTTTACGAACACATTTAACTATCCACATAAAAAAAACAAAAGAAGTAAGTGGGCAAACAAGATTAATCAACAAACTTTAAGGGTATCACAGCCGAAACCAAAAGCTTGGTTGTAACTCTACCTCAGATGCCATAGAAAGGCGCCTGTCCTCTTTATTGCTGTGCGCTTCCGAAATGATCTGCAAATTATGACCCAATGTTCCAGCCACCCTGTAACCGATAATATGCATTCATGTCAAAGTAAGGCAAAAGGTGCATCAGGGCAATTTAATGTTAATTATAAGTTGGAGCAATTACTAGGCATCATTTGGCAGAGGGAATCACAAAACTGTCAAAAGCAACAAAACATAAGCACTTGTACAAATGTATTAAAACACACATCTAGTGTTTTAACCTTGCAGCACCATTGCGATGTCGCAGTCCATGCCATAACTTCATACGTTTTATGTGCAGCGCAGGTATACCCCCACCAGTATTAAAAACAAGTGACATTCAGCGGAACAGCAGAAGTATCTCATTAAACTTAAGTTCGTCACCGCCTACAAGAGTCTGGTTAAAAATAAGACGCACAACCCTGTTAGCTCTATTGCCTACTACTCACTTCCTGACAAACACAAAGAATGAGTAAACGCTTACACGCCAGACAACCTCGCTAGCTAATAATATTCCACCTACGATTCCTTATTCTGAAACAGGATGGAGAACCATTAATAAGTCATGTTGCGACCACCAACTATGCTCACAAACCATTCGCTTGACCTTTGCGAAGCCTATTGTTAACCTGGCGAGCTGCGCGCGGCAGGAGTTAAACCAACGAAAATCAATACTAATGCGACTAGCCGCAGTGCTTACATCACGACGGCGACCTCTTTTTTCTCTCGGCACAGCGGGTAACCTTTCACCTACCCTTTCGGGCTAAGTGCACGAAGGAGGAACGGCGGCGGAAAAACAAACATGCAAAACTAGTGAACAACACCTCAAACATACATGGATTCTCACAAACTAGTGGAAATTAGTTCAGGCGATGGATCAAAACAAGCAAACTGCGCCGTACTTCATAGCCAAGTGAGAAAGCACGCTTTCAGTGTAAAAAACATGTTTCATCTGCTTGTAGAGCTGAAGCAGGATTCAACCCCAACGATCTGCGCGACCTTCTGAACTTGTACGAGCACGGGTTCTAGCCGGTGCTGTTGACATCCACGGTCGCGTTGGGCGTTTACTGTCGAACGCAGTGACATAACACGCGCGCCACTCACGTTATGCGCGTGCAACGGATAGACGGCAAGTGACCGGGTTGACCTCGCGGCTCAATCCAATCTAGCCGGCGGCCGTTTGCGTTTTTCAGCAGGCTGTTCCGCAATCCGCAACACAAGACTTCAAGCCGATCGTGCGTGGTGGGTAGAACTCTCATTATGTGAGAACAATCGGAGTTAACAGAGCTGGGCTAGGTGATTTTTGATTTCTTCATCGGAGAACGCAGAAATTACATCGATGACCAGTGACAAACGAGTACATGACGTCATAGCATAAATTAACGAAAGAACTCAGTGAACAATACGAATTACGTGAGCTTCCACAGACAATGCCGATTACAACTCTATTTAAAGCGAAACGCCCTCAAACTTCTCATTCTATTCTGTTACATTTTTTCTGCTGATTTTATTGTCGTTTCTACCTTTTGATAAATGTGTCGTTTGCTAATGGCGTTCACGTTGTCTTGAAAGAACTTTCACTCAGTACTTAGTGAAACATTGCTTTGCGGAATCCGAAAACCAAGTTATAACTTCTCAAGGCAGCAGATACCAGATAACGAACTTTCGTTTAAGGTGATAGCTCAGGGTTTATGCAGCCATGACACGCAGGCGTTTTGAAAAACAAGTATACTGCCGTCACCCGTGAAATGCTCAAAAGTACTATCGCTGGAAAACACACATCTGTGAAGGATGTACACAAACCGTAAGGGCAGATATAAATATTAACGATAGCAATTCATGGCGCATGTCAGCACCAGCGATCCTGGCTAACGTGGAATCCTTCAAACGTTTTCATAAACGAAAAAATTGTCTAACTTCCGCATGCATGCTTAAGATTATTTCAAACGTCAAAAGGTATTGCAAAAAAATTGAATTGCATTTTGACTACTCTAGCCTACACTTCAAATACACACCATGGATGTAATGGTTACCAAGTCCAACACAGTTGCATTTAAGAATAAACTAACGCACAGGTACATTCATGGGCAGTTTTTCCGTAAAAAGATCGTTCGAACCCAACAAAATATCATTCCCTTAACAAAAATACTAATAGCTGCATGACTGTGTTGCGACTGTAAAATCCTGGATGTCCGAGAGTTTGCAGAAAGTACTTATGCAGGCTTAACCTCAGCGCATTTTTAATTCTTACGCACCTTTCACCGTCTGGGGCGAGAAAAGAAAAAGCAGTATTTTAAAACTAGCAGCGACTGAATCTAAAAATCAAACGAGGATCAGAATTCGATCGAAGAGAGTGTTTTTTGTCGCGGAATAGACCATCACATTACGATGAAACGACGCTGTCTCGGAACTAAAGTTTCCGCAGGCTGTGCTCGCATGACAGATCTGCAGGAAACCGAAACAATAACGACAGAGTTCAGCACCAGATAGATAACAACGTTAAGTGGACAACAGCATATGCAGATACTGGTTGCTTCAAGCATGCTCGTATCAAAAAGGGAACTTCTATTTCGATCCTCTTGGCACATCACCAGCGCTTATTCACCAAGAAAAAAGGCACCAACCACAGCGATCGATTTCATACCTGCGGAAAACAGAAAATGACACGGATTCGCTCAAATTCTATGAACATCATATCAACCGCCTAACCGCATTAGCAAAAGCCGATTAAGTTCAAAAGACCAACAGCAACTCCTAGGCATCGCTAACTTCAAAAAGCTACAGCATCGTGGCTTAAGCGAGAAAGTGGTGGCGCATAGTGACGTCGCTTAGGTTCCAGACACCGATCTGGCATTGACACAAGGGCATTATGTGAACTTATGGACGCTTAGAATTTAATTGCTACATTTGTACGGCCCACCGTCACCTCGTGTGCGACGCGCTTGTTTATTCGTAATAGACTTTGCAACAACAAAGTTTGAGGTTGCTTCCAGCGGGTGAAAAGTCAGCTAGAACAACAAACAGTTGAAGCCACGGGCCACCGTTCAATCTACTCTGTTAATAAACATGATACTGTCGGAAACCTGGTATCTCTATTTAAAACGTAGACCGTGAACACACAACAAATAAAAAATTAACATTCTGTGCATCCGGGCAGCATTTTCTAATGCACCAAAAAGGACGTCACGAAAAGTGCATTAAATCTCTTTCACGCACAGCAAATGGTGATTTACAACAACACTACTCTCGAATGCTGCAAGCAATGCAAAAAATAATCGCATTTCAATATTAGCACTGTTAATGCTCGTGTGCAAACTGTTTCGGCAATGCTAGGCAACATGTCTAAACCAGGGGTTCCCAACCTTTTTACGATCTCGTACCACTTGGGCACCCCGTATTGTCAACGCATACTACTTCGTCCAGGACAATTAATTTGATCGAGTCTTAGTTTATTCAGAAGAATAATATACATTAAAATAACAATAAAAGACCACAACTAAATTTAATGAGATTTTTGTTTTTTTTAACTTCCACCAGTTGGTCGATGCGTGGCGCAACTTTGCTAACAGCGCATCTAAAGTCACAATGTTACGAAACAATAGTAACAACAGGCTACAGGAACATTTATTTATTTAGAAACAAAGCCCGATACGTAAACTAGAAATCTGTGAATCCAGGTTTTTGTGAAAAATGGAAGTTACTCGCGTACCACCTGGAAGACCTTCGCGTACCACAGGTTGGGAACCCCTTGTCTAAGCAAACAAATTTAATTGCAAGTGCGACAACCCAGCTTTTTTCACCGTCTCTGCCACGTTTAACATTTTCTTGAAAAAAGAAGAAACTATGTCGACCTACTTTACGAACACACAGACTTTGGTGTTTCCAGAAATTGCTTTTGGGTACATAACCGCAAGAACACAAAAAAAGTTTATTAGCATTATTGCAATCAAAACCCGAAGCGGAGAGTTTTTGCAAAAGGACTTCGAATGCACATATTCTGTCTGGAAGTCCGTTGCTCGAGACCGCGTTGTTTTTAATGTTCGTCCCTAGCTGTAAAGAACCAAAGTTCAGTTTGGGGTGACTAGGCAACAACAATGGCTGAGAGGAATCTGCAAATGCCAAAACGTTTTGAAGTTGAACGCTGAAAGCGTATACAACGTAAATAATGTTGACCATGACGTAACAAAAAATGTGACCAATGAAACACAGCATCTGCATCAAACGACATGTTTTCCAGACTTCGATGAGCTTTTAACACGTTTGCTACATTATGCTGTGGATACTGATGAGCAAATATGAGCGACACTGACCAAGATAAATCTGTACTACATGTACATCAATAACTTGTTTTCAATGTCATTCAAAAGCTTTACCGTAAATACCGCAATAAGAAAATCGCAAAAAAATACGTGAAACAACGTTTCCTTATTATCCACGAGTACATTTAGCATTATCCAGGAAAATGGTCTTACAGTTACACGCTACAGTGTAGTGTTTAAGCGTAAGCCATCGTCTGTCGTAAAGCCCACTCTAACGTCATCGCTGTGTCCAAGAAGGATAGTCACGATAGGATACATAACAGGAAACATTAAAATGGCCTGCAGTGCATATGTAGAGTAGGCCACATAACACGCAAATTGCAAGCCAGAAGCAGAACTACTTTCACTGCAGTTGATGCTATTATTTTCTTGACCAATTTTGGTCACAACGTTACGTTATGCAGGAAAAGAACACTGGTTGAAGTCACGAGAAATCACAAGGCCTCCTAAATTTCTGAAACGACGCACCGTGCAAGTCAATTCGCCAGCGACACCATCACGTATCCTATGATGCGGCCCAGCCACACACAAGGGCGTACGCAAGGGGGGTTGAGGTTAAACCCCCCTTGAGCTTGATATTTGACAATAACTTTATTACCTGCACAAAGGAGATTAATTGTTTTCGCATACTTTTTGCTTGTTAATTTGTCGACTTAATGCAAATACCACGGAATAAATTTGCATGAAATTTCAAGGAACATTGTATATGGGTCAAAAAGTAATAATTAGGGTTTGGTGGGAATCTGGGTTATCGTCTGCTTCCGGCAACCATCTCACCACTTTTTGCAGACCCTCCGTCCACCAAGGCGTACGCAAGGGAGGGGTTTTAGGGTTAAAACCCCTCTCTTGAGTTCGATATGTCACAAAAATTTGATTACCTGCGCAAAGGACAATAATTGTATTCGCATACTGTTTGCTTGTTAATTTGTCGACTTAATGCAAAAATTGCAGTTGTAAATTGCTCTGATGTAGTGATGAATGTGTTTTACTCCCCTGTTTTAACACTTAGCCTGATATTTTTGCAGTTATGAACTGTGTGTCGTAGTGTTGAGTGTATTTTCCTCCGATATCGTAACTTGGAGTGCTGATAGTTTATGCAATAACACATAAAATAAGGAGAGTGCGTGTGGAAGAATATGCATATTCTGTCAAGAAACTTAGCCAAAACGTTGGTTTAGAAACATGAATATGACGTCCAATTTTGACGTCACAAATAGCGCACACCAAATACAAATGACCACCACATGCCACTGAATGAACCTCCCCATGAAAATTTTCTGCGTACGCCACTGGTCACACATACGCACTATATTTGACTAAACTTCGAAAAACATTCGCTGCAAAAATAAAACTCACCAAGGTCATATTTGGTCCTTTCTAGACAAGGGGCAGATGGGTCCAATTAGTCTCGTAGTGCGCGTAAAACTATGCTCGGCAACTGCGGTCATGGAGGAAACGATACGCAAATAGATGAGAGCAGCCCACTGCCGATTTTCGCGCCTCACTTTGCGCGGAATTTAGGAAGCGGCAACAATCGCAAGCGTTTTCTATAAAAAGTTCGACCTGAATTTGAACTTTTGAACTGTGCCGTAAACGGCATGAAAAGCGCAAACGGCCCTTGGAGAAAAGTAAAGAGCTTTAACGATCGTGTTTGATAATGCGAAATAATGACCTGACTAGTGCTTGAAGTGTTTTGTAACGCTGGTCAACACCTGCAAAAGTCAAGGCAGCAGCCAATTGCCTCTGCAACCTTCATCAGGGTACAAGTATTGGTACAACACAAATAATTTGAACCTGAAAAGGCTGTCGCGTAATTAATATTGAATGTCTTGGTCCAAACACAGGTCAGCACTTTAGTTGGTAACAACTACAGCATTTTTTGTTTGTAATTTGCAACGGCTGCTATGCTAGCTTTTTTCAAACGCAGATGCAACGTGTTTTTTAACCCAGATAAAATCCATTTGAGTTCAACCACAGACCATCATGTTTATTGAAGGAAAAATACTAGGTAACAAACTCTGTAAAAAGCGGAAACGAGAAGCTGTAAAAAAGTGGTTTTGGTGCTATTCGCATTACCCAAAAAGCTCCATGTCCGTGATACACTTTTCAGTGTGCACTTGTTTAAATTTGCGCAGAGGTTTTCAAGGAATCAGTGTTTTGATTCATGTATATAACGTCGTCCATATTAAGTTCACATTCAAAACAACTCAAGCCTTAATCATGAAGCAACACTCTTCTGGTGATGAACGTGGTCCCGTCACAATACGCCAAGTCACCCAAAACGGATACGTTATTGTCCGAGACAAGCATTTTACATGCAAGCTTAAATGTCTGTAATGTATTAAATCAAAAACGTAACCTGGAGTAAAGGTACAGGTCTGTGAAAAGTTCATCGCGAAGTGAATATTATCGTGTACACTTCAGAAATATAAGCCATTACTTTGGTCACAAGACAGATCGGAAAAAAGTTTGAAAATATATCATTTCGTGTTCTACTCCTGCAGAAAATCCTTTGAACTGGGTCTGACCTGCTTTCACATTGAATGTGAAGAGTGTAAACGCGCATATAAGTAATAAGAACGTTAATGCAGCACGTTAACCTCTGCATCCCAGCAACGTGTGTTTAGCCTTTGTTATATTCGCATGCCGAACCAAGGGCACGACCAGTATTTTTCATCGGAATTTAAAGATTGTCAAAAGAGGTAAACCACTCCGAACTTCTTTCGTTACATTTGCTCTATGCGGCGAACGTCCGATTTGCTTCTTGCGCAATAACGTCATTGATTGCACCCAGATCCAGTGCAAAATGTTCCATGTAGTGCCTTACGCTGTCACCTAGCACTTGTCATATTGATCATGTCTTTTCATGATGCCTAGGTTTTTACGGTTTTCTACTCGTCGAAATTAACACGAGTATGTGACATCGCATGACAATGCTGAAGGAGAATTAACACGACTGACGACATAATTGTCATTATTGCAAATCATTTGTTACGGCACAGTGGTTGTTGTTGGGTTTGAATGCCCACTCACCATTTTTTCAAGTGATCCTGAAAACTAATCAGTCAAACAGAAACTGTGATCTTGTTTTATAAAAGCTACATTTCCTGCTGAGTGCTGATGCAATAGCACATTGCTGTGGGGCTAGCGAATTAGGACTTGACGAGATGCAAAACGCAATAGGACGTAGCAAGATGCAAAATTATGCCAAACACTGTTAAGAATGTATGGTATAAAAACTTCACTTCTTTAACAAATTGGAAGCAAAGGTTTTTTCTCGTCCCAAGCCCTCTGAGAGAAATTTTACCGGGAGGTACGAAGATCGATACCGGGCCCCCTAGCTTCTGGGGTCCTTGTCAAAACGTATATTGCTTGTACGCATACTGTAGTAATCAGAATAACAGTTACCATGCTAAGATTCACAAACAGATTAGATGATATACTGGCAACTAGCTTATACTAGTGACAGTTTTTTTTAAGGAAAATGTTAGGAGCCCGGTATGGATCTGTAGGGACCCGATTTCTCTGATTCTAGGGACCCGATTTTCTCTGATTTTAGGGACCCGATGGTAATTTTCTCAGATTCTAGGGACCCGATTTGAAATTCTAGGGACCTTAAAACGCCTTAAAAAACCCTGCTAGTAACAAAAATTACTATCAGCTTCGTATGATTCAATAAGGCGGTACTCAACTAAATATAGTGTAAGTAATAACCATAGCTTTATACTGTATATATTATGCTGTTAAACAAAATCCCCAAAACACATTCAATTTTGCTTAGTATAGGCGAAGTAAAAACTGAATTTTTTAAAAAGTAGCAAGCGAGGATTTATTGCTTTTCAAGATGGTCGCCATTTAAAATTATTTTAACAAATTCTGGTCTGAATCACGCGTGAGACTTATTTTCACACTTCCATTACTATAACGATGTTATTAGCAGAGTTCGGGAGAATATGCGTTCATGCTTTTTATTGTGTTTTTATGCCCTGGGATTGAGAAATTGGCCTACCGTATATTTATGGGTGCTTAATCAGGCTCCTTGCAGGTGCTGAGCACCTATATTGTGGTCATAACATAACTGCTGCAGTTAAGTACATCCCTCCGCTGAGCCATTTAAAGTGGCTAACAAATTATAACGAATACATTTCCTGCAGAGGAAGCAACGTTGCCAAAGCTTTACCACTCGCTGTGAAGATCGCGAAGTTAGTGCGCCATATTTACACACCAAAGCGGCGGTGCTTTTTCTCATCTTGTCATACATACCGAATTTTTATTTCTGTAACGTTGCTAACCCCGAGCTTCTTGATCGTGCATCTGGTCGCAAGCGTGTTAATATCACCAAAGGACAGAAAACAATTCGTTACACCTTATCGTGGTTGTATGACATTACAATTGATGTTAAGTAATCTATGTTAACTGCTGTAGCAAACACAAGTTATAATTGCAGTGCTAATTGTCACAATTACGTGAAACAACCCTGCTTGTGTTCATGCAATAATCACGAAATTGTGTGAACTGTCAGTAAGAGCACGTCGCAAAACGGTAGAACGCTGAATTTAAATGATGCTGACTGTTGTGTATCACACAGATTTGGCAACTCGGACAAGTGGCTACTTTTTCCTGGAATTTGACGGGCCTATGTACGACGCATCATCTGGCAATAAAATGCGGCGCTGGTTTTTGTTAAATATCTGGGTTTCTGTGAGATGCGACAGCGCTTCTTACAAGCGGCTCAATTCAGTTTTGCTGCGTGGAATCGATGAACGATACGCTATACATAAACTATGCTGTATAGTAGTTTCAAAATTACTTGGTGTGTATGACCTATAGTCACAAAATATTACGACATAAAGGAAGATGACAACAAAAAGATACTGGTCTAAAAAGAAGCTAGTAGCGGTGCCCTAACTTTATGTATTGGCGTAGTATTTTTTTGTTTCGTATGGTGTTCTCGTACCACCTCCATTTAGAAAACTCCAGAACTTACGAACAAACAATAAAAGGCGCGGACGTTTAGTGAATACCATTGAAAGGGACACCAGCCAGAGGTTGAAACCTTCAAACTTAAATTAAAACAAAAAATATTAACAAAAAAAAAACACAACACAAATAAAGTGGATGAAGTTGTCTTTTCTCGACTAGTTGGTCAATGCGAGGAATCACTTCGCTGACAGCGCATCAGGAATCATGCTCAGGCGCAGTGAGGCGGTTCTTACTTTCGACTTCATAGTCATCATAGCTGAGAACCCCTGTTTGAATGCCTTAAAAACAGTTCTAAATTCAAACATTTTGAGAGCATATTATTTTGTGGAAAATATTTCAAATGAAATATCAATTTTAAGACTACTTAGCAACTTTCTTGCACACAATCGCATGAAACTTAACACCAGCGATGCCATTTTAGCTTATTTCCTGCTAAATCTTGAAGGATTTTCTAACTTTTAGGTGTAAAATTTTCAATCTAGCAGTTGGCTGATTTTCTAGCAGGATTTTAAAAACCGTTTGGCAGTTTTAGCAGGTAACAAATTATTGACAAAAAAAATTGTTTGAACACTTTTTCGAGATGAAAACTTGCATACCTTGCTCATCAAAAAATAGTTTATCTTTTTTGTGACGCTTTAAATTGGGCAACACCACCAGGACCAGGCATAACCAGCTGCCTTCAATCATTTGGAATCTTTATTATTAGGCAACGGAGCTGCTTGAAGCAGATAGTTGCGTCATAATATCAAGAAAACAACGGCTTAGTGAAGCTTAAAAGATTTGCTTCTGTGCTTAGTGAGCGCATTAGGTTGAAAGACTACATTGGTAGAATATATTTTTTATAACCCCACGACACATATATTTGCAAATGGTTCAGTTACGCCGGTGAACTTTGGAATGTCAGGTGAAAAAACTCCTTTGTACACGAAGCTATACTCACAAAAGTTTCGACATATACGGTTGCAAGAATCAGAATTAAAAAGTCGACTTGGTGCCTACTGCCTATTCTTGTTGATTCCAGAAAACCCTATTCTAAAGTTTGCAATAATAGCGAAACACTGCGAACCTAAAGGCATGCTGGAAGCAAAAAGTACTCCGTTAAGGCTAAGGAACGTTTTGCGTACTCCCAAATGCAAATAACACAAAGTTTTGAGTTACAAAGGCCAGACTTAGAAAGTTGTGGGGCTGAAGCTAAGCTCAGTCTGCCTTTGTCTATCACTGAGCCTTGTTCTATAAACACATGCGAACCTTTGAAAGAGATTGTCAAAAACTGTCTGTCATACAAAAAAGTTGGTAAACTGTAGTTGCATTGCTCAAAATGTCGAAGGAATAAAAATTGTGGGCTGAAAAGTGTGGTGGCCAAGACTGACAGTTTCTACTCTTGTCCACTGATACTGAGTGCAAGATCAAAAATTCGCATATAGCTTTACAAGTTTATTTTAATCACCTCAAAACTAGCAGATTTTTTGGCAGAATTTCACTAGTTTCAGCAGAGTTTAGCTGAAAATTTGTGACAAGATTTTTAGCAGAATCTAGCGGTTTTCATGACACCATTTAGCAGATTTAGGTGACAACCATCTGGCAACACTGCTTAGCACTTAAAACAGTACATGATTGCATTTATTCTGCATAATGAGAATTATGCGCTCTGTGTTTAGAACACATAAATCAATTTGTGGTTTAATTTGAAAGACAACCTGAAGATCTTCTACTTCTAGTCTTGATCAGTAAGCGTTTTTAATGTATTCTTGTATCACTCATTACTAGTACGCAATAGGGAAGTATAACATTGTATTGTGATGTCAAATTAGGAGAACTGAAATCAAATGCAACAGTAGCCTACTTATCTCATTTAGAAACACAAATCTCACTATCTGTCTTATCAAGCAATCTTATTAAAAAAAATGGAAAGGAATTTTGGAATTAGAAGCATACCACTGATTTTAATGAAAAGCTACTTGACAAATCGTAGACAGTTCACGTTTGTGC
>JGI24158J21664_10001622_pt1 | contig 25765 bp, 13 predicted proteins | sample Ectturendosymbi3_FD_21664 | JGI IMG/M metagenome (IMG submission 21664) | reverse complement strand
GAGGGGTCTCCGAGCCGGTATCTTCAGGAATAGGGGTCCCCGGTGGTGGGAAGATTAAGAACCACTTAGGGGCGCGACACGTGCAGGAAGACGTACCCTATAACCTATTCCGATAATCGTCATAATACGTGCTCGATTCAAACTCAGGAGTATTTGCGTCCTCGTTCTTTTGCGGAATATCGTTCATTCTTTCTCTAGTTTGCGCGGCGAGGCATCAAAGGTGTGTATCAGACATATAAAGAAAATCTTAGATGGCAAACTATCGCCGGCCCAAATGCTGCATCAAAACCAGTAGTTCTCAACCATTCATGGTTTGTGGCCCTCTTCCAAGGACTGTCAACACTTGTGGCCCCTTGCTCATCAATAAAAGTGTTTCCATCTGCTATTTTATTTGCCATGGTTTACGTTATTATTTAATAAAGGCCTCTGTTCGTGGTCCCAGAGAACCGCTCCGAGGGCCACAGTTGAGAAGCCCTGGACTAAACTAAACTAAACTCTAGCACGCAACTTCGCCGTAACTTGGATCACGTCGCTCACACCACCCTTTAAAAACCTAACAATTCACAAAGGTAAGTATAATGCATCGACACCTCACGCACGTCGATGTGTTCGTTTCCTTTCTGGAAGAAACGGCTACAAAATACATCTACAAGATGACAGGATAGTTTAAAACTCGTCTGCAAGTTACAACGGTTCCTTTATACTGTACCTGGGTAAACATTTCTGAAAATGGTAAGTTGGCAGTTGGCTTCGATGTAGATACTGCGATGGTTTCGAGGAGTACTGGACAATACGAAGGCGTCGAAAGCTGGCAGCACGCTGGAAAGCAAGTTAGTGAAGGAGATTAACACGGTATCACGAGAACAACTGCGTTCTGCTGCTATAGCGAAGGTAGATCAAATGCAATAATTCTGGTTGAGATGCTGCGTAAACTTAGAACAGGGGTTCTTAACGTGGGGTCCGTGAATGTGATTTGAAGCGTCCGTGGATGTTAATCAAAGGGTTAATAGGCTTCGTGGACATTTTGATGACCACTGCGACGATTAAAACCTACTTTCGACGATTTATTGCAACGTTTCTTTTAGAGGGGCCTGTAACCTTTATTAGGATGTACTATGGCCCTGTGAACCACTAATGTGGTGGTAACAGTCTTCTAAAAGTTTCAAAAAAACAACATCACGAAAAAAAAACATTCTGTAGACTCAAGCCAGCAAAACCTATCGTAATGTTTCTAAGAAAGTAACGCAAGAGCTGCAAAATAATTCGTTATTCGTGGCAGGAAATACAAGCGCTCTCGAAATAACGCGAGGGGTACAAACTTAACCAATATTTGTGTGGGCAGTGATTGCAATTGGTGTATTTGAAATTTGATGCCACGTGTGCTCCTGTTTCATGCATTATATGCATCGCTATCTGTTTTTTTTTCGCTGAGACGTTTCTGTCATTTTTTGCTCACAGACATTTTGGTCCCTGAGACTTTTCGGTCATCTGTCTCACAGTTGTATCAAAACCGGCCGCAACAGTGCTAATTAGCCTATATTTTCAGACATTCTGACCAAAATGACTTAATTTTTGTCAGTCATTTCAACATAATTTTGGTCTATGACCGGAAAATGACCAAAAAAACAGATTGTGATATGGACGAAAAACAAATATGTGTACAAAAAAGAACTGATTCGCCCTGTCCTTTGTCGTTCAATGCGAAACCTCATGCGTACTTACTTGGTAGGCGGCGCAGGACGGTCTCCACAAAACCAGCATCTTCGCTGAAACCAATTTAAAAACTACAAAATGCACATAGAACTTGGCTAGAAAAAAGATGAAGGGTTTTTAAATTAACGACAGTTGCAAAGGAGTATGTTTTACGCAAACAGACTAATACAAAACATATTTCGCGAAAAATAGATCGATTACATAATAACCCTCAAGAACTATTGCAACCAACGAAGCGTATGAACTGTTTGGGTGTTACAAGACAATTTCAAAGTGGTTGTTGTTTCAGTAGGGGTTAAAAAAGTATAGATTTCATCACCACCAAAAGGTTAATTTTAGGAAAACTGATGACGCGATTTTTCAGTTTGAAAAATGCACACACAGTAACTGCAATATAGATCAGCTATCTGAACACGCACATGCGCATATTTTCGTGATTTTAAAATGACTTCACGCAATTGAGTACATTTCAAAGCGTACTTATACGCGAGACTATTAGCCAGACACAGGACACTGTGAGCAGCATTTGCACACTGAGCACTTCAATCAAGTCCACCCAACGCCGCAGTAGCAATAGCGTCAGACTAAAGATGCTTTTCGCAAATCCACTGTCGAACAAACTGCTTCGTAGTCTGTCGGTTTCCAATGAAGGACAATCAAATCTTTTGTCCACATAGCAGACTGGAAGCTGCTTGACAACTGGCATCTTTCGATGATGAAAGTCAGCTTTTCAAACGAGTAACCGTTTAGTTTTGTCGGTGTTCAGCCGCTCTGTTTCACAACAAGGACCTGGTACCTCATAAGGTCAAAGCTATAACCAACCAACACGATCAGGAGAGGAATAACGACGTAATACATTTTCATTGCTCGAACAGTTCCGTCCAGATAAAGGCACAACAACACCTGAGCAGAAAATATTGTTTACGCGATTTTCCGACAACATCGTTTCGACCTTTGCAGTTTCTGCTGTGGTGGGCACAGAGCAGAATCTCGCGCGGCGATCACTGCCGTAAAGCGGTCGGTCAAATAGTTTCGTGCACAAAAATTCGGAAGTAAGAGACAGAAACAGAACGTGTGAAATAAATTTTACGCGTGTTTGAATCAGGTAGACATGATTGTACATGCTCAGCCAGAAAAACACTCCTAATTAGATCTTAACAGCCTAACTGTTTGCTGCGAAAAAAATAGCGCTTTATTTCACTCAAAACGCTTTACAGGATAAGTTTGAAGCACCGGTTGCTGAGTTAACAAGGCAAGATGACTTTGGAACAGGGGTGGGGAACCTGCGGTCCGCGTGCTCATTTAATGTGGTTCACGTCATTTAATGTTTTTTTTTGCACGTAAAACTAACAAAAAACATGTGCATTTCGTTCTTGGTTGTATTTTTCATCACAAGATATCATTTGTAATTTTTGTGGCCCATCCACGATACATTACACAATTTATGCATCCTGCAATAGTCTAGAGCAGGGTTTCTCAATCAAAGCGCGAGGCCCCCTATGGCCTTTTCTGGGGGTCAAAAGCAGAGGCCTTTACTAAATAGCTCTGCCGTGATATTGCAAAACTTAAACCAACCTAGGTGTTTTTATTGATGAGCAGGGGGCCACAAACCATGAAAGGTTGAGATTCCACTGGTCAAGAGGTTCCCCAATCCTGCTTTAGAATCTGCGCAACTAGCTTCACTTGCTCAGTCGTGTTGAACATTGCACAATATGCATTTGCTGGCTACATTTGAAGGTAACTAGACGTAATAAACTGTCGATATCAAAATATACATGACAGGCCGTACTAAAAATTTCCACTAATCTCGAAACAGGCAACTTGACTTGTATAAACAAAAGCGAAGGTTTACAGTGAGTGCATTACCTGAAAACAGGCTAGGCAGAACCAGGTGAACAAATCCCAGCCTTTACGTTTTGTTGAACTCATGTCCTATGATGAAAAAACAAGTTGAGTTGAATGCTGATACTAAATATTAATAACACATTGGCAGTCACAACAGATGCATAGCGCATGGCCAAAAAATTGCTCTCAATATTCAAGACAGACTGATATATAGGCTGATATATGGATTTAACCGATATATCAGTATTGGCCAAAATGGCTGATTTTATTGGCTGAAGATTATGGCATAACATGAGGAAAGCCCATGCAGCATTTTGTGAAGAAGTTAAAAATCACAAAACAACTTTAGCTGGCTCTTTCAAATTAACAGATGGAGAAAAACAATTAATATTAGGAAACACTGCTTATTCAGTGTTTTCTGTAACAACACAAAACATCATTTGGAGAAAATCACTGACACCACCAAGCTATGCAATTGTTTCTTTTCCACCAAATAGAAAAAAGATCAGCAGTAGGAAAAGTGCTCTTTAAAAAAAACAGCAGTGATGGAGTGCCAATTACAAGAGCACAACAGTGTTAGTATCTGAGAACTGATCTTAGTGACCATTCATGATAACTTTATGAACTACTCCAGCAAGTACTGTATAACAGATGTAAAACACGAAGCTGAAAGCTATGTATGATAACATGAGCAGAAATAACAACCACCTTTAAAATTGTTTTTCAAAACTCTTTGAAAAATTACTTTTTCTGTAAACAAGATGTTACAAAGTCTGAATAAACTGCACAAGTTTTATTCTCAGGCTTGAAAATTGTATCGTAATCCACATTTTTGACCTCATCATGCACAACAAGCAGTGATACTCACTATCAGTCTTATTATGAAACAAGTATGCCTACTTGAAACTTACTGATCGTCCATTTCTAAATTGCAACACAAGACGAACAAAGATATGGAGCAGTTGGACTAAATCCAAAAAAAAGAGTGGAATGAAGATAATGTACCACACCACCTGTCTCCACAACAAAAATGTGAAATTTTAGTAAATGAACCATGAACTTTCATAACATCTTTGCTGAACCAAGAATTTTTTTTAGTAAAGAGTGGAATACAAATGAATTGCTTTTATAACTATTTCATATCTTATTATAAAACATGACTTTCATATCCAGAACTATGTTTTGTAAATGGTCAACCATTTTTTGTTGCAATCACACCAACTTATATGCTAGAGAATCTTATTTGATTAAGGTAAAAAAATCTTATGAAACCTTAATCACGAAGCAGAGCAAGTATTTTGAAGGAAGATAATTAGGGGCACATTATCCTGTACAACAGCGGTGGGCGAACGTTTCAGACAAGGAGCCAAAAACAAACATTTTTTATCAAACTGAGGACCAAATGAGTTTACAAACAATGCAGATCATTACAGAACACTATTGGGCAGCACAAGGTAGAACAATCTTGTGTGGTTGATCTCTTGTAGTGGTGGTAAACCGCTACACTGGATAAAGAAAGGAAAACTGCCACCCCAACCTTCCTTCTGTTCCTATTTCTCAATATTGATTGAAGTATTAGAAAGATTTGGTGGGCCAGATGAAATGGCTTGGTGGGCTGGATTTGACCTGAGGGCTGTATTTTGCCTACCACTGTTGTAGAGCAACAGATTTACGCAGATTTTGCACTCATGGTTTTAGTCCAAGTACCAAAAGTTGCTTTGCTTTACAATAATCTGATTTTGAAAAGCTGGAAGCAGCTATATGAAAGATGTGAAAAAGAGGTTATTGTTGCAAAATTTAGACACCAATTGGAATTCAAACTACATTGCAACTTCCATGATATCAGTAAATTTATCCCAAATTTTTTTTGAGATAAATTCACTGATATTATGAATAACTGAAAGGTGAGTACTAACAAGAATTTATTAAAAATATTCTATGACTTAAACATGTCATGAAAGACTGAATTAGCTTGATATTAAAAAATTTGATGAACTTACATTCAGTTTGCCATCAAAGTGCAAAGCCAGCAAGACAAGAAAGACAAAGCTGCAAATCCAAAGCACAATAATTTGTTGAATCAAAGCCATCACAGTGTGTTACACTTACAATAACACCTTCCCAGCATCATCTTACTCTGAATTAGAAAAAATGATAACAATTAGTCTCAACATGAACATATTTTTTACTGTTCTTGATGATATCTTTTCAAAGATATTATGCAATTTAACCAGTGTATTTACAGCTGCATTTCAAATGTATTACCCATCAAACTATATTCAAGCCTCTTGGCCTTTAGTTTGAAATCGGTTTTAAAGTCTATTGTTTCTAAAGGTTTTGGAGTCAAGATGTTCATTTATAGGTTATTCAGTATGGCAGATTTTTGTGCGGCTGGGACACAGACTGATTATATTATTAAACAGAAATTAGTATCCATCAAAAACTTTCTTAGGTCTCTTTACAGAAATCCAATATGCTGCAAGGCCAAACATGAAGTTCATACACGCTTTCATGTGGAGATCAGTCATGACAGCAAAAAATTAAGCACCAATAAAAACATGAAGAGCGAAGTTTAGAGCGGCTTGGTGAATTCTAATTTTCTAAGTTGTACTAAGCCATCCTTTAGCTCAGGGGTATGCAAGCTGTATGCTGTGAATAGAATTTTGTAGGCCTGCAGGGTAATGTTGATTTCGAATAGACCAATAAAAATTTTTCTGGTTGGGGGATGAGGAAACCTTAATTTAATTAAATGACTGATCTACACTTAATTGAAACATGTTACTATACAGGAGTCACCAACTTTTGTGAAACTGAGAGCCACTTCTTGAGTACCAACTAACCCTAAGGGCTACTCGCTTAATACACACTTCTGAAATAAAAATTTAGTTCAATGTCTATTATGTTATTGTTATCATTACTGGTGTTAATTTACGTGACGATACTCATCATCTTAATGTTATTTTGAAAACAGGCCCGGGGGGCGACCAACATGGTCCTTTCGGGCGACCTGGTGCTTGCAGGCACCCTGTTGGTGACCCCTGCTACAAACCATCTTTCTGATAGAAGCTTAACTATCTTAGTTGATAAAATGATAAAGACAAAATACTTAGTTTCAAGTTCTGATTAATTGTGTTTTCCTAATTTATCCATTTTCACTATATCTTTTCCTGTTGAGTGAAATTACTCTAATAAAAATGGTGAATCAAAACTAGAGTGTATAACTTCCTGCTCATGTTTTTGGTTTTAACACATCTGATTCCTTGTTAATGAATGACATGCTCTTAGTGATTGGTTTCCCACTGCTTTTCATCATCCATTTCTATTATGGCAAACAGATGAGGATTGGAAAGACTTAAATAGCTGGTCTTACAGGAAAAGTGATTATTTAAGACAAGTAAAATGGAATAAGACACAAAACAGTTCTCATCTGTTTTGATTATTAGAGAAAGTTATGATCTTGTCAACCAAGTGTGAAAATATTTTGATAATGTTGCAAAGAAACTTCATTGCCATTTACTTCAAATGTTAAAAAGTAAAGATAAACTTTTGCATAATATAAACAAAAACAAAGAAATCAAAAAGTACTAATGAAATATTAAAAATTAATAACTTAAAAAGTTATAATTTGTGACTGTGTTTTACAGCAAGGGTGCACAGCCTACAGCCTCGATTAAATGCAGCCATGCACATGTAATTTATATGGTGGCTGCGCGTTAATAAAATCATTGTCTATTGTAGGCAGAGATATAGTAGAAAGATAGCCAAACAGATGTGTGGAATTGTGTCTAGATAAATTCATTAAAATGCTTGACATTTCAATGTATTTACAGGCACAGTAACTAAATCGGATATTATCAGATAAATCATATTCTCAAACATAACTCATAAAAATAACTTGAACTCACTAGCAGTTTTAGTTCATAAAAACAAGCACAGTGTGGCCAACAATAATAAGTTGTGCACCGCTGTTTCAAATGATCACTTTTATCCATGTAGGTGATATGAAAACCAAATCAAAACAATATATAAAAAATTTTAAAATTTGTAGTGAAAACCTTGTCATTACTTCAAAAAATATTGTTTTTATTTATTTGGCAGTCATTGAATGATTTGAAAATGTATTTGACTAATGTTGCATTTTATAAAAATGGGTGTCTCTCAAAACCCATACCACAAACTATAAATATATTTGGAAATAATATGACACGCCACTTCACACTAATATCAAATTTGCATGTTCTGTGTAACATTCAGATCATCGCATCTGTAGATGAACTTCGAGCTTCAAAATATATATTGAAAAGGCAGTGAATATTTTGCCATAAGCAGCAAATGCACTGTTGGAGTTATTTTGCCATTAGTTCAACCCGATTAGTTGAATTGGTCACCTGACAAAGACGAAATAATTGGATTAGTGTATTGTCTTTGTCATATGACCTAAAACCATAAACGTAACCAAAACCCTAACCCAAAATGTGAACTCATGTCCGCGCAGAGTTTGAAACTTGGATGACTAAAAAAGAGCCCACAAGAAGTTTATTAAATCCCACAATAATCCAGTAAACTTCAAGCAATTTGCAGGTTTTAAACTTCAGCCTGTGTACAATCATTCTTTCAAGTTTTAGTCATTGAAGTCGCTTTGCATAAACGCCATGTTCTTTCCAAAATATGCTCCAACTGGCTGCTATGGCATTGGAGACAAACTTGCATACATTGTGCAAAATTGCCAATTACGCGAACACGTTCTTCTTTGGGTATTTCACTGATTTTGGCTGTGATTGCTGCCTTTAATTCACCAATCGTTTGAGGATTGTTCTGGTATACATTATCCTTGAGATACCTCCACAGATAAACATCTTGGAGATTCAAGTCTGGTGAATAGGGATGGGCATTTAGGAATCCTAAACTATCTGAATCCAAAACGCTAATTTAAACCATGTAATTGGATTCGGTTTGGATACTTTGCAACATCAGCGGTATACTTCGAAGAGACATTTTCTCAGTCCATTCACATGCGTTTTTCTCTTGCACTGCGTGGAAACAGCACTAAATATGCACACACAGACATTTTTTCAGTCCATTCCCTGCGTTTTTCTCTTGCACCACGTGGGCAAGTGAAAACTTAGCACTATTGTGCAAACACTGACATTTTGCAGTTCACCACATAAGCTTTTTTGAGACACCAACATGTGCAGTGGTTTCTGCAGTTGCTTAACTGACTACATGCATTTGTAAGTCGTTTAGTGCATTGTTTCCTGCATGTTTTAAAATCAGTTGTAGTCGCTTTGTTAACGTGTCAGCTAGAAAAGTGGCTGTAAAGAGGAAAACTGCGAATGAGCAGTTGCGTTTGCTTGCACAAATGGCTTGAAAAAATCTTTGGATAACTTGCCACGTCAGCTTATTTTGAAAGATCTTCTTCCAGTGCATGAATAACTACCACCAAGCTGCGACCGTGGTTACCATGCAGACATTTGGAAAATCTTAATGTATTGCACCACATCAGCGGCGCATCGCTTCACTGTCATCACATGCCCCCTTGTGTTGTAGGTACTCAGCACTAATGCTGATCAAATATTAGATGCTGCCACTGTAGCTTTCTAATGCGAGTATTGTGGAACAGGCAACAGCATTTCCTTCTAACATTGTATACGATTATTACAAAACAATCACATCGCTCCACATGCATGCTACCTGACACCATTGGTATCTGTAGCTTGACAACAAACCAAACATGGAGATGTCATGATCTGTGGGATATAAAAATGCTTCTGGATGTTCTAAAAATCTCTTGCTCCTGATACAGTATTTTAAATTCTGAAATCCTTTAGTGTTTAGCAAAGCAACGGTCATCAATTGAAATGTAAATTCGAAGTTGTTGCAGGCCTGTGCATTGCATGTTATCTTAAAGTGCACACTGCGTGTGTGATGTAATAATTGCCCATATTAGTCATGAAACGTTTCCCGCACTTGCAGCCATTTTTCTGCTTGCTTTGGAATATACATGCACTGCAGTTGGGAACACGTCGATATCTTATAGCTGCCGTGTAGGAAAATTTGTAGAACTGCGAAATATTCAAATGACTTGAGAAGTTCTGAAAATATCTTGGTCCTGATACAGCCAGGCGCTGTATGAGAAGACTTAACTGATTTGTTAGCCTGTGGCGTCATGAAGCTTTTATAATCCAAATGGCATTTGATATGTTTCATTCAGTTGAGGCATTCACCAAATGAATCTCACTGATGTGAAAAAACAAAAAGTGTGAAGTCAAACAAGTAACGAAGTTGAAAGAGTACATTGTCTGCAGTGGAATATATGGCATATATCTGCATTTTAAACTGTGAAGTGTACTGTGCTCAGTGCTTCAGAATATGAACTAAAATTCGAAGTTTGTGTGCAGTATAGGTGCACATTTTTTGTTCTGTACAGAATTTAACACATCTGGTGTAAAAGTGTGAAACATAGTTGCATGCATCCAGTAGTTACCCATTGCCCTAAAATTAACTCTAAAAGTATTACTTTCACGGCAAAGCTTCGCACCTGCAGGGACGGGACACGACTAGACAGTGCCGAACACAATGTGCTGAAGCCTGGAAGTTGAATGCGTGGTATTGATTTTGGCACATCAGTGAAGGGAGTCGTTTCGACAATAGTTGCTGCAGATAAATGGCACTCAGGTTTCACACCATCTGAGCAGTGCACTTCATACTCCTTCAAAGTTAATTATGCGATTAAGCGATTTAATTTACGTTTACAAATGAAAAGAACATTTCCATTTGAATATCTGATTCATGCGAACAACCACTACGTGATTAACCATACTATTTTCTTATATTTGTAGTTTCGGTTTAGGATTCTGGAATCCTATGCGATAAAGCAGTTTATGTGTTTAATTGGTATGAAAGTAGCCGAAGTCATTTGTAGTTGTGCTAGGCCACTAGCCAAGTTTGATTGGGTCTAAGGACATCTATAGCCTAAAAAAATGATTTTTATTCTAAAAAGTACAGTATTGTCAAAATCTGGCCTTTCCTGGCGAAACAACTTATGCCTGGCAAAAATGCACCACTGCATTAGAATTAAAAAATTTGTTGTTCAGTGTTGCGAAAAGGTAGTGTTTGTGTGATAAAATGATGAATTGTTGATTTCCAGTGCCGGATTAAGGAAAGTGCACTGTGTGGGCCTCCTTGGTTTTTGAGTGAACGTTTTTTTAGCAATTCTCAGATGCAGTATATTGCAGGTAAAAATACAGAAACGGATTCGGTATTCTGGATTCAGTTTAGCTATTCTGGAATAGTAAATTATTCTGAAATGCCCATCCCTACTGGTGAATGTGTTACTGCATCGCCTAAGTGATTTTTAGGGCTCTAATCGACCAAATCCATGCAGTAATCAATGTTTCTTTGCATCATAGCACTCACCGTCTGACCAGAATAAGTATGCCTCATACCTTTAGAATTGAGATTATGTGCAATCCCTTACTCTCTTAACTTCTGCATCCAGTCAAATATTTTGCTTTTTGAAGGAGCATAACCACACTGAAAATTTATCCAAAAACTTTCTTGCATGAATTGTTAGCGAAATAGACCTCCACGCAAACATACCTTCTCTTTGGATGACCAAGACATGGTGGGAAAACTATTTTTGCAATATTTCATGTACTAAGTCAACTACTACAACCTGAAAAGGCAAAGAGGAGTAATCGATATTAAAAATTTCATTCAAAGATGTGGGTTCTGTGTTTTTGGTCACCCTATGCATAAAAAGCACTCCCATCAAAAGTGTCATTTCCATTAGCAAAGCCACAGCAATAAAACTGAGAGCCGAACTGACAACCACTCACTGGGGATGGACATTACAGAATAGTACCATTCCAGAACAGCTAAACCGAATTCAGAATACCAAATTATATTGATTTTATCAGACAATGCATTGTACTTAAGAACTACTTTATTTTTCAGACCAAAAAGTGCACTGTATAATTTTTTTGTTCTCTTTGCTCTGCCATGTTCCTAGCAAAAACCCATCAGCGCATCATAATCGCATTGTTCTGTGACAGACGCTGAGAACTACATGATGTAGTCTATGTGGACGAATAACTTGGGGTCACATATGATGCTTTTCAGCTGCATATGTTTTTTCAATTATGTTCATGTTTGCATTTGGAACATTAGCATACAAAGTATCCAGTGATGCAAAGTATAAGCCTTGAACTCGAAGCCTGCTCTGTTGTGTCATCAACGTTAAAGGAGTTAAAAGAAGGAAGTGGCTATGGAACCACCCATGGATGCTCCTGTTTCAAAGATTATTCGACCATACCACCTCACATGAGGTTCGAATAAAGCGGTCATTTTGTCATTCAACCTGTGCTGATCTGGTAGCCTAATGGATAGGTTCCAAGTCTACCATGGCAATGGTTGAGGGTTCGACTATCAACTTGGCACCTTACATTTTCGTAATAGTGACTGCTTGCACGTTTCAATTTGTGAGACCAGTTTTTCTTTACTTGTTTCAAAACTTTCCAAACTTTTGCTTTAGGGGTTAGCGCTAGGTTAGTGCTGGTTAGCGTTAGCTTAGAGTTAGATTAGTGTTAGCTTAGCATTAGGTTAGTGCTACGGTTATGGTAAAGGTTAGTTTTTAGGTTTACCTTTTGTGTTTATTATGTTTCTGCAAAGCCTACTGCATTCTCCTTGTGCATTACTGTCACGTTAGAGGAGATGGTCAAACATGGTTTCAAATTTAAAGATAACGCTAACCTAACACTAACCTACCGCTAACCTACCGCTAAACCTAACCCTAAAGCAAAAGTTGGGAAGTTTTGAAAAAAGTAAAATAAAGCTCGTCCCACGAATTAAAATGTGCAAGCATAGTCACTACGAAAACGTAAGGTGCAAAGTCAAGAGGCGAACCCTCATCCATTGGCATGGCAAACTTGGAACCAACCTAGTATCCGTTAGGCTGGCATGGCAAACTTGGAACCAACCTAGTACCCGTTAGGCTATCAGATCGACACCAGTTGAGTGACAAAGTTACCACTTTGTTCGAACCATGTCATGCAAAGCGGTATGGCCGAATAAGTTTTGAAATACGAAGATCCAGGGGTGGTTCCATAGCCACTTCCTAACATGAAACAGTCAATTTAACTCACTGCCAAGAGTGGAAACATCGCTCAAAGCATGAGTGCATAGAAAGTTTTTAAACGGCAAAGCAAATTAATTTTGTGACACTTACACTGAGGGAGTGCAAATCACAGCATAAACTATATCTATGTAACCTGCAAAAATTACAAACTCTCTAGCCTACTATACTAGGCTATTAACAAAGGTTGACTGTATACAACTTGAAGAATTCCAGAAGTTAAAAATAATAACCAACAGCAATACAGTTCAAACAACAGGCTGACATCCTACACAGCATGTACATGATATGTCACTCAGCACAAACTAAAAGCAGCACACCACCATAATAAAAGTAGCCCACCACCTCCACTTCGCCAGAACAAAATAGCTTATGTGATAAAAGAGTAGCACGAATGATATATATCGTTGATTATTTGTGATGAGTGCACCACTTACTGACAAAATCATTTTGATTTTTTGTGTGATTATAATAGCAAAGAAAACACTACCACCATCATTTGCGACAATTAAAATCTTCTCAGGGAAAATTTGTTGGATAAATTTGATCAATATTTTAGGATTTTATTGAATACAAAAGTGTAGATTTGAATAAGCTGTTTATATTTTAAATTACAGTACAAGTGCTTTGGTGTGAAAATGGCAAAGCAAGCTCAAAAGGAATCAACCTGGAAGCTGTGCATTCAGCTTTGCTTGAAGTAAAATCAACAGTAAGCAGCATATGAGACAAGCTGGTGGGACTTGAATCCAAACTAGAAAAAGTTCAAAATGTAAATGTTAAGTTAAAACAGGAAAACCAAAAAAAGTCTTATGCATACTGAATACTTTCTAACTGATGAATTGGACCAATACAGCATAAGAGAAAATGTTAGAATCTTTGGAATACCAGAGGACTACACAGTTGAGGATGATGGCAAAAAACAACTCTTGAAACTAGCAGGGAAACTGGACATTACTCTACAAGAAAAAGATATACAACGAGTCCACAGGTTGGGTAAAAAGAAAAAATCCAAAGGAGCTAAACCTAGAGGAATAATTGCTCATTTTGTTTCGTATGCTAAAAAGCAAGAATTTAGAGAAAAGAAAAAAACTGAAAGGCACCAAAATTGCAGTCTGTGAAGATCTAACAAGTACCAGATACACACTATATACCTATTTGCTAAATCATCCAAACATACAAGATGCATATGTTTGGAATGGAGCCATAAAAGTAACATATAAAAATACATGGTACAATATAAAAAATGCTGATGATCTGTTCCAACCAAACATTGATATAAACTAGATAGAGTTGGGAGTGAAATTTTTAGCAGATTTACCTGCTGAGTAAAATTAATAGTAATGTTAAGTGTGAAACTTCATTATTGTGTAGTGCGGAAGTTGGAGATATAGTCAATTCACTATGCCTGTGAAATTTCTGTGTGCGATTTGTGTAAAGCCCTGCAGGAAAAAACAAAAAGCCATAGCTTGTGACTTGTGTGAGAGATGGTTGCATTTTCAATCTATTGATATGTGTCCGTCTNCTTTTAACTCATTGGCATCTAGCCCTGAACCGTATTACTGTCACCATTGTATAACAGATCANAGGCCCTGAGCTGCAAGTGGTGAGAATAATGGGAATGGTCGGACTTATACTAGACAAGACCCTTTTTTAGCAACTTCGCAAATGAAGAAATATAGAACTATTTAACCATGTATGAAATGAGAAACAAAATTCCTTGACTCTAGCTTTTGACAATAATAAAGATACCCTGGGTCCAACTGAACCTGACATCTGTAAGTATTATGATCAAAGTAGCTTTATTAAATTCATAGAAAATAAGAGGGAAAGGGACTTATTTTTTCTACATTGCAATGTGAGGAGCTTGCAAAAAAACTACCAAACATGCAGTAATATCTATCAGAACTATAATCAACCCCAGACATAATTGCCATAACAGAAACACGTCTTAGTCATACAAATAATTGGATGTCTAACCATAATCTTGAAGGTTATGATTTCCACCATCGTGACTCTCATTCACTTGCTGGTATAATTGGCCTATATGAAAAGACCTCTCTTACTGCAAACTGCAGGGATGACATGACAAATTCCACAAATGATTTTGAAACAATATGCGTTGAAATCAGCAATAATAAGGATAAAACTACGGTAGGGCTAGCATATAGACATCCAAATAGTATTTCCTAGCTTTCCAAGATGAACTTTTCACTCAGTACCTTACACAAGCTGTCCTCTTGTAACTGCCCATATTATATTCTTGGAGATTACATATAGATTTGCTGAAGATAAACTCAAAGAGTTCAGTGGCTGGTTTTACTAATTTCACAAACTGTTATGATATCCACTGCCTGATAAATAAACCAACATGAATTACTGATCATAGGTCAACTCTAGTAGATCATCTACACAATAATGAATCTAGAATTACCATACATTCAGGAATATCAATCTGCATATGGGATGTCAGTGACCATTACCCAATGTTCTCAATTCTGCATCATACCCTCATCAAGTCATATCTAAAATGTAAAAACCTGTATGTTAGAGATACTACACCATTTGAGACTGAAGCTTTTCTATATGAACTTCAAAGGAATACGGAAACATTGCAAATGCAAGATGTTAACACAACTTTTTCTAAATTGGCGCTTTCTAAATCAACTCCTTACGCTGATGGTACGAACAGTTGCATTCTTAAGCCACCACTATCTATGCTGCAGGTACAAAGAGTTGCTATATAAATCAACTCCCTACGCTGGAGGTACAACCCTACACTGGTGGTACCACGCCCCAGACCCTTACTCGAAAAATTCGCTAGCCAAATAGAAAAAACAATTTTAGCCCCACCAGACTTCTCAAGTCAATCATCAAACCTTCAGACATCCTTTTTCTTATCTCCCACCTGCCCAGAAGAAATACAAAAAGTAATAAGTAATTTGGATGCAAAAAAGCAGTACCTGTAAATGACATACCGATCAAATACCTTAAGCTAGCTAGTACAACAATTTCCAACTTTTTAATACATGTATCCTTGTTAGTGAGTACCCTGATGATTTAAGATTGTACAAATTATCCCCATTATCAAATCAGGATCAAAAGAATGCTGCTCAAATTATCAACTGATATCTATATTACCTGCAATCAATAAAGTGTTCGAAAATCTTCTTTATTCTAGATTGTATTCTTACATTAAGACAAATGAGCTATTATCTCCAAGCCGATATGGATTTCAAGAAGGGCCATCTACTGAATTAGCTGTAAATGAAATATATAACTATTATCTCCATAATTTAGATCAAGGATTAGCAACTTGTTCAATATTTTTAGATCTCTCCAAAGCATTTGACACTGTGAACCATAAAAAGCTTTTAGAAAAGCTAGAAAAACAATACGGTGTCAGAGGATTGCCATTAAAATTATTTGAAAACTACTTAACTAATCGAACACATTTTGTAAGTACTGAGGATATTCAATCACAAAAAGCTAGTGTAACATGTGGTGTTCCACAAGGCTCAAATCTAGGGCCTTTGCTTTTCTTACTCTATACATGATAGTACACATGTCTCAAAATTTAAAACAACTTTATTTCCAGATGACACAGTTTTTTCTTTTTCATCAATATCAGTCATCGATCTTAAAAAAAAAGAATAACGAGGAACTAAATAATATTGACAACTGGTTGAAACATAATAAACTATCTCTAAATTACAATAAAACTCATTATATGCTGGTTACAAAACAAAAAATACCTCTGGACTTTGACAGTGACATGAATGAACATTTAGATGGTAAACAGCCATACTTGACTTGAATTGTGATGCATCAATTTTGCTATTTGCAACTTATAACTTTCATTTTAAGATTTAAAATTTTGAGCTGTGCATATAGTTTTTTAGCATTTGATCTATATGAACTAAGTAAATGCAATCAATCTTAAAAGATTATTCCCTATTGTTTTTATTGTTTAAAGTAAGGCAGTGTCTATTTTGCCGCCAGGATGGCAGCAGCAAAAGGCTTGCTAGAAAGGAAGTAAATATAAGTAAAAGATAAACCTACAACCTAACCTTAACCGTAGCCCTAAGCTAATCCTAACCCTAACCTAATGCTAAGCTAACCTAACCTAATGCTAAGCAAACACTAACCCTAACCTAACACTAAGCTAACCTAACCCTAATTCTAACCTCACCCCAATCGTAACCTAACAACACTAACCCCAAAAGGTAACAGAGCCTTGAAAAAAGCAAAGAAAAAAAAGTCAGCAGGGTGAGAGTCGAACCGTAAACCATTGGCATAGCAGCCGTAACACCTAACCATCACACCACAAGCGGCACAGCATTTTCCTGACAAAGTGACCTTTTTATTCTGATTGCGTCATGCCACGAGACAGTGTTTGACTGGCGGCACAATAGCTCCAGACCATGAGTTGCCGCCAGAATCTTGGCGGTAAAATAGACACTACCTTTAAGTAAATATGTTGATGCTGATCCCCAAGTACTTACTGCATATTGAAGATGAGAGAAGACTGGAGTATAATATACTGTTATTAAAGAATTGATGGAAGGTAATATCTAAGTCTTGAAAGAGCTCTACAGGCTTTGGATATTTGTTTTTTCACTTGAGCTATGTGTGAGTTCCAAGAAAGCTTGTTGTCTAATACTGCTCCCAAGTATTTAATATTGTCAACTTTGGATATAATTAGATTATTAATGTTATGTACTGTTTTTAACTATTTATATACAAACTTGGACGATATATACATTCATATAATACAAGACAGAAAACATCTCAAGAATAATATATAGTTCCCAGAAAAGATTGGCAACTGCACAAAATCTCTTGCTTACATAGAAGTCAAGATTTGTTGGGAATCTTTAGATCAAAATTTAAAAGTACAACTTTCCTATCATTTTGTTTTCAAAGAGAAATGCAAGTTTGAAGTTACACTTCTTAAATCAATTATCCCCATTATCATAACAAACCTTTCTGATGGTACAAACCTTAAACCCATTAATATAAGACTATCTAATCTCACATTAGACTAGTTAGGAGAAAACTAGGACTAGGTAGTTAGGAGAAAACTAGAAAACTACCGGCAGGTTATTAATTAGGTACCCTATGAAGACGCATATATAAAATTGATTATATTTCTGTTCATGAGTTTGCTTGTTTATTATATCTTGTTTACTTGTGAGTTCTTTTTTTGTGTATATTCGTTTCCCAAATAAATGAATGAATAAATCAAACAAATATCCTGATCCTGTCCTGACCTACACCATGGGATGGGAAGCTAGCAGCACTCCTCGGAGGATGCGAGCTCCGGAAAAAACGTTTGATCGTAAACAGCGGTGTACTTTTACGGATATCAGAGGTGTGCGGTCTCTGTTTTTTTTTACTCCATATCCGACCGTCTGGTAAATTTTGAATCCGCATCCAGTCCGACTCCGCCACGACCATGATGCAAGTAATCCGACTCCTGTTCGACTCCGCTTCAATATAAGTCATGGATATTCCACATAATATCAACTAAGTGAGCACCATTTTATCTACTTCACTGTAAACACTATTCTCACAACTTGCTATATGCTTAACACAAATTGATGGTAGTGTCTATTTTTTCGCCAAGATGCTAGCGGCAATAGGCTTGGCAGCTAAACGAGGTAAACACAAAAGAGAGACCTAACCCTAGCCTTAACGCTAACCCTAAAGCTAACCCTAACTCTAACGCTAACCCTAATGTTAACCCTAAGGCTAATCCTAACGCTAACCCTAATGCTAACCCAAACGCTAACCCAAAACCTAATCCGTAAGCATAAACTTGGGAAAGTTTTGAAAAAAGTATAAAAAATAAAAGGGAAGTTGCCAAGGAGAGAGCCGAACCAAAAAGCAAAGCAGCCATGAAAATTACCTGTGTGTAAATCACTCATGCATAGTTAACTTTTCTGTCATTGCGTGGAACACCCTGGAAGACATGCAAAATATAGTAACTATAGCAGGTTATAAGTAATTAGTAATTACAGGCACAGCTCAGTCTCACAAACCATTCTTCATCATGAAATTACAAAATCCAAATCCAGTCCGGATCCGGTTCTTGTTAGGAAAACTTGAATCCGGTTCCTGCCGGACGCAGTCGGAGTCTGGATCCAAAAAATCCAAAATCCAGTTCATGCACACCTCTGACGGATATGGAAATTTTGCAATCCTGATCCAATCTGACACTTTTTCATCAACTCCATATCCAATCCATATCTGAAAATTTAAAATTGTACACTCCGATATCCGAACCAAATCCGAAACCGCTCACTCAGTTGTGCATTAACAAAGATATTTGTTAGTGTCTATTTTGCCTCAGCAAGTAATGCTATGGCTATTTTGCCTTTACTCAGGCAAAATTGTTTGGAGCGGTCATGTGATAAGTACGATATGCAAGGAGACAAAGAATAGGGTTTAGGATTAAGGGTTAGTGTTTAGGAATAGGTTCAGCCTACAGTTCATGCAACGCAGACAAAAGCCACTAATATCTTGCCAGCACTGAAACCATGGGAACACTCTTCCATGATCCATCAGTTAAGAACTTGTCACGTGACCACTTCAACTAATCGAATTCGGTTGAAGGCACAATAGCTCCATTGGTACTTTTGCCTCATGAGGCTACAACTGCCAACATGATATATTTTTTCTTGAATACCATGGCTACAACTGCCCACCTGTTGCAGTTGACTGCATCGCCTTGAACTACTGAGGCAAGCACAAGCGAAAGATGGTAGTTCGAAGCATTAGCTAACAGGAAAGCAACCAGCAGCAATAGAGCTCCCTCAACGAGTTCACTCTACTACTACCAGGTTGCACTATCATTATATAGGGATAAGTGAACTACGACAATTCGCCTCTCTAGTGACTATCACAGTGACTTGTTACTCATGGGCACCATCTAGCGGTGACCATTTATTTTCATGTGGCGCCATCTCCAGGCCGCCACACACCACAATCAGTTTATGTTAGAGCTTGGCAAGAAGTACATAATTTTTTTTTGATATGGCAGTGAATGATATAGCTGTAGGCCTACACCAGGGCCTCAAACTCAAATTGTTCCGTGGGCCACATCAGGGCTTCTGAGGTAACCCGCGGGCCGCATTATGACGCTGACGCAACAATAGCGTACCTAAACTTACTAGAAACAGCTTTTCCATCTTATTTCCGGCGGAAGGAATCATGAATTACAGGAAAATCAAATCTGGACGTCTCTACGTTCGTATTAATCAATTCTAGCCGTCTAGGGAACTTTTTCACTCTCTAGCTGAGCACTTTAACACCGGTGAATAAAGCAGATAACGTAAATGTTATTTATTTCATTCATTTTCATGCCTGCTTTTCCTCTAGGGAGGGTCGCGGGGGCAACAGCCTTGACGGATTTGGAATACAACAGAAATTTCAAATAGTTCTTTGAAATTCAAATAGGTCAACAGAAATTTCAAATAGTTCTGCTGGCCCCACACCAAGACGGGACCAAGCGATGCAGTCACTCCATGTGATCCTTTGACGACCTCTGGGCCGCTTTCCCACGGGTTTAGCCAGCATGACGTGCCTCACCAGTCTTTCGCTTGGCATTCTAGATACATGGCCGAACTAACGCAGCTAAACGTTGCTGTGATATCTTAATATGGAGAAGTGGTTGGACATTCAGGGCTCTGCGAATTTCACAGCTGTGCAGTTTGTTGTGAAGTGTCACACCAAAGGCCTAACGAGGGGACAAGGGGTGCAAAATGCACCTGGCGCCAAATAACTGGAGGCATCAAAAAGTCCCAACAATATCGCATGTTATTTTTCAACACAGTACATTTACTCCCAAAAGACCCTAGATTCAAAGATGGGTGTGCCAATCTTGTTACTTGCCCCGGGCCTCATCTAACCTCTGTACGTCATATCGTGAACTCTTCGCAAAAGTCCCATCTCTGGCGTTTGCACCGGAATTAATATTCTTTATATTCTTTCGGTCATTACCCAAGATTCATGACCATAGATAAGTATCGGAACAAAGACCAATTTCAAAACTGGCAGCTTTGCGGTGTTTGAAAGCTGCTTTTTTGTGACTACAGAGCGATGAAGCTCACGCAGAGCTGCATCAGCTTTGCCGATCCGTGTATCAACCTCCACTCCGTTTAGCAATTTCCTCGTTCCACCTTCCGTCACTCCAAAACACCATCCCTAGGTAATTGAACTTTTCCGCCTGTTGCACTGTATTGCCGGTCAACGGCTGTGATAGTTTATCCAATTCATGTGGACCAGGGGTGGGGAGCCTACGTCTCGCATGAACATTTGATATGGCCCGCATGGGAGGTTTGGTTACCCAAAGTACAGTACAAAACCGCGTCAAAACGAAACTCCATGATTAGCAGGTACTTAAGGTAGTATGTCATAAGAAGCCTCTATCCCTCGTATGAAGATAAAGGTAGAATTTTAGGATAAAATTAATTGTTATTTTCGGCCTGACAGCGATAATCCACAATTTATGCGGCCCGGGATAGCAAATAGGTTCCCAACACTGATGTAGAATATAAAAAAGTATGTGACAACACACAACCTTGCAGGAGTCCAACACCACCGACGAACGGTCGTGATTTAACTCTCCCGACACGGACACACTTCTGGTTAGGGATGCAGTGACTTGACGAGCAGTAACAGGTAGTCATCAACACCGTACTCCTGCAACACTTTTCACGAAGAACCCGGTGGTATGCTTTCTAGAGTTCGATAAAACATGTGTAGACGTCTTCGGCACACTCCTAAGATTTCTCAGAAATATGCTGGAGAGTGAAACTTTGGTCTGCAGTTCTACGGCTTGGACGAAAACCGCACTGGGTATCATTCAACGTTGGTTCAAGTTTTTCGCGGCATCTTTCTGTCAAGGGACTAGACAACGTAAATGTTAATTATTTGAAAATTCCCAAATGGCATCGCGGGCCGCACAATAAGTCCTCGCGGGCCACATGCAGGCAGCGTGTTTGAGACCCTGGCCTACACAATTCTCATGTGCTCTAATGGAGATGTTGAATTCAATCAAATGATACATCTACCCTGCATTAGTGTACCTGACCTGCTGGACTCCAAGCATTCCAACAGCTATTTGACGTAAATGACAAACTGAACACAATTTGTTACGTCCAATGAAATCATTTTTCAAAACAGTGCAGTTGATGTGCATCTAAATCTCTTTTTCTTCTGAAATTATTTCCAAACTGAATTTCTAGTAACACTGCTAGGCTCAGAACCAAACAGCCTTGCCACTTTTTATTAAATCCAACATTTCACAAGTTTTCAATCTTAGTTAAGGTGTTTTTGAAGCTAAAATAATATGGTCAAGATGTCAATACATTTTCATCATGATTATTACTATTCGTTTTTAAGTAAGGCCACTTAAGTTCTAAAGACTAGTGAGCTGCGCTGTTGAGATAGAAACTGGTGGAGCCTACTTCGTTGACGCTAAAAAAGTTTTGTTAATGTTTTCCTTTAAAATGTTAAGAAACACCAACATTTTACTATTATCTAATAATAAACATCTTTCAAATATAAAACATGTTTCATCTGATGAACGACGGGCTGCGTCATTATAAAACAATATACCATGTTCATCTTCACACACACAGTTCCAACCAACGGTTGCTTACTGCTTGAGATGAATCCTTGGTCTGAAAGTGGAGATGCCGAGCGCCAGGGAGGGTTGGGTTTTGTCGAGAGAAATTAGTGTTGCATCCTCTCTGGTGTCGTTACGTTGAATGTGTGATTCACCACGAACGGGATGTGCACGAAGAACAACAGTATATATGCGTGGCGCGAACAAGCAATAATAAGAGAGATTGCGACGCATGATCTCTATTGTTGCGTGCTGCCACAGTGTGAAGCTTTGCGCACATGCCACTCGGGTTTCCGATCGCAACATTAGAAAAGAAGATTTTTACCAATATGATTTCTAAATTCTTTACCGTAATTTTTCCTTATACAATTATCATTCCATATCATTTTTTGCATGGCCACAGATTATTTCATTTGGATAAACCGGATCCGGATCCGGTAGACACGGAAACGATATTCAATCCAATCTAACTTCAAAAAATTCCCAATATACGGCCGGATAGGACTCCAAATTCCGGATCCTGTACACCACTGGTCATAAATCAGCAAAAACAAACCATTTTTCTTAATAGCAAATCAATGGCATCTTAACACATGATTAGAGAGGACGTAGCTTTTGACTGTTTTTACTACGTTAACGAAACGTGACGAGCAGTCTTACAACTACTGCTCGTTACCGGTTTGTAAATTGCAATAAAGGCGCAGACGTGGACATCGTTGAGAAGGCCTGAGCACGTACAGTAGATTCGGCATAATTTCATGCGTGTGATTTTCGAAGCAAAAAACAAGCGTGCGATGTAGCAGATGGTTTCTTTGGACAATTCAATCATTTCTGAAGCCCATATGTTTTAGTGCAATAAGTTGTTACATGATCTTCAGCATCTCAGATGCAATTCAACAAAGTGCGTTCATACTTTATTTAGCCTACATGTGGCAGAAAACCACATTAAAATGTAGCATAACACGACTACACAGCCAAAACAGAAAATTTGCGCAATATTGATCATCACTGAAGCAAAAAATGCTCTTTCTTTGTGGGCAAACGAACTAGGTTTACCCATCAGAGGCTCTAGCTGGAGTTTCGAGTCATTGTTTGTGACTCGACTCGAGTTGAGTCATTCTGTGAAAAACGTGACTCAATTCGAGTCACCATTTTTCTCAACGAGACTCGAGTCCGAGTCACCAAAAATCCTGACTCGAGTAGAGCCATTGACTCGAGTCACGTTATCACTGGTTTGTGGTCATGGCTTTTCAACTGAAAACAAACACGAAATACTTTCTGAAAGCGACAAGAAGATGATTCAGCAAATGTATGGGAAACCTAAAATTGTTATTTATAAGTATAAAAAAGCGACAATTGCCGTGAAAGGCTAAGGTTATTTTTACTCTGAAGTCAAAACATTTTGCCAGGAGCTCTGAAGTGAAATTGGAGGGAAATTTCCAAAAACTGTGTGCAAAACCCAGTGGTATGTCCAAGTCATTTTTGTCGAGTCAGGGTCACAAACCCTTCGAGTCAGAGTCGAGTCAGAGTCATCTAAAATTTTTTCGAGTCGAGTCAGAGTCAGAGTTATGACTTGGTCGAGTCGGGTCAGAGTCGACTCACAAGAACTGTGGAATCGCTTCGAGTCATTGGTTTGCAAGCTCGAGTTAATGTCGAGTCACACAAAATTTCACGCTTTTTCTACGACATTTTTTTGCTGTGAAATGGCGCCCAACATGCCATGAAATGTCGGCCGATAAGTTAGAAAGTGGTGCCTGAAATGCTGTGAAATGGCGCACGATAAGTTAGAAAATGGTGCCCAATGTTTTTTTTAACAAGTTTGATTGCAGGTTATTTATATCTAAGTTTTATCCGTTTGCATTTTACTTGTCTCTTTCACTCTCAGTCAAATCAAAAATCTAGCCCAAACTTGCTGCAAGTGTTGTAGCCTCTCAGTTAGCGTTGTGGTGAATGTGTGATTCACCATGAAGGGGATGTGCGTGAAGAACAACATCCATGTGGCGCGAACAAGCAGAAATAAGATGAGCACGACGTGGGATCTTTATTGTTGGTTTGTGCCACAGTGTGAAGCTTTGAGCACTTGCTGCTCGGCCTTTCCCATCACAACAAAGTGGTGTTTTGACCAGGATGTGAAGGTGGTGCCGGGTTCAACCTTCACAGAAAGAATGTGCAATATGTAACGGCGCGCAGCGACCAAATGTCTTAACCTTTATTTAACCACTTCAGGCTGTGCGTCCGGTGGTCAATATTTTTAATACGTGCAACTCTCTACATTCAAAGAGTGTGATTCACTCTTTGAACGCCGCCTGAAAGTCTAATATTGATGGACTGCGTTGACGGATTGTACTGACACTCCTACAGTTGCAACCTTTTTGCAATTCCCTGGCGTGGGTTGTTAGAGGACTCTCGTCGAGTTGAGTAACTGTTGATTTCTCCTATGTCGCCGTTTTGCGTCTTCGAACAGGATGTTGGGACAGACCTTCGTCTGCTTTGCAGTGTCGAACAGCCGTAACAAAATAAGTTTGTTTTTCTGTTTTTGCCGCGCTTAGCACGATAAAATGCAGATCGATTAACCTAGACTCTTGGTGACGATTTCGGCTTACGTGAAATAGACCAAATTTCTGCTAACCGTAACAGCAAGTTTTCTGATTACAAAGACTAAATATCTGAGCTGTGGTGATCGCAACACTTGGTACGTAAACTTGTTTTTGTTCATGTTTAAGTGTTAGCACAGTAAAGCTTAGTGCAAGATAGCTGTTGTGTCTTCGAGTCGCGCCTATTCATTGAAAATAGTCGCAGCCAAGTGCCTTTTGTTAGCTGTTGTTTAATTGTCATTCTAGCACGTCTGCTTAATTACGAGAGACGTTCTCTTCGTAGTTCAGCGGAGTTAGTTGAACTACAGTCATGTGCTAATGCGAGTTGATCTATGTAAATAGCCACAGTCGCGTAAGTCGCGCGTTTGTCTGTTTTGTTTATCATTTGTAGCTTGTTTAGCTGATCTGACGAAGTTCGTCTTGGCAGTTTGATATTTAGCGGCGCTGGTAGGATGCTCTTAGTTTATTTCTGTTGTGTGTCAGAAACCATGTTGACGATCAATCGCCGCCGAAGTTTGTTGTTTGTTGGATTTTGCTAACAAGGAATTTTCTGAGTGCTTTCGATTCTGTTTGCCATTGCTGTAGGGAACAAGAGACAGGAGAGTACAGTTCAGTTGATGCGCGGATTCGTAAGGGCCAGGTTCTAGGCCAGGGGTTTTCAAACTTTTTTGTCCGAGGGCCACATAAGGTAATACAAAACATGTCGAGGGCCGGACGCCTTACGCAATGTGATTGTTGCGGGATATGTTATATTCTACTAAATCTACAAAGTTTTCGTAAGTACTGTATATTATTTTTTCATTATTAACAAAATGGCTTCGCAGGCCGGATGATATGGCTTCGCGGGCC
>JGI24158J21664_10001616_pt1 | contig 25793 bp, 20 predicted proteins | sample Ectturendosymbi3_FD_21664 | JGI IMG/M metagenome (IMG submission 21664) | reverse complement strand
TCTGTTTTTATCAACCTGCGTTCTGCAGAGTGTGTGTGTTCATACTATGGACTTCGTGTCTGCTCACAAACAAATAAATTAAATTAAATTAAATTATGAAACTCTCTGTGAATCAATAGAAATTCGTGGTCCACCTGCACCACGTTGAGAATCATTAGTTTAAATGAGAAGCGAAAAAGTTTATTAAAGAAATAATATACGATTTCAGCTCCAAAACTTTCGCTTTGGGACACGAAAAGCGGAAGTTCTGAATAGCCTTATAATGAAAATCACGGCTAAAGGAAACGATATACACGGCATTTTGCAGAAGCTTCGATAGGAGTTATCTAAACGTCTGAAAAAATGTCGTTTATATCTTTTTCTTTGGCCGTGATTTTCATTATAAACCTTCCGCTATTCAACAGAAACTTTGGTGTACGCGCGTTTGACCAGGAGAGATATATCTTTGAAGAGGCTGACGCTGTCAGGATTTAAAATGCACTGGTGAAGATTAAAACTGTTAGAAAATGTCCTAAACTTTCAGCAGCGTCCGACACATGAATCGTCAACACAAACTTTGTGTTTAGAGAAAAAATAGCTCATGTATGCAGTGCACAGTTCGATCAGTTTTGACCAATGGAGACTCGTCTTGTGCTTACACCTGTGCAGTAAAAGTTGACAGTTTCGCACATTAATTAGTGTTACAATGGAGTTACGCGCTCTTGAAACAAAAGCATTAAAAACCAAGATGTGCAAAGAAACGGTTATTACTGAACTTTCCCCTTATAAGGAAGTCGAACTGCTCTTTTCAGAGTGCATCGAGGTTAACTTGTACTTGACTTCGACGGCTAAGTTAGACCTGATTCATGGAGTTTTGCATTGTGTGTTCAGTGAAACATGGCATTATGTGTGTTCAGTGAAACATGGCATCATGTGCGTTCAGTGAACCATGGCATTATGTGTGTTCAGTGAACCATGGAGGAGAACAGAGCAATGTGCTTCACGTGCGAAGATACATCAAACGAGACCAGGACAACGTCACTGTTGTGACGCAGAAAGGTGACGTTCCAACCACTGGCGCCACCGTGCGGAAACATTTACACACGGTCAATCGCTAAAGAGCCTGTTCATAAGAAACACGTGGAAGATCTTCTTTCACCAGTGGTTTTTATTTTTTCGTTGCACAGATTTTGTGGAAGCCACCGAGACATACAATACCAGATTCCCAATCAAAGGACCACCTCTGCATTTTCTTGAATGGATACCCAAACACAGGTGAACTGTCGCCTTGCAGGCAATTTTCATTCGGAGAAAGTGCAGGCAATTTCATTTGCAGTTCAAAACCAAGCTGTCGAATAAGCCCATGGCAGTGCTTTTCAACAGTTTTTTGCACAAGCAGACCCTTAAGTGCGTTTAGGTGACACTAAAGGAAATTCGTCAATTTTTGGCAAAAACAACTAAATAGTCAAAACTTTCATTCACTTAATTGTTTATGTATCACGGGGTCTTTTCCAATCTCCCTCCAGTTGCGCTTCTTCGAGAGTGGTTGGTGCAGCCCTGGATGGGTAAACAGCCTGTCAGTGAAAGCCCCGGAGAAAGGGTTCTGCCTGATGTCTACGCGACGTGCTGACTGCAACAATACGTTAATTAATATCACCAACCAGCTGATGCAAAGTTAGTTGCACGGATCCTCCACACACCCCTTTTTGCTCTTTCGTGATCAGCGTCTAAGCATTGGTCTGGAAAATTCTAAAATGATAATGAAGTAGATCGTTTGAAAACTTGAGAAGTTTCAAAACGTTGTTTGTAACTTGAAAACTTGATCAACTTTCTTTAGACAGAAGTTCCCAACCTGTTATGGTCCCCTAATCCACAAATCGCTGTTCGCACGGGAGGATTTCAAGGCGAGCAACATCCAGTTTGTATACAAATTTCACTAACAAAACGTGCCGTTACAAGTTTCTTTATAGCGACACTCTTTCCGCATTAACAGGGATTTGCGTTCTGCATTGTCTGACTCAAGTAAAGCATTGTTCACAGTGATGCTTTCTGCCTGCCATATAACAGCACTTCCATGATGCCAGTTTCGATGGTGTTTTTCCACAGAAGAACCAGTCAACAAAAAACTCTCGCAATGCAAAAACTTCCTTTTGTTTTCTAAAACGTACTCTAAATCGTTGAAAGCACAAATAGGTTTGGATGTGAAACACTAAAAACCCGCAGAAACGCTTGACACGCTGGTATCTTGAAGATTCAAAAGTTTTCTCTTCTATTCTCGAGAAGTTTTTAGTAAATAAAAGCTTCAGTTGCTTCACAAATTTGAATTTGTGATATATTAAAATATGTACAAAACTGTTGGGAAAAAGATTTCCTTTAGATCACACTGATAATAAGTGTGAAAAGCGAACAAAACGGATTTTTCCAGAACCAAGTGAACTTATGAATAGTACGTGGTGGTAAAGGTTGATGCAATTACCGCGATAAAATCTTCAATGTCGCAATGCTTTTCTAAATTTTTTTCTCATTTACTTTTGTCCCAGTTTTTCCACATTTGTAATTTCTGAAATTTTCTCCTTTCAGCCACATTGTCACAGTGTGTCTTCTTCTTCCTTGCATGTTACGGTGAGGATAAAAGACAATTCGTAATGTATGTCGGTGTTCCCACATATTTTCAGTTTGAGTTTCACCTGATCGTTTTTATGAAGTTAAGCAAAGTGATTTCGTACTGAAGGTCACTTTCATTATAGCTTTTTCTTTGAGACGCGACATTGAACTCGGATTTAAACATTGACGTTTTCATAACTCTTTCGTTCTTCTCGATCACTATCTCGTTTTTCTTATTCACTCTCTCGTTCTTCTCGATCGCTCTCTCGTTCTTAATGATTGATCACTCTCTCGTCCTTCTTTTTCACTCTCTCGTTCTTCTTGATCACTCTCTCGTTTTTCTCGATCACTCTCTCGTTCTTTATGATCACTCTCTCGTCCTTCTTGTTCACTCTCTCGTTCTTCTCGATCACTCCCTCGTTTTTCTCGATCACTCTCTCGTTCTTCTCGATCGCGGTACGCGCAGGTTGTTCGTGGCCTTCGGCAGCAACAAGCACCTCCAGGTCTTCGCCGACACCTTCCATCGCTGCAAACCCGTCTCTGCTCCGACCGTGTGTCCAATGCCTGTACTCTCACTGGTCTATCTGGAGGCGACTGACGAGATTGTGACGGGTGGCATCGGAGTCATTCAACCGTGGAAACTTCGGCTTTCGACATTCAGCGTTCAGACGGAAGAGGTCAAAGGTCAGGGGTTCACTTGTTCACAACATCATTGCTCAACTGTGCTGTGCTTGTAACTTTATAAGCGACATATTGAGTAAGCGCGAGTCAGGTTTTGAAGCCAACGCACCCAATCATTTTTATGAACAATATTATCTAAAGTTTGGGAAAGTGGTTGGTTTCATACTTTGTTATTCTTTTGCACGCAAAAGTGTTGCCTGCATGTAACACTTACCTGCTTTGTTCTCAAGTTAAAATCCAGCTCTGCCGCATGTGATAACGGTACTAAAGATGCTCTTGTTGCTAAACCAGTCGTTCAACTCGCAAACGTAAATTTGAGCACGACCAGCCTACAAACCAAGCCTGTAGCCAGGTTTTCAGATGTAGTGAGGCAAAATACATTTTAGGGATCAAAATGTTTGTTCTTATATGTTTGAAACAAGTTTTCCTGGACACAACACAATTTGGGGGGCACAAAAAATATTTGTGGGAGCACTGCACCCGAATGCTTACCCATGGATACGGGCCTCCTACAAACCGTCCAGCATCCCCGTCGTTTGATTTGATTAACGTTATTATGCTCCACGTTTTGCCGATTACCTTAAATGTTAGCACGGCTTCTTTTATTGCTGAAACGATGTGGTGAGTGTTTGAAAAAAAAGATGTTTCTTTTTACAGATACGCACAGAGCAAACCAACAAGGCGGCCGAAATAACCCCAAGATACAAAATGGAGTATCGCAGGCGTCATCAAAGTTGACTTTCGGACCAGGAAGACAAATGTTTCAGGTAAACAACCTTCAACTTCACTATAGGCTACTTATCAATTCGTTGCAGATGGACAGGTTCTTGAACAAAAACATATGCAATACTTTTGACTTCCTTCTTGTCAGCGATCATTATTCTTCAGCCACCTCATCTTTAATTTAAAATGGTGGCATCAAAAATAACTTTAAACGAGTAGGATCTAACTCAGCAAGAGCTCTATTAATATCCTGCAATTTTGGCTGCTAAACATGCGCTTCGACTATATTTATCTAGAAACAACCTACAGTATCTAACACATTGCCCAGGAGTGAATTTGAAATGTACTTTTTTCAAGAATATTTCTTTGCAATGCATTGTCTTTCGATTATTTTGCTAAAGAGCTGTTTCCTCAGCCAACTGCTAATCAGTCCCGTCGACACGGGGGTCTTTTGGGTGTTTAGCCCCCCCAAATTGAACTATGAAGCACTATAAATCGGTGGAGTTTTCGTCAAAGTTCAGAATGTCAAGCCCCCTTGAACAAACGTAAAGCCCCCCTATTGAAAAATTTCTGGCAACGATCCTGCTGCTAATGGCTTTATAGAAATTTATGCAATGCGGTGAGTAACCTGATGAAGATCCATATCTTGGAAGTTAAAGAAACTTAGCGTCTAAGACTTGTTCCCGTTGTAACACGGCGCTACGCACGGTACACACAAAACTAACTCTTCATTTAATCGAATTAAACGCCGGCCGTCGCTATAACTCAGTGGTTTAATTACTGTTTGGTGATTACAGCATACGATCACGGGTTGATAAACCAGGCAATGCATGGCGAAACACTGTCGTTGAAAAAGCCCAGGCATCCAAAGAACATTATGAAATACTTGCCATGCCAGTACAGCGATATCAGCCAAACAACAGCTATCGCAGTGACCGGGACAGCGGGGCAAACGATTAGTCGTGTATATATAGTCCACCCACTCAGAGCCGGTTGGGCGGGTTTTCGTGCTGAACCTTGACTGCGCTCCAAATATAAATCGCGATTATATCACAAAGATGTGTGCATTCTAGTTTGTCCACTCCTCCGTAATTGTTAAAATTTCGCCAACGAAACCAGCACTTCCATGCTTTCGCAGTCTCGTCCACCTTACCCATGCGACCTGAACCCAGACGACTGGGTACTGCGCATGCGCGTTTACCAAAGCACTTCGCCGATCCCGAGTTCGAACGAGCGCCTCCTGGTGGCTTTGTGCCACGCGACGGTCCTGGCGATTGATTACGTGAAGAAGTATCAGCTGTGGTGCGTTCGCCTCTACATGCCCCCGTCCTTGTCACCGCGGGAAAACACGGAAAGCAGAGATCGCGGCGACGGTTGGTGCCCAACTTCAGACCATGGGCGTCGGAAGGAGGCCAGGGGGTCTTGGTTCCACCCAGGATTTTAAAATTTTCAGCAAAAGGTTGTTTTCTTAATTTCGAGTGGGTAAATTCAAATTTCACCACTTTTGGCCCTCCCCTGGAAAAATTTAGGAAAAACCCCTAATGGCCCCCGTGGAACAAAATCCTTCTGACGCCCATGCTTCTGACATTCATTGAAAACTTTTCAACAACGTTTTACCAGTGGCGTTACTGACGGAGGGCAGGGATGCGAAACGTTCCCCCCTGACACTCTTAATAGAAAAACTGGGCCCCAATTAGCTTATATTTCCGTATTTATTATTTATTTGGCTGCTTGTTTGCGCTTTTTGGATGTTTTTCGGAATTTTTCCAATGATTTCGGATTTTAGTATAGACATCTACACCCGGATTCACTATCATTTCTCTTTTTTCTGCGTGCTAGTAGGCCCCCTGTGATGGCCATGCAGTCCCCTTCAGCTCAGATTCCCCTTGGCTCAAGCCTCCAGTTACGCCAATGCATTTGTCCTGGTACTGCATCAGTAAGCGTCTTCTGCGATATCACAGACACTTAACCAAGTTACTGTTCCAACCTCGTGTCTACGAGTAGGCAATGTAAATAGACATTTTGAAAAATCTGTAAATAGATTTGTGTTTCTGTAAATACGTCTGAAACGAGGCTGGTGTCGCTATCGTTGATCAGTTATATCAGCGTATCACCGAATGATACGTTTTTTCTAAATTAATCAAAAAGAGACAAAACCTACCGAGAAAAACATTTTTCCTATTTATCACAACAAGCAAATAACTCTTGCTTGTTGAAAAGAGTTTTGCAACTCCTAAATGTCGTCAGTGTTCTTGTGAAACTTTTAAATGAACTTTGCAGGATCCACATCTGGGAGGAAGCTTACAAACAAGCAACAATACATTCACGGCCACCAATCGTTGAGGAGTTGCGAGTTCTTTCCTCTTTTTGGTTATTTTTTTACTGGTGGCGGAGAAGGAACGATCCGTGTCTGGCATGTGGTATGTTGTTTTTATTTACCTGAATAAACACTAGCTATATGTGTGGCAGCGACTAAAATACTGACGTGGGTGCTATGATAGCATCAAATGGAAAGTACTTTACTATATATGTTCACATTATCAACCCGTTGCGAAGCAACTGGCGTGTTTTAACAGCTTAAAAAAACAGCAGCTAGAACAAACAAAATTAGTTTTAAAACCCATTTTGGAAAAACAAATCTTAACGCAAAATGAAAATCTTCCGAAAACTTTCGTTAGAAATCTTACTTTTGTTTTTTATGTTTAAAGTCAAAAAACGTTTCGTTTGAATTTTATTGAACATTTAGGCAACCAACCGCTGCTGATAATTAGTATTGACTTAAATTTTGCCTTCATGATAGAAACCTTGTTCAAGCAACAAAAGGTTTTCCGACGTTATCTCTGATGATTGTCACAATAAATATAAATGAAAGACTGCGATTTTTTATGTATAACAACAATATAGCTTTTACGGACATAGAAACTTTTTCATTCTTGGCAATGCGACTAAATGATGGTGTCCGATGATATACCCAAGATTTTCTATGATTTGCAGATAAACTTCGGTCTTATTACTATTCTAAGTGGGCATCTGGGTCCTGTTGTTGGACTCGTTTCTCACCCAAAGTATCCCATGCTCATCAGCGCCTCGAGTGACTGCTCGATCCGCATCTGGTGCTTGGAAACTTTTACTTTGACGCAGAGGATCGACACGGAGCACGTCATTCAAACGATCAAACTCAGCAGTGACTACAATTACTTCTACTATTGCAGTAAGAAAGAAGTAGGTCAAATGTTTTCTAATGTACCCTTTGAATTGACGCTGAGCTTATCACAGACCTCGTATTTTTCACTTGACTGTTGCGTCATACACGATGAATAAACGTGTTTCGGAAAACGCGAGAACGTCTATTGGAGAACGAACAAACAATCCACAAGCTACATCTGGTGAATGTCTGATCACAGCAGGGGAGATGTGTCGCACAGAGCTGTAAGTTGGGCCCGGGCTTTTCGGGTCAGGCCGGGTTCGGGCTTAAGTTTGTCAAAAATATTTCGGGCCTGCATACAAAATTTTTCCGTAAAGACGGATACTTCTGTCGCCAGCTGCTGTTGAAGAAGTCGAGTTGATTACATCTTCAATAAAAAATTATTGACAGTCAATAATAATTATTTAGCCATGTTTACTTTGCTACGTCACCAATACCCCGCAATTGCGCATATCTTGACTCACTTGGAAAATTTGGTCTTTGGGCCAAAATTGGGCTTCAAAAATAAAGGTCGGGCTCGGGCCGGGTTCGCGCTTGTGCCTTAGGGTTCGGGCCGGGTTCGGGCTTCAAATTGAGGGCTTTTTATAACTGTCGCACCAAGGCTGAAGAACAAATAAAGAGAATATTTGATGTCTCCAGTAATACGTCATGGCACCTACTAACATGGGCGTTGCAAGGACGAGGGGAGCTTGGGCCCTCTAGATTTTGAACGTTTGCATCTTCCTATTAACTTTTCAGGATAACAAAATATTTTGATCTTGGTTTTGAGTTGGTGAAATGAAATTTCTCCATTATTTCCCCCCCCACCCCTGGAAAAAATAATTCAGACGTCCGTCCATGCGTACGACATATCAGCTAATGTTGATTGACGGATGTAGCGATGTATTTCCATGTTCAATCCGCTGATGTGATATTTGCTGCCTTGCTTGCCAGTACAGGTGAAAGATACGTGGTTCGGGAGAGCGGTTTCCTCCAGAATCACTGTAAAATTTGTGAAAATCAGATCATGGCGGTGTTTTTGAATTTACAAGACAAGGAAATATGTCGTTCGGGGTAAACGAAAAATCAGCATGGATTTTTTCAGCGAAAAAATATGAAATCATGGCAGACCTCTGATATCGATGAGGCATGACGTTTAGCAATAGCAACATTTTTGTTCAGAAAAAAATGGATGACCTATTATTGATCTTTTCTTCATTTTACTAAAAAATTACAGAAACGTTGCGTCAAATGTCAGGTGATAGAGATGAGCATTACACGGAAGTCAGCGTCAGTCACCGAGCAACTATAAAATTTTCAGAACAAACTATAGGCGTAGCTACGGGGCCAAGGGGGCTATGTCCCCAAAAAAATTCTAGCATTTCTTGTCATTTTGTGTTTTGAGAGGCGGTATCCCAAACAAAAACTGTTGCTCGCCTAAAGTCAAACGATTTGGCCCCAAAAGTGAACTTTGTGCCGCTGGGGCAAACGGGACAAATAACGCCGCTGGGGCAAACGGGACAAATAACGCCGCTGGGACAAACGGGACAAATAACGCCGCTGGGACAAATGGTTCCTCACTCTATCCCTGAAGTAAGTCCTTCATGTACGGCTGTGGGATAATTGCTTCCAGGCATGTACCCGCACGAATGCTTTCACCGAGCAGGTTACAGAGCAGATCATCTGCTAACAGGTCCGCAACCAGAGGGGAAAACAGGGTAATTTCCTCCCATATTTTGAATGCACTAATAACCTTTTAGTTGCAAGGTACAGCACGAAGTGCCCAGAAATTTTCAGCTGGTTGCGACCCTGTTTGCTTCACTAGACGATGTAACGTTTGAAAGCACCCGGGTAGTGTTTATTATTCCCAGAACTATCTAAGCGCCATAAATCTGAAGCTCTCCAGTAAAAGTCGGGAGCAATTTTTTCAGTGTTTTCTCTTTCACTGACAAGATGACACGGATCTTTGAGCGAACAATGCATTGACCGTTCATCCATTTAATTTTCGTTTCAATAGGTGTGCGTCTACCGGCTCACAAACCTTTACTATCTCTACTCTGTCCTGCACTCTTCTGCGGTTAAGCTAACCCGTGTCAAGGGACACCACGGAACAGGGGTGCCTGGAAAAGTGCTGGCGTCTTTGCAAGACGGTTCAGTAGCTGTTCTGTGCCCCCTGACTGGTCTTCTGCTGACGTTCATCTATCCGATGATAACGTTTCGAGTAAGTATAGTACAGAAGCTAAAATAGGCAAGCCCTCGGATATAAAGACTTGAATAGATACGAGTACAGTGGCTTTTTTATATAGCTTCCAGCTGATTTTTACAAATTCATATGTTTCTTTTTTTAATTAAGTTTGCATTTCCTTTGAAATATTCTGCTTCATAAGTTGCAGATATTTCTTGCTTCCACTTTGTCAGTTACACGTATTTGCCAGAGTGAGAAAAAAAACGTAGACCCAACAATTACATTTTGCAACGTTTGTGCAAATCCAGGCGTTCAGCGATGTCCTCTTCGACCCGTTCCGCAACAGTGCTTTCATACGAGTGCAGAGCGGTAGTGTCATGCAGTGCGACTCGAGAACCAATCCCAGCGTGCCACGTGCGCTCTACACACCAACCCAACCGTATGATCAAGACGTCATCAGCTTTACATCGCTCATCCTGCCGATGATGGATAACGTGCTGGCTGTGATTGCGGGACTTCGCAATGGGCAGATTGTTCTCGTCTATCCAAATAAGATCTACATGCCCGCGACCCAAGCTCATTCAGGTGACGATCACGATAACGCGTGTTAAAACGGAAGAGATTAAGTTATTATATAAAATTAACCTTGCACAACAGTTTATCAGAGAAATGTATTCGTTTCGAACCACTTTTTTCTCACCGCAAATGCTTAAATCATCATCTTGTCACAACCTTTTATCTGCACCATTTCCAGATGCATGTCACAAGGTCGCAGGGCAGTCATGCTTGTCGGAAAGATTTTCCATGGGGGGTCAAAAGTGTTGAAATTACTTGCTCGAAACTAAGAAAACAACCTTTTTTTACTGTACATTTAATAGAAAAATGTCAAATTCCAAAATTCAGGGGGACAAAGCCTCCCCTGCAACCCTTTCGACGCCAATGAAGGCAGCCTTTTGATTTTGTCAAGTTTAACCCAATAACACTGCCCAATATTTTCAGGAAGTTTTGCTCTTTATCTTTGTTAGTCAACCAACATCATTTCAACACAATAAGTTAGGAACAGGCAGTTATATTTTCAAAATATAATGTTGAAATGCACTATAGACTCACACCTAACCAATGGAATCGGATTGAATAAACAACAATACAGTTGTTTGATGAGCAGTAAATTTTACCTTCATTATGGTCTAAGTTTATTGTAAGCTGTCGAGGAATCAGTCAGCTGAACTCTGCTGTCATCTTTTTGCAATGATTCAAACTTGCACATATCTATATTCAAGTGATTGCTATCTACAAACGTGAAAGGTTTGAATCCTAGTTAATTTGAATTAGGGTTGAAAATGCGTTGATTTTATTTGAATAAGAATTGTAAATGCGCGTAATTGATGCAAAATCGATTTCCTGCTAAAACACTTTATTGGTGGAGTGAGCTGTTTTGCCCTTGTGGTAAACTGGCACAAAAAAAGGATTTGACTCCATCAGCAAATTTTTAATAGGAAATCTTATTCAAATAGAATGTCTAAATAGAATGTCTATTTGAATAAGACTGCAGGACTGAAGATGCGTGATGCTGCGTGAAATCGATTTCCTATTAAAGTTGTGCTGATTGATCCAAAACTTTCACTTCTGTGGAGATAAGATAAGTTTGTTTTGTTCTTGATCGAAACCTGTTTTCCTTTTATGATTTTCGCGCCCTGCCCTTCATTTAATTACAGCCCCAGTCGAGTATCTCGGGATGGCAGAGCTGCCCTACGATTCCACTGAGCAACCAGGTAATTCACACAATACGTTTTCATCACAGTTCAAACTAATTCTATCTAACGCAGCTGTTTGTTCAAGTTTTGCAAAAACGTCTTCAAATTTGTAGTTGATGGATTGCATTGCTGAAAACATTGGGTGTTCCACAACACACCGGCAAAACACTACCAGTTGAAAGAATTTTTTTGCAAGTGATCTACAATTTGGGCACTCCCTTAAAAATCAAAAAGTTCAAAATTCTTTTTGTAATAGAAATCACAAAACGAACGATCTTGCCTGAAGCACTGGTAAGCGTGGGAAAAACCACTGCTCGATCCTGGTCTATCTTTGTCGAACCTCTGCGAAGCGATGAAAGAGCTGAGGAATGGCTGGTCACGCTGCAACTCGACCTGACTATAGCTTTGCCTGCATGCATTTACGAGCGGAGTTTTTTCTGCATACTCAAAGACCGACTGTGCGTTTGCACACGCGACAACAAAATCTACGTCTTGGTGCTGCAGCCACGTCCGTACAAGAAAGAAAGCAGAAAAGACGCTTTGTGCGTGGAAGAAGAAGACACGAATGATGAAGCAGCAAATGTATGATGATTACACCTGCGTTGCATATGCCGCCAACAAATTTATAGTTTATGTCTCATCAAAAATAAGTCCTTATAACCTTCTGATCAGTTCTGTGTGAAAAGAACAGCGATGAAGATGATGTTAAAATCAAACGCATTGCTAACTACATCTTAAAAACTTTTCACAAGTGGAATTACTTTATTATTTAATACTGCTCTTCTTTCTATATATAATTGTTCTATATTTTTGCTGTAGGTCGTGATGTTTCATATTCACATTTGCTATTTATCGTTGTTCCAAGCACCTTTCTGGTTATATCTACTTGCTGGAGATTTTTGTTATCAATTTTTTGTTTTTGTTGTCCATCGATTTTAATTGCTTAAATTGATACCTTATAACAAATGTTTTGGTTGTGTTGCTAGTAGCGTTCTTACTAAAATTAATATAGTTGATCCACAAACCTTAACGCATAATTGATAAAAACTTTCCCAGTTTGAAGAGAATGACTGCTTATTCAGTGAATAATTTGAGGCAGAGCTTTGATGCAGGAAACCAAATGATCAAAGCTATACAAAAATCAAACAGTTTATTTGACTGTGCAACTCTTAAATTAACGAAAATTAGCTTTGCAATGCATGTTACAACTATTGAAACAACTTCGCAAACCTAATGAGAAGCTTCTAATTCGTTTGGTTTTTATTCAACAAATTATCGGACCTTTTGAAAAGAATGTTGCTTCGTGATAGATGCGATTCGGGACTCCCTCTACCGGCAACCGCCTGATTGTAGTCAGCATGCATGATACCGACCTGTTCAAGACGCATCACCAGGACGACGAGCACGTGACAAGCGTCACTGCTATGGAAAGTTCGCCAGAACTAAGCATCTTTGCCAGCGCGAGCAACGACTGCTTAGTTAAAATGTGGGATGAAGAAAACAGGTAACGCGCTGTTGCGAATGCTTGTATTCAGTGATGTAGCTGGAACTTTGATCCAAGGTGGGAAAACTTTGCTGAGGGGGGCCCTCTGGCCACTGTGGAGGGCCCACCATCTGACACTCCAAAAAGAATTGCAAAATGATAGTGAATTGTTATGTGGCGTCTATATTAAACACGTAATCACCGCAAAACATTCCGTAAAACGCAAACAAACAACCTACTGAAAACCCAAACTATGCTAAATATTGCCGTACAAGCTTCATGGGGGGCCCAGTTTTTACATTTAGTTTGCCTGGGTGGCGGTTTGTAACACTGCCACCTGTCAGTTACCCTACTGCTTGGGTTAAATTATTACATAAGCAATGATCAATCAGTTTCTGCGTTTGTTGCCTGCACTTTGATAAAAATGCAGCGTCAACCTCATCGCTGTTCAGACTGATTCGCGAATTACTCTTCGCCCCGCACCACATCTCGGCGCTTTGTTTCCCGAACGGTCGCGATCTGGTGGTGGCGCTGGACGGGCGTCTTTGCATGGTCGACATTTGCACGTACATGACCAAGTGGCTGATCAAAGACAGGAACGTCGACGCCCTGGAGTTCCCGGACGACATAGACGAACCTGCCATACCGTTCAATAATGAAATTCAGTAGGTGGCTTTTCTGCTAGAGACTCAATGTAACGTTGAAACCTATGAAAGTCTGAATGGTTTTCAACTGCAGTGAATAAGATGTCGGGGAATCGATGATACGATGCTACGCACAAAGCGTTTCTGAACAAGCTTTAACACTCATTTATTGCACGCAGCCATTTGCTTTACTGTTTTATTGAAGTGGTGTAAATGGCAAAATATCGATAGACTTCTTTTGATTAGAAATGAATGCGAATGCGACAAGCTTGTTGTTACCATGGTTTCAATCAAACGAAAGTGACCGATTGCGTCAATGACTCAAACTGTAAAATCACGAAAACCTCCTTTGCCTTCGGAAGTTCTTAGATTTGACTAAGTGTTCATCATTTTCCCTCAGTCGAGGCTTTCGTTTACTTATTTATTTATTTTTTCGAAAGGACCATTTTAAAGTTCGAAGAAGTTAGCAGCACTCCTTTAGAGGCGCTAGAGCGCACCGACACTTGCGATTGGCTGGGAGTAACACGTGACGTGGATGAAACTCTGCACTTGCGCCGAAACGCGGTGATGACGGGCTCCACAGACATACCAGCCAACGCTTCATTGGACGTAAGTCACCGCCAGTATCCTGTACGATTCTCACAAGCGCTTGAAAACTCCCGAACCGGTTACTTGGCGTGACATTAAAATTCTATGAAAACTTACAATCATTACTTGACTCATGAAACCAACGTTTCGCATGAAGCTGATTTTGCGATACTGAAAGTAGTGAAAGTGGAAAAGTCACCGCCTTAAATCCCATGAAACGGTTATCAATTCGTTTGTCAGTAGTGCGGTACTGAGTTCGTTGCGCAAAATGTACTGTATTCTTCAATACAGCAAACGCCGAGTCACCGAACAAGAACACAGGTTAACTGGTCAGGCGCCCCATAAATTAGCTAAGATCGATCAGAGCTCCATGATGAAGTGTTGTGACGACCACAAGATGTCGCGGTCAGATGTACAGGTTGCAGGATTACCAGGTTGCGAAGAGGTTCTCTTGTCGGGACACAAATGTCCATAATGCTTAAGTGTCATAAACAGCAAGGTGCCAGACGGAAAGGAAAAGACAGAGCCGTCTAAAAGTCACGTAAACTCTAAGTCACCTAAACAGATATGCGTTTCCGATGAGCAGATTTCGAAATAAAGCTGAAAACGTTAATTTAGCATTTCAAATATCCATGAAATAATTCTTTTACGGGTTGGAACGCTTTCTTGAACGAAGTTTGCTTTGCTAGTAGAAACGTTTTGCCCTACTTTCCTGTTAAAGATGAAATAAAGGTTTATGTGGCTTTCAAAAGAGCAGGAAATTTCTATTTGCGCGTACACAAAAGAAAATTTCGCTGATTCCTGCCCTATTCAATTTTAGCACGAGCTTGTCGATTCGACACATTTCGAAGAAAGTATGCTATGCCTTGACATGAAGCATATGTGTAGGCACTGCTGATCCATGTTTGCTTGTGCATACAAAATTTATACGCTTTTCTAAAATTCAAATTCATACCGAAAGAATTCATTGCATCAGAAACAAGACTTTCAACACGACGATTGTGCGTAACTGCATCGACTGACACCGTAGTCTCGAAAAGAGCCCATGTGTATCATCTAAATTTTACCATAGCATGTAACTTACAGGTTCCAAAATTTTCCGGAAAGATTTTTCGAGAATAATCAGCTGGTTATATAACCACTTTTTTCGCGTTTTATCAGATACAAGAGCACAGGAAAGACAAATAAATTACAGTTTAAATGCATCCTTATGAAAACTGCCCGTCAGTTATGAGGGTGCTGTCAAAAAACATGGTGTTTCTAACAGCATACCTTCAGGCCTGATATATGAAATTTAGCAGCACAACCAAAACAGTGTCAGCAGCCTAGCACCACCATAAAGAAGTGAAGCGCGAGCTCTAGATGCATCTCATTGGCAATCGCCAGAGATTTTGCTCCGAGCGCACCTTGGAATAACTTTTGACAGTGGCTCACATGCCACTGACGCTTCGCATAAAATTGAAATCCTGCCTCGTACTTGTGGGGCGTCGTGCACGAACAGGATGGGTTGTAAACGCGTGGCCAGGTTTTAAGGTTTCGGGGGGAACACATTTTCGAGGGGGCAAGATTTTTTTGGTTACTTATACGAAACAAAATGTACAAAATATTTCTGGACCCAACAAAATTACGGGGGAACAAAAAAATTGGGGGCCACTGCCTTCGAATGTCCCCCGTGGCTACGGCCTTGATGGGGCGCTGGGAAGCAACACTGCGCAGACCATGCTCTCCCGGAGTTTCGAACTACTGACCTTATAGTGGGGATATGACCTGGATGTTTTGCATGTAGCTGATAATACATGAAAACGGCTTCTCCAATACCTTTTTCAGTTGTTTTATTCATTTCCGCATTTTGGCTCATAAACATGTTCCGCAAATCAACAGTACCTGAACACAAGAATACAAGCCTTCCTCGTCACAACATATCTCGGGTAAGTGCTGTTTGCACAGACAATGTTAAAGAAGAAAAAGCACTGAAACAGTTTCCCGCATCGTCTGACAACGAGTTTATCGAGTGAAACGACAGGACGACCACGAATGGTAGTTGTCACATCCTCACATTATTTCGTGACTAGTTTGGTAAAACCGCTGCCTGGAACCTCTCATTACCCATCGCTTGTCGTGTGCAGTAAGTTACATAATATGTGTTGCAATGTGAGTTTTTGCGTGCAGTGAGTAGCACAGTTTGTGTTGCAACGTGTGTTTTCTTCTGCAGCAAGTTACATAATATGTGTTGCAAGTGCAGTAAGTTACATAATATATGTGGCGCGGTGTTGTTTGTGTGCAGCGAGTTTTGTTGATATGTGTGGTGCCGTGTTTTTGGTTTGCGTTGAGTTTCGCAATGTGTGTTGCGATTGCTATGACTCGTGTTCTTTCTACGCTTTTTTCGCTTGTGCCAACCGTGTCTTTCTGGTCTTTCACAGGAGAATGCTTTCATCAAACTTCGAAAGACTTTGGACCTGTGGAGGAAAAGCTACCAAAGTATGATCGAGGTTGGTGCACAAAAAGTAGAGAAACAAAAACAAAGCTTTGAATGAAACGCTTTTCAGTAATAATTGCAATATGAATGCTACAAAATTGTGTTGGAATGGGGTACACAGTAAATGATAATGCGTTACAGCGAAATTGATGTCATGCTATTTTCATCGTAAATAAACACCTACTATCTTGTTTCACCATAAATACTTTTACAGTTATAATTATAAATATAAAAGTCTTCCATCGCGATTTTTGTAGACATCTGTTGCTAACTCATTTCGTTTAAAGCTTAAACAAAAATGAAATGCGAAAGCGCAATCCCCCAGACTTCATCTCAGTTATCAACATCGGTTCCCAAATGTTTTCGCAACTCAACAGTTCATAAACTTTTACTTCCAGAAACGCAGGACTCCTTCACCTGGCAAAAGAAAAAGCTTTAAAACTCTCACAGCATGCCAGCTGATGGCGCGCGAGAGATGGCGCTACGCGATTGAGGAAAGTATCCGCAGCGTCAGAGAAAAGAAGTCCTTGTCAACCATTGCATCTTCCGGCACGTCGCCCGCCAGTGACTCGGATCTAATTGAGACCGAAGCCAGAATGGGTAAAAACTTGAGTTCCAAGACCAGCACAATGATCCAACCGGTTAAAGAGAAGGATTCGTTGGAAGGCATTGATCTGGAAGGGATTTTCGATCGGATGTTGGCCAAGCGTCTTCTGTACAGCAAGTACCCTATTGCTCCGGACGGACACATACAAAACTCAGTGATACGGCAGCGGGTAAAACCGCCGGATAACCTCCTGGAGCGAGTTCTGATACGGAGAGGAGCGGCTCAAGGCCGAAAGTTGGGCTTGGAGGACACAAACAGCTGGTCGTTGTACAGCGACCCCAAGTCGCTCACAGAGTTTCTCCAGGAAATGGAAAGTGTAGACGATCTGGAACGATATTATCAAAAGTACAAGCTCGGCATTCAGGCGTCACTGATCCGTGACGCCAAAGCTACGACGGCGTCGCGCGGTACCCACGGTTCGCAGATAAGGTTCCATATACAGCAGGAACAAATGGAAGTGGTAAGCAGTCGTGAGAACTTGCGCGAGGATGGTATCTATCTTGCCGACAAGGAAATGAATGAGTTGTGGGAGGATGCCGTGAAAAAAATACTGCTTTTCAACGAAAGTGAGAACGACAAAAAGGGCAGGAAATCGGCCAGGATCAGGAGAAAGACAATTGCGGATGTCTCTCCGGAGGATACACTTCGGAAGTCCAAATCCGACTTGCGCCTACCCGGATCGACAACTGACGACTTATTGAAACCTGAATCATCACCTACGTTTGGCTTGACCCCGCCCAAAGCCGATTTGGGCGCGATCGCGTCCGATCAAGGGGGCCGACGTTCCGGTGTAAACAAACCTAAGGCACCCCTGACGGGTCTAAGCGTGGCCGGTGTCAAAGCGACCCTCCGAAAGTCCAAAAAGGGTACCAAGGTCCTGCCTACTGAAGATAAAAAATCAATAAGTGGATCTCCGACAGAGCCAACCATCACAATCGAAGACACTCAGTCCCAGTGGGCCAGTCCAGGAAATTCTGACTACGACCCGGGATCTATAGATGGTTTAGATGGAAGAAGCATGCTCGACGCGTCGAACACGGACGCGCGAAGCCGATTCAGTTCGAACCGGTCATCGCGCGTCGCTTCTGTGACGTCACAGGACATTCTGATGGCGAAAGTAAAGGACAAGCTGAAGGAAAGACGAAAATCGTCGGTGGAGATGTCGGGAGTGCAGACATCAGGAATTCCTCAGGTCTTGAAGGTGAGGCGTTCGATTTTTATTTTGAACAACGTAAAAGAACGAGCAAAAGGCCAAAAAAAAGAAACCCAAAGAAAAATTCGGTCATTTCTGTAAATCATCATTTTTTCCGAAGTTGAATCCGAAACTGAAATCACGTGAAGTGAGGCTTTTTATAAATCAAAAATCCACCTACTTCACGAAAAGTAATGGCTCCTGGGCCTGAAATTCGGTTGTATCTCAGCCGGATGAACCTTCAGTCCATTTCTTTGTTGTGTCGCGTAAGGTTTGTTTTAGTATGTCTCCTTTGCTTGCTTTTTGATGACGTCGCTCTGAAGGGAGTTTCATGAAAAGGGGTTTCTTTCTTAATCAGGGACTGTTGTCGGCTTTTGATTTGCAAATTTAGATTTCACGAACATCAACTTTCAGCTTAAATAGGTTCAACACATAAACTTACAAGATGAAAAGAGCTTTTACCGTAGGTGATTTTCCTTATATGGGAAGTTTCTCACCCACAGGAAATGCTTTGCGCGTTTGATTCATTAAAAAGAACCACAAGTTACAAACAAAGGTGAATTGGTTCGTTTCTGAAAAATCTCAGGACTGATTTTTTTCTCAGGAAATCATAGAAGCTCCGTGGTTTCGGAAAAAGTTGAAGATGGTTACGCCGGACACAGTAGTTGATGCTCTGCTTCAGATTGGAGCAACCACTCGTCTTTTCGCCCACGAGAAAGCGATAGAGGGCATGCTACTGGTTTCACAAGAGTACCCTGAACAAGAAAGTAAGCAGATTTTTTAGCGTAGCACAATTTGGTGCAAAACAATGAATCGCCTACTACATCATTTTCTCAAGCCTTTATGCCATAGTCGAGTCGTTTGTCTTAAGCTTACTTTCTAAATATTCCGATTTTGCCAAAAATATCGTTTTGTGGCAGTAACTTCTCAGCCGCTACATTACATGGCTAAACAAGGTCTCTAAAGCTGTGGATTTTCGCCTAGTTTATTTTAAAGAAAAAACAACTAAACTGCAACTTGAATTATTTCTCAGGTCATGCTCTACATCATCGCGCCCACCCCGTAACGTCACTTTGCCCCAAAAGCTCTTAAAATCCAAAACTTCCCAACTTTTTTAATCGAAACCAGAAGACTTCTCGCATCCTTAGAAGGTTCGATTAGTTCTCTAGCTCTACCGGTCGGCGAGTTATAGCTGAACATTTCCGAGTCACAACTGTGGCTCGATCAGGCGTTAATGTGATTTTATCATGTCACTAAAATCGTGGAGGTCCAGACAGTGGATCTAATTAAGATGTTTCAGCTTAATTCGGAAATTTTTTGCGCAAAAGCATATGTTTAGGGTTTGAATAGCGCAGAGGATAACGAAAAGGACCTAGATACGTAAAACTGTCTCAATGCTTATTAATGAACGTATCCGAAAAATAACTATGAGCACAAAACCTTTGTGTTTTCCTGTTTTTTTTAATTAACGCTTTGTGCACGTTCAAAGTTTTTCAAATAGATTTAGGTTTAAAAAAATTCAATACCACTGTTGAATACACAGCATTTACTCTTTCAAGTAACGCTTTATTTCATGTTTTTCGCTTGCAGAAGGGAGCCTGAAAGCTTTGTCGCATGCAACAATGGAAAAAATTCAAGCTCACTTGGCCAGGTTCATGAAAGCATCGCATGACATCACAAACGAGTTTGGAAAGCATCCAATGAGAGTGCAGTTAGCCGAAAACGCTCTCGACGCTCTGATATCGGGAATCCCCGTCGACGAGAAATTGCGTCAGACTCTGATCGACCTCCTGACCGACGAGAACGAGAACCTGCGAAAAAAGGCGAGAGATATTCTTGAAAACAAGTGCGGGATTGACGTGGAGGTCCTCTTGAAAGACATGAAGACTGAAGAAGAGCAGGCACCAACAGAAAAACCACCAGAACAGGCACCTTTGAAAAAAAAGCCCGCGAAAGGAGGCGAAGCCATGGCTGTGCGTCGTCGAATGGAAAGACGCGTGATGAACAAGGTAGGAAACAGACCCGATGTGTTCAGCCCTTGTTTGTCGCACATGAAACACAGTCCTGCTGCCAATATACCAGAAAATAACAAAGTTTGAGGGGGCATCTTGAAACAATAACAAAAAATCGTATTTTGGGGCTGGACAGACAGTGGCATAACGATGTTAATCGTGATTGTCAGAACCCAGGACTTTTGTTTACATGGTTGTAAGAAAACGTTTTACAACTTATTATCACACCCTTTTTCACCACCTTGTTTACAAAATGCATCTGCGGTCAAAACTGCACAAAATATGTTAGAAAACACAATGAAGAAACACCGGTTGTATTTTAAACAGCAAGCAGTTTTTTATACTACATTTAATTTCGGTAAAATGTGTTTATCAAACTTTAATTTATTTCGATAGTTTTATATTTTAAATTTAAAGTTTAATTTGCTTCGATATTTCCTATTTTTTATTTTTTCTATTTCGAAAATTTGATATTTTCTTTATTTCAAGCATTTTTGCAAGTATTGTTTGCGGGTTCGCGATCCATTCTTCGCTCGGTGCAACAATTCGCTGTTAGATTCATTTACAAGATTTTAATATGTTCTTTTCAATTAATTTACTTTTTCCACAAACGAACCAACCGATCAAATGTTTTTTCGCAGCCACAGACGAAAGGACGCTTGCGACGAGAAAACTCATTTCAGGTCATTCCGTTGAAGTCACAGGATGAAAGGGCTCCTCCTACTCCCCCTCTCCCTCCTTCAGCTCTGAGTTCCAAAGAATCGATGGATTCCTTTACAATCACAGAATCTTCACAAGCAGAGCCTGAAGAAACGTCTGAAAATGCTTCAAGGTATTTTCGTAAACAACGCACAGAGTTGCTGTAGATTCTTTGCGAACAAAATAGCCACAATTATCGTGAAATATAACTGCGAGCCACAGTTTTTATAAAATAGCCACAATTGTAGTGTATTCGATAATTTTGGCTATTTTGTTCGCAATAGGAGCTTCAAGGTATGTTTCATATCGAGACGCTGAGAGGCATTTTGCAAAACAACGGTGCTGGTTAGGCCTAGTTATATTCAAGGTAAGCACAAAGAAGGAAACATAAATCATTCCAAGAAAGCTGAAGTTGAACTCTAGTTCACTGAAGGATTTGCACTGTCACGACAAGTGTCTCCGAGGTTTTGGACATCGATTGCGTTTAACTTGAGATCGTGGTTGCGAGAGATAAACGGTAGAGGATTGTAAATGCTTCTGAATTCATTTACTGCTTTAGCCACATGCAACGCATCGTGCCAACATCCTTACATTCGCCGATTGACGGACATTTCTGCCACTGGTCAGCAATTGTTGCACTGCTGCTGGAAGGCTTTTTTGCACTCGGTCTTTTCATAACTATTTTCCATTTTTAAACTTTTGACAAACCTGCGTTCTTCGTACCCCCACACGAGGCTTCATCTTTTGTAAAGGTTGAAAACTGCTTTACACTCGTTAAAATATACAGATGTTCAGGAACTGAAATCACTGTAAAACTGACTTGTCTGCATTGCACTGGATGGAGTCCGATGACGACATGCTGATGACGACATGGAGTGTGCTAGCGAAAGGGGAAAACAAACGTTTCGGAACATTATCTACTAAGTTTTAAAGTATAAGTTCTGAGGGTGCCACATTTACCACATTGACAAGTAGTTTGTTACTACGGCCATAGGCAGGTAAAAATAAAAAAATAATTTTGTGTTGATCCGCAATCGAATCGGATCAATCTCTAATTCGGGAAGTGAGCTTTTTTCTAAAGGCAAAATGTGACAATATAGGCAAGTCGGCTGCTATAACAGATATAAGCATCGATTTCAGTCAGAAAAGTGTTTGTCTTCAGGCACACTAGCATTCTAATGCTATTGACCTAAAAACGTTTCTTACTAAAAAGCATTAGCACTCGAATACAGCGAATGTGAACTGCAACACGAGTTTTCGAATGTCTGTTATGTCGAAACTGCGCCGTCGCTCGCGCGTACGCTACACTTTTCAGAAAATGTCGCTTTGTAATCAACGCTTGGATACGCAACTTTTCCTGATGGCCTGTATTAGATATTGATGGGTTTTATTTTGTAAACAAGTGAACATCGGTGTCTTGTGAATGTAGTCGCCATAAAAGAAGTTAATTGCATTTTCAAACGTTGACGTCATAAACAGACACCATCAGGTCGTTAATTAGTGGCATTGTCATTTCGCTGCAAAATCTGTGTCATGATGATATGATGGCTGTTTGACAAATTGAGTCACATTTGGTAGTAAACAAATTCGAAAATGATCAACACGAAAGCTCTCAGACAACAGTGCGTTTACGTGTCCATCAGTACAACTATCAACACGGTGAAAATTGTCTCCGTCTACAGCAGCGTTTCTCAAACATTTTTATTCCATCGCCCCCTTTTCACTCTCGACACGTCGTTTTCGCCCCCCAAGCCTGATAAAGCAAACACAAGGTAGTAAATTTAAGAATTTTATTTAAAGAAGTATTAAACAGCTGAACCAAGACATTGAAAAGCTGAACTAAGCCATTGTATTACGATGCAAATAATGCATTCAGAATGCTTGTTAAAATAATCCAGCCCTACGGAGTTGGAGCGCCGGAGCTGGGGATTTTGCCTGGAGCCGGAGCTCAAATTAAAAATCAAAAGGAGCCGGAGTTCAGTTGAAAATCTAGGAACGGAGCTGGAACTATGGCCATTTGAGAGGTAGCTCCTGCTCCGGGTCCCTTCCTTGATACCAACGGTTTTGCGAAATAGACTTACGTGTGCTCTTTACAGCACACTAAACGCGATTGTTACGAGTTACGATACCAGACTGCAATAATAGATCAACAAGCCTTTGATGTTTTTTTGGTTTAATAATCACTAAGACTGTGACATCGTAGCTGGCAGGCGTGGTGTTGCTTGTTGAACAATGGTTCTCAAACACTGTTCTAAGTGCCGCATGTAGTTCCGAAGCATTATTTGTGCGTCTAGTAGCAATCCTTCTGTAACAAATTCTTTTTGAATAAGAGCTGAAGATGCCTACTTCGTAGGCTGCTCCGAAAAACTTTGAAACATCAACTCCAGCTCCTGTTAACACTTTGAAATCTTCCAAGTAACTCATGTTAAAAAGATATGTCTATTTTGCCTCGTGAGGCAAAATAGCCTATGTGTCGTGGTTATCTTGCCTTTGATAGAACACAAATGGTTGAAATGGACACGTGACTAGCACAATACAGAAAGACACAATCTTGAGGTTTAAAGTTGTGGCTTGGGTTATTCTTTACACAACGTAGACAAACAGCCACTTAAAGCTCGCCCACATTTAAATTAGACTTTAGGGTCAGCTATGTTGACCATGCATTCCAAACGTGTCCTTTGATCACTTCAAACAAATGTGTGCTGCTACTGGCAAAATGACTTCACAACTGCTTTTGTCTCATGAGGCAATATAGAGGCTGCTTATCAAATATACATCTTAAAAGTATATACTTGGAAGCTCTACTTGATTCTTGTGCATCAGTATCAACCTGTGCCTTCCTTTCTATTAACTGCGACGATTCTTGTCTACCCATATCTTCAACTTAAGCACTGTCTGTGCACACTGCACAAGTAACAAAAATCAGTCCAAGACTTAAGATGCCGTATGGCGAAATCGATTTCCATTAAATAACATCAATGCGTGCTGATTTTTGTTACTTGTCTTAAAAGTATAGGTTCTACTGTAATTAAATTCTGAAGTGGAAACCATTGAAACCCTAGTTAGCAGTTCAAGCTTCAATAATTAACCAGATAGATTACAAATATTTGAAGTGAGTGTTAATTTTCAATTTTTGCAAAAGACTCATTTTAACTCCTATTCACAAATATTGAATCGCACTTTAACCATGTGCGCAGATAAAACTCTGAACTATGGCTGTTCCAATCTGAGCCATTAACATGAATGTGAAAGCAAATCATACAAAAAATATTAATAACATGAACATTTACATTACGCATAACTTAGGCTACAATCCCTTACAAATTTATAATCCTAGGCAATAGACTGCAAAACAATATAGGCTATCTTTAAAGCTGCAACTAAAAGGGCAAACACCCAACTTTGTTCAGGATGGCTCCAAAATGTGAGCAGAGGTTGGCCTGTGCAAGCGGTGGCTAGACTAGAAATCTGCACAATGCGAATAAACATTGTATTTTGTAACCCATATTACGCTACTTCTAACATCATCAAAACCTGTCACTAGGCCTACACATGTGCATAGGTCATTTCGGCACACTGTTACTTCTCTATAATCTGTTTTGTTAGCCATTGTTTTTTGTCATGTGTCTTGCGTTATTGCTCACATCATTAGCCCAACATTCTCACGGCTAGCATGGATTCCGAAATTCCCGAACTGCATTGTCACTTACACACTGTATTTTGCATAGGCCATAACTTTGACACCAGTGATGGAGTCTCGAGACTTGGTCTCGGTCTCGAGACGTGTTTCGAGACCCGTTTCTTGGAGTCTCGGTCTCGGTCTCAAAGGTCTCAGGTCTCATCTCGGTCCCGCTCTCGAAGGATTTAGGTCTCGGTCTCGAGATCTTCGTGTCGAAACTTTGTATAGGTTACTTTTTATGAAGTTTTGCAAGAAGGAGTTCCTTAAAAAAACGGTTTTAAAAAATTATAGTTCAAAATTTAGCCATTCAAAGAGGTCAGTGGCTAAGCTTTCTTTGCTGTTATGTTGTTTGCGTGTTGGAGAAAACAATTTACCCGTTTAAAATTTATACTGAATTCAATAAAAAATGTGCATGTACCATTGAAACCGCAGCGAATAATCTCTGCAACGAGAGGGTGGGAGTTCCTTTTTTGTGAAGACAGACAAAACCATGTCTTTTTTCGAAGTACTTTCCAAAGCACTCTGTTAAAACACGCTGGTGAAGTTTTTCTTGTTAAGCGTAATGCAGACTTTTTTAAGCTAAAAAATGCCTCGGAAATCTCTTGATGAAAAGTTTTGCTCATAAGAGTTTTATACAGAGAGCAAATAATGCTTCATGGCTGATCGGTTACGTTGACATACTGCTATAGGCTTTACGGCCTTTCAGCATTTTCTAACCGATATGCGGTGTTGCAAAAACTAAGTGTGGCAGCAAAAAAGGAAATTTGGAACAGTTGTGAATATCAGTTTAACGTAAAGATATGGAAATTAAGAAAAACTTGAAAATATAAAAACTTGAGAATAAAAAATAGCAAATCTAGGAATTATACATATAACCATAAAATCAGCTGGAAGGCGCTACACCATTTCACTGCTAGTCAACTACACAGGTAATCTCGAACTTCGCTCATTCTGCTGCAGCATGCTGCGTCCCAACAATGCCTGTCGAAAACATCTCCTAATACTGTCTTTTTATCAGAGAAAGAAAAAACCTTCAACACGAAGGCAATGGTTACCTGCAAAAGACCAGCCGCAGTTGTAAAAAAACTGACAAACTACGAGCACTTTGCCCTAAGTAAGACAAAAAAGCAAACCCACGTTGCTTCAGGGCTTCATTAGCTCTGTGCTTTCCAGTTTGTTGTTGCCATGGAAAACACATCGAATCGACGGTACCAACTGATTCACAAGTAATGACAAAAAATAAAACTTTCCCGCTGAACCACAGCCTAGCATGTGCCAGCTATGCTATTTATTTAGCCATACA
>JGI24158J21664_10001615_pt1 | contig 25801 bp, 12 predicted proteins | sample Ectturendosymbi3_FD_21664 | JGI IMG/M metagenome (IMG submission 21664) | reverse complement strand
AGACAAACTGTGGCTGGATAACAGATATGCCGCCAAATTTAACGGATATGCCGCCAAATTGAATGGATATGCCGCCAAATTTAACGATATGCCGCCAAATTTAATGCTTAAAGTAAAATATTAAGCGTTTCTGAAGCAGGTGCCTTGCTTGGGAAAAATGTTTAGCAAACAATTCCATATTGAAGGCAACAAGCACGTTTTTGTTTTGCAGGTTTTTACAAAACTTTACATCTGTGGTTTCTCTATAGTAGTAGAGAATATAAAGCAAAGCACGTCCCGCGATGAACATCAAAGAAAAGATATCAGCCGGATAGTTTATGAAACTATGTGTAACGCCAGAGTTGACACTGCTATGCGTGTTTGACCAATTTCTGCAGAAAAGTGGGAGGAAGAGCAGTGCCCCGGATGTTTGTGGGGATGTCAGATGTCCTGTGAAGAATTGATTGCAAGAGGAGGACTGGAAACGCATGCACCGGTCTTCTTTTGACGTGCACCCCTCAGCTGCATACACAGTGCGAACATGCAATGCAAACATAGGAACGCACTTCGCTCGCCAGAACGTCAAAGCACCAGAAGCGATTCCGTGCCATATCCACGAACAGTTGTGCGTTTTCGAGTAAAGTTTATTAACCAAATAACTCTTAAAGTTCAGCCTGTCTTATCTCAAACATGAAAGGCAAATATATCAACAACCAAAATGGTCAAAGCGACAGACGAGCAAACAAAAGTCTTTGAACGGTGTTGAAACATCCCGCAGGCACTGCCGGGCCATTCATCAAAAACACTTAACATTTTCACTAAGTAATTACTGTAGTTTGCTGAGCGTTGTTTCAGAATCTAAGTTTTTTCGTCGTCGTCCCCTCAGTCGCACGTGCAGCATGCCTGGCAAGAGAAGAGTGAAAACGAAAATAAATTCAATGCAAACGTCAAGCAAATAGACATTGTAAAGAACACCAAAAAGTATCCCTGCTTGACGTCTACAAACCACTTGCACGCCACAGACGTCAAAAATGGCATGTAACAAGATTCTAATGCTTTTGTCTGCAATACATCATTCAACATCATACAAAAATGTAGTGTAATTATGCTACTCTCACTTTTCAAATCCATGTGTTATTAACATGATACAAAACCTCATCACTTCAATATATTTTAAAACCCATGAGTACAAGAAGCGACGAGTTGTGTTCTCTGGGTAGATGTCATCACACATATTTGAGATTTGCGAACGGCTTGCCCAGCGACATGATAGATATAAACAGTAAAACATGAATTTATGCACAGACGAAAGGGTTAATATCGTTTCACCTGAGTTTGCTTTTAATGAAGCCTGTCGTGTTTGTTTAAGTGCAATCCACTGCCGTACTTGTTCATGCTGTGAATGCCCAATCCTTTTCTTATAAAATATCACGTTCTTTTGAGCTTTCCGATAGCTTCGAATACAAATAACAGAAGTGAACGCGTGGTATTCCTGCAAGTCCGGACCAAAGCGTTCACTTCCCACTGCTTCTTGCACTCAGTAGCTAGTCACGTTAAATAAGCACAGGCTAGCTCGATGTAAGTGACTTGGTCAACACTGTACGTTGTGGTTTGGAGTTATCGACAAGTTCGTTCGCTCTAATGAACAGGTCTGTTCCATCAAGAAGTCCAAAAGGAAACCAAGCACTGGTCCCTCTTGGTTAGCTAAGTTGCACGCCTACGCCTAACCTTTCAGATTAATCACACGGAGGGCTCATTAACTGTATGACTCAGGCCTTCGGCGTTGGATACACAGTAGATATCAGATAAAATGAAGTTAAACGTGTTAGGAATAAAGCTGTTGTATTAAGAAAGAGACGTTTGTAGCCAATGAAAATATCGAGACAAGATCTCTCAAAGGGCTTCACGCTTTAAATTTAAAGCAATACCCTAATACAGATGAAGTTAGGAGTTGTCGAAGTAACTGACTTCGCCCCATGTAACGCAAAAATGCAAAACGTACAGAAAACAACCATAAAATCTGAAAAAGCGACACTTTGAATAAAACCTGGTCAGTGACCTTCTCAAATGTGGAAGTGCTAAAGTTGNTCTTGATCACAAGTATACGATTCTCTGTTTAAAANTATTTGACCGAACGCTGGCGAAAAACAAAAAGCACTGAACTTAAACTACACGCCAATCGAACCAGCTGTTGGAAGAACTGCAGCAGATGCAAGACAAGCGAAAAATGTTCGATTTTTGTCATTAAACGAAATATTGACCTATAATAAAAGTGACGTAATCAGAAAATCCATATTTTCCGTCGCCTTCCTGTGTCTCTCATTTGAAAAGGTATAAAAGAGTGGGTTGTGTGTGGATCGTCAACATTTTGCAGTGGTCACGCAGTTGTAGTCATAGTTTAGTTTCCACAAAGCCGTGGTCTAATTCTGGCCTCTCTTGTAAAACTAACACCTGCGGCCACACATCGTCGTCTGAAATAGTTTTTCCTGTTTTCACTCAAGCGTTGTTTCCTGTATCTTCTTACCCTTGCGAACTGCATCAGTCTGTGCTTTCCACAATTTAGTCGTGATTTTACTTTTGCTCACTGATTTCTACCTCTCACCATGGTGAATTAGTATCGTTGTTTAAACGTAAATTGTTTACATCTCAAAATCAACGATTTTCGTACAGTGTATCTTTTTATATAATTTGAAGAAAACGATTTGGTGATCGACCAAGGAACAGTGAAAGAATGCACTTTTGCCGATTAGATGTTGTCGAAATAAATTTTGACAGTAATAGTTGAGGCAAGCTTTTGAAAAAATCATCAATAAAATTTTTGTCATTTCTCAACAGAGGTTGTTTATAAAGCAAATCTGAAAACAACGTAGTTATTCCTCGACACCATTCATCATGCAGGTATGCAAAAAAGAAAAATATTCGAAAATTCTGTTGGTTTTGAGAAAAAATTGAAATTATTGAAAGGCCATCTTACAAAAGCAACGAAAAACTAAGTTATGGGAAATCATGTAAGCCGTTGAAAACAACGTTCATCAAAACAAGTGTTCACTGAAAAAAAAATCTGTGTTTCCGCTTTGTGAAATTCAAAGCATTCTTGTCAAACCAGAAATTTCGGTTTCGAAAGTATTTTCTGAAATTTACAACTTTCTGAAATTTACAATTTTCTAAGTTACTGATAAAGCATCTTGAAGTTTTGCTTGATGACTAGTTTCGTTACTTACACCGCAGGTGGATAAAGACGTGCTAAACCAGTTTAAACCAGCTTAAACCAGTTTATCAACCTGAATGCAACAAACGCACGTACGGCAACGAACACGCGTTACCATGCGACATACTCTGTGACGTTGACTGTGACGTTGTTTCAAAAATGCAAACTGCTCTCGAATAATGCGACATTGATTACAGTAGATAGGCTATCATGAAATTCTGGGTTTGCTTTACGGCTGACGTTCGTGCACACGGCCGAAGATACATTGCCGATTGTGGATTCAGTACAGGAGGTCTGTTTGGCAAGCTTGCACGCTTGGCTGCTCCTGGACGCCGGTCGACAAGAGCTATTTGCCATTGCTCTCGCGAACGCCAGGACTTTCAATTTCGATCCATTACATTTGGCGGCGAAGCAACGACCTTTGTGACCCGACCGTCAGCGCCTAATAACTAAAGGGCTCTTGCGTATCTGGTGAAGTGGCTCGTTATGCCCACGCATGACGCCACTTTACTGGTACAGCAACATTCGCATTAAGGGCATCGCAAAAGGCGAAGTGTAGTTCATGGCCCAGTGGACAGGAATGAGTATTTCAGAGCAATCAACGGCTTAGATCTACCAGCGGTGATAAACCACGAGGAAACCATCTTTCGAATCTGCTTCAAAACTCAGGCGAAAAGAGCCAGGAGGCATCGAATCACATTCTGGCGACGTCAACAACTTGCTTTGTCGGAAATTTGATGCCAACTTTCTTCTTTACTTGGTCTGAACACATAACACATTTCGTATCTCATCCCACCAAAGGACCTCGTGGATCAAAAACCTGTTGGATAAAGCACTTCTAATCCTTGTCACCAGTCGCAAATATATAAGGTTTCAAGAAAAGCCCATTCTACATAAATGCAGATCGGATAAATGATTTTGCACAAGTTGCAAAATGACTCAATTATCATGGGCTGTCAACGAACAGAAACATTTTCTTGCAAAGGGCCGAACGTTGCAACCGCTGGAGAGCAGCATCTGAGTTGAATTTTCAGCACAAAGCAAAAGCTCAACATCAAGCACAGGGTTATTACCCAGAAGGTCACCGTTGCGGCTTGAACTACGATTCACTGGCTTGCAAACGATGCAAAATATTCGAGCTGCATCCACACTACGCAAGGTCTAAACAGTTACCGGTATGTCTCCCACTTTTGATAACGGAACTCCGAGAAGTAGTTCCCGTGTACGGGAGAGCGGTTGTGTTTAAGCACTTGCATGTAATTGCTTCGAATTTTAAACTGACAATCCAAAAAAGCACTGCTTGAAACGCATGTTGATTTTATCGAGGCAAAAAGTAAACTAAATCTTCGTCAGAAATATCCACAACGTACAGTAGTTTGTTAGAGATCATCAAATCTTCTGCTTTCCATGGCAGTTCCTTCTGGAACTAAACAAACTGAAACAAGACTAACGAAACTTTTTCCGGGGTTTGATTTATGCACAAACATATCGATCAGTTTCGTAGCTTTAAAAATGACATATGAGACGTACGAGTCATCTTATTAGTAAAATTCGTGTGAAAGTTGCTGACATAAGTTGAACGCTGATCAGAGTGGTGGGTTTCAGACGTCGTGACAAATGGTTGTTCAACGCTTGGCTATTGGTAGGCTTACACAGCTTTCTGTCGAAGCGAAACTCGAGGCATTTCTGTAAAACCATGCCAGTCATTCAGAGACTGTGTTAGTTGTCGTACGTGCGTTTGTTGCATTCAGGTTGATAAACTGGTTTAAACTGATTTAGTACCGTCTATATCCACCTGCGGTGTAAGTAACGAAACCAGTCATCAAGCAACTTACAGATCATGATTCCCTCCCAACTTGAGATGGAAGTTATGACGATTCGCAGTGCTTTGCCGCGTTACTCAAATCTTGTTCTTAACTGCAGCGAAAGCGAGCGACAGCGTTAAATTGCTATTTAAGTGACTTGCTGACAACAGCCAAACAGACTGTGAGAAACATTTTTGGGCAAACTGAAGTTAATCAGCGAAGGCGGAGAAAAATTTTCCAAAACCAATAACGAGTGGGAAATTCCGAAGTATGTTGGATCTATTACAGTGATGCACCGGGTGCCTCTTTGTTAAACAGCAGAAAACTCAAGTTCCTTTGGAATAGTAACATCACTTCTTTTTCCTTTTTTTATTAATTTTGTAATAAAAGCAAAATCCTAATGGTTTTTGTCCAATCACATCTTCATCTGCACACTGCTTCTGGCGTTAGTAAGAAGCTTAGCATTGCTTACTAAAGAATCGCTTTTTTCAATCGGCTGCTTCTGACTTTGCTGTCAAAAAAATTGAACATTTAAATCGACAAGTATGAAACTTGAAACACTGTTTTCCTTTCTCGGTGGATTGCAAAATCGCAAATGAATCAATTCCAACTTACCCTCGATTTCAAGTCAACCTGCTCGACTTCTATGACATCGGTTCGATGGGAGCCAGTGTCTGTGAGGATTTATGTTTATTCTGTGAATGTTTACACTGAGCTTATCTCCAGGAAACACCGTTTACCAACCCATATCTACGAGCTGTGGTTAGAACAGATGAACCCCAGCGCGCTGATTTGCCGCTTGGCTACAATGTTGTTTCCACATATCGGCTTCTATCCTTTCTTTCTAATGAAATGTGGAGGTTTGAGGTTTCCAATTTTTGCAAAGCACTGAACTGATTTCGTATGGCTAAGGATTCGTGGTATCAATGTAAAAATCATTTATGGGTATATTTTCTGCTGAAATGCTTGATCGCTCATAAGAAGTAACTTATAACCCAGTCATGTTATGACGCTGTTGTCCAAAGTGGTGCTACCTCCATCGATAGATTCTTGTATATTTGCGACTGAAAATCGTTAACAAGTAATTCAACAACATTTTTCGAATCTACCAGAACACGAATTATTCAATTATATGATCCGTTTTCAAATTATTCGAAAGGGTCGTTACTTACAACTTGGAGGCTAGACGCGGATCGTTGGAGGTTTTTGCGAAGGAACAATTGATCAAGATGCTGCTAACTTTAGCGCAATCATCACTTCATTTTCGCTGTTTGTTTTATAAACCTGTACATTATTTCCGAAGTGATTCAAAAAAGAATAGCACGTCTTCAGCTAGAGACAGCTGTTTTGAAAACAAATTCACATCTAATTTGCGGAAGAGTGCCATTAAGAATAAGCTTGGACGTTAGCCAGTGGCACCAGTCGGGTTTTGATAATTTCAAATGAGGTTTACAGAGAAAACAAAAGACATGAAAGAAATGTTCCAATACAACGCGTGACTTGAACATATGCCAACAGATATACCTTGTCAACTGAAGTTTCAAACCGCGGTCAAAGGCACCCTTCCGTAAAAACACCAACAAGCACATTTAGAACAACACTGCAGAGATTTTCTTGAGGAACCTCTAATTTTCCGAATGGTTTGCGCAACAGTTGTTGCCCAATCTACATTACTGCCGTTGCGTGACCGAACTTTAGGGTTAGACTTTCAAGCATCATCAGCTTCGTTTTGTTCCGCCGCAAACTGGAGTAGAAGCTGATGTTGCGATAACTCCGCTGTCCGAAGTAGCGCAGCCTAGAATTGTTACTTAGCCTGGTCAGCCGCTTCGCCCCCGGTGCAACCGCGCCCGCCAAAAACGTTGCTCCACCCACTCGCATTGCTCATCGTGGTGAAGACGACTGCATTCTTTCTGTAGCGGCAAGCCGCATGCAAGATAAGTGTCGATTTTGACATTAAGCTTGTAGCACTCTTCTGAAGTCGGAAAATGGCGAGTAGTCTACATAACGTATTTACATTTACAAATGTTTTTTTTCGAAAGTCGGATTTTCTGCATAAGACCGCTGCAAATTTGTACCATTTGCGGTCGCTTTTCAACTGTTCTGGGAAGCCCGTTTTGGTGACATCGAGTAAATCGTTTGAAATTCTAGTTAACAGGATTTTGCGCTGTTATCCAAAACCATGACGAGACCTTTTTCTCAACCCATCAACGTTGTTAAAAGCAAAAAAATACTTGGTAAGCGTTTGTATACGCTTTTTGCTCGCCAATAATAATTTGATTGCGTCTTCCCCCCCCACGTAAATTCGTTTGGTAACAACTTTGTTTCTTAGTAGCCTCACTGCCGTTGTTGATAGCAGATAATCTTGTAAAACAAAACGTTTGTAAAAAAAAAGCTACTGCAAAGGAGGCATTTGTCATGCTTCAGTCTGGCGTAGGTTGCGGTAAAGCACAGGAGACCAAAACAGGAAATTATGACAATGTACCGCCACGTACGCTTTTGCAACACGAGTGTGGAAAAAGTCTTCAAGAAGATGATGTGCCCCTTGATGTCTTTCTGAAAACAACAAGGTACTTTTTTCAGGTAATATTCCTCTGCAGCTGCTTACTCTGTTGTTAACAGGAACATGTAGTTGAAATGAAACTTGTTATCATTTTGCTACGCTTTCTAAAATAAGCGAGAAAGAGTGAACAGACTTTACCCAACGTTTTTACGATGAAATAAAAGCTCATCTGATCAGTGTAACATACATTGTTTCTATCGTCCAAAAGAAAGACTTTATTCGGTTGTTGTCCTTGTGGGGATGCTGTAGAGGATATCGTACAACGTGCTTACAGTTTGCTTTGCTGTTTGCGTGAAAGCGATAAAGTGCGCCGTTTTTCTCGCAATATCTTGAATGAAATTTTACAACATTGCTAGAAAACATAATAATTATGTTGGCACCAGATTGCCCCATTGGCTTTTTCTTGATCTCAGAAAAGAAAAAAAATGCAACTTGGTATCTGGATTTATATACGCAAACTCGGCCGTGGTCAAAGACGCTTCTTGACCTCTTCATCTTGCTGCTGCCAGGGCATTGTTTGTTGAATATACAGTATCATCTTCGTCTTTGGCAGGCAGCAAAAGTTCAGCTTGAAGCCACGATTCGATTTCGTCGAAAATGTGATGCAATCGCTGTCGAGCAATCGCAGAAAAAAAGCACCATGGATTTACCGCGTGTTGAACCTCGAACTACGCGCATTGCTTGCATATTTGCTTTGACAGAAGCTGAACATAACGGATGCGAGCTGCGATTGCACGCTCTGCCCAACTGAGCCTTAAGCGACGCTTGTGAACTTGAGTTCAAGCAAAGGTACCGCCATGCGCAGAGGGCGGTTTTCGGAACGTTTGCAACACAGGAGGACGCGGGCATACTCATTTGTCATTCAAGTTTGATGGATTTGCCGCGCATGCCTGTTTAACGAAATTACCAAGACAACGCAAACATTTTCTGAAAGATTATTATGTATGGCTGCTCCTGTCTGAAACGTTCAGTAAAAACTCTGCAGTTTTTCAGCTGTTTAAAGTCGCACTTGCTGCGTATATGCCAGCAACAAGTCAGGCCGACTTCATCGACCGCATTTATTTTTCTTCCGAATCATGAAACGGCAGCAGAGAAAGTCGTGACTGCCGAACACCTGGGTTGCGCGTAGTTTTCCGGGCGTGAAGCGAAATCCTGTTGGGAATTGTTATGGCAACTTCACGCCCGGAATTGTGTGTTCTTTCCAAATAATGTTGATGATTTGTGCAGTTAGTTGGACGCCGACGGTCAGGCACTCCATTAACGGCTGCAAATAGAGGTTCAAGCACGGCTCGCTTAAGCGGTCTACAAAAAACTAACATTTGTTGTTTCTGCATCCGGTTTATTGTTGTCACTTCCGTTTCAAAACAATCACAAACATTCCTAACAGTTTCCTTTTGACTGAGCTCTTCACACAACACTTAACAATCCTGATTTTGTTTTCAACTTTCAAAATTTGGCTTAAGTAAGGAAACCCCAATTTTCACCCAGTACGAACAGAAGGGCTGCAAGTGAAGCACTGAAGGGCAAGAATGTAATGCACGTTACAACAAAAAGCTTTCATAATCAGTGCATTTTCTGAACCTGAATTCTATCGGTGTCCTTCCCCAGAGCATAGTCTTAAACTCTGCTGTTTTCAAACAACAACAGATACACGTGTTGTTTTTAAGCATATTGACTTTATATCAAACATATGCAATTTATTTTAAAAAAGCGTCGTAATAAACAATAGTTTCAATAGATTTGTGTTGAATGTTTCAAAACCAAGCTGTCTTCACTGTCTGCTAGTTTCATTACATGACGCGCAAAATGTTAGATTCTTTCATTAAAATCATCTATAGCAAGGCTCGGTGTTAGAAAATTGCAGAAAGATGTAAAACTGGCACTAATTCAAAAAGCAATTATCTTTTCAAAGAAATCGGTTTTCCTCATTTTTGATTGAAAACAGTTATTGATTAAATAAAACCACTGCTGAATCTTTAATTTTCTGGTAATTCTACAGATTTCAAAAATACTACCGATAGCTAAGTTGCAATTCACACTGATTGAACAAGAAATCACTTCCGCCTTGCAACCTTGGTGTTTGTGGAAATGTCGTTTTATTACAGTCTCTAAGAATGATTTCACACTACTCTGAATGGGTTTCTCTTACCCTGGCTGCTAATGCCTTCTTGGTAGCTCTTCCGCAAGACTAACATAATCAGAGACCGGCCAAAAATATTCTAAGAACTTGTACTTCGCGAAGCAACTAGTCACCTTTCCTGCGATGCGAAATACTTTTAAGTATGAATTCCAGTTTTTCAAACCACACACTTTGGTCGAAACTCACATAAAAATATTGAAACCTTTGTTTTAACGTATGTGCACTTGCCGCGCAATTTCCAAGGGGCATTGCGTGGTCAAAACAAGTTCTTGGTTTTTATTATTTCCCGAATAGTGGCACCATGAACATTAGGCAGAGTTCAATCAGGGGCGCCACGAGATCATATTAGGGCGAACTATAAACTCTCAAAATCCAACGTAAGGTGTTATGGAGGAGCAAGCAGCTTCCAATCCACTTGATAACGGTACCTGAAGCAATTGACTGCAAGGGTACCTGGAATGAAAAGAGGTTGAGCGATACACTACCTCAGATATTAAGTGTTCGCTGATGCATTACCTACCACCCTATCTTCAGTGCTGCGTCTGCTTCACAGTGGCTTTGTTAAAGAGACTTTGTTCTTCGAAAGCGTGGAGAAAAAAACAACTTTGTGTTGAGTGACGAAACTCAGATTCATTGTCTCCTACACAGTTCTTACATGTTTTTCGCAGTCAACACACCTGTTGTCTTTGGTTTAATTTCTGAGGGAAAATGATTTGATCAGAATTTGTGTGGGCCTGTATTAGATAAATGTCAACTTGAGCAAAGCAGATATTCGATCGTGACACGACAACCCTCGTTTGAGCAGCAAAACCAGCATTGGCTGCCACCGCTAAATTCTGTTCAACTTTCAGTTCCAACCATGGGCGCCGGAAGGATTATTTCCAGGGGTGCAAATAATGGATTTTTCCCGGGGGTGGCCAAGAGTATATTTCCAAGGAAAAGCAGTGGTGAACTTTTATTTAGTTATATAAATTAAGAGAATACTATTTTTCTATTAAAACGTTAATAGGACAATACAAACTTGCAAAATATAGGGGGATCCTAGGACCCTTGGCCGCACCAGTCCGACGCCCATGTGTTCAACTGATCATTTCGGTCGATTTAGAATTTTAGAGAATGTGGGTAATGGATGGCAAATTTGTTGAATTATCCTGTGCTCTGCTTTACGCCTAAACGTTTAATGCACTTAAAATGTCTATCTGCATCTAGATAGACATTTTAAGTGCAGCTATCGAACACTTTCTTTCATTCGCGCTAATCCTTTGACTTATTTCCAGACTACAGACGTTATTGCAAAGATGCCGGTGAACGAAGTAGTCCTTGTTCATTGTTCAGCGTTTGTTATGTAAAGCCCTGTTTGTTCGACTTAACAATACTCATGCGAAGGTCAGAGAAGAAATTGATTGGCAGACAACGCTAATGGCGCATGTCTGGCCAGAGATAATACCAAACCGCCTGTTTCGCGACTTTTCGCTGGCAACGCTTATGTTTGGAGTAAAGTGCACTGGCATTACCCACAAATAAACGGTTTTCTGCCGAAATGCAGTCTAAAAGAACATTTTTCGAGTGACTTGTGGTAATTTCTTTCATTGATTCACTCTCTTAACCCAAAACATTCTCGTATTGAAAAATAGGGAAAAGATTGTTGATCCACATGTTTCAAGTTCGAACACGCGCTCGTTTCGGCGCTGGCTTTAAAGGCATTCTGAAGTTTCTGTGACGAAACCTTTTCTGATGTTTGCTGAAAAAATTGGAACAAAGTCTTTCTCGCACGCACACAGCCTACCCGATTGCGTAACGAGTGTCTTCAGTCTACCCAGTGGCGTTGCAAGGGTCTCCGGTTACAAAGTCCATTCATTCAACTCCAGGCGTGAATTAAGATCTTGTTCCCTTTGCAGCTTAAGAAACACTGTCGGGGAACCATTGAACGTTGCACCCACGGCTTTTGGCCCTCAGAACCTCGATTCACCTTCCGCGACGTCGTCCCAGCCGCCAGACGGTGACGAGCAATCGGACAGAACCGTTGGACGAGCCCCGTGAAACCTGCACTTTTTAATTACTCTCTCAGAAACATCAAATGAAAAAAACAACATTGCTTCAAAACCGAATGCAAAAAACGAAGGAGGAATTCTTCGCGTTGTTGTTTGTTCTGCAGCTTTGAAATACTTTCAAAATGTGCTCTGTACCAAATTTCGTGGTGTATTGCACTGGTCTGGTGCTCAAGCCGTAGACAAACTGTTGAAACGACTGCGAGCTTTGCCCCAAACAACAGAATTCGAACCATTCACCCACTGGCATCCACAATTTCGTGACTATTGCAACTTCGGAGCTTCAGACAAAGTTTACCGGGAAAGGTGCTGTTACGTTGATGCCTCCGTTTCTCATCCGAAAGAGGAGCCTGACGTCATAGATGTCAACGCGAAGCACGCGGTCAGTCGATTTCAATTGCGGTTGAGGAGTGGATGCGATTGCCTGATGCTGTCGTCGGTTTCCGAATCGTGTAAATCAAATACCGCCCAGACAGAAAGCAAACCCGCCTACCGTGTGTACTTGACTGATAAGGACGACCCGCCCCCGCAACAAGCATCAGCCGACAATGGCGCTGGTGCGAGCAGCGTCGCTACCTCCACCGTCAACAAACAAACGGCTTTCGTTACAGTCACGTGCCGGCGACGTCGTCAGGCGCATTATGCTGACAGCACGAAAAATAAGCAGAGAAAAAGGCCTCGCAAAATTTCGGCTGAAGAGCCGGAAAGTATTTGCGCAGATTTTAAATGCTATAAAAATGTTGAAACACGACGCTGTCTTGAATAGAAGAGAATGTGACTGCAGTGCAGACAATGCGTAAATATAGATCTGCGTTAAACATTGCTGTGTTGCTGTTAAAGTAATGACAACGTCTGCTCGTATTCAGATTCTGTGAGGAGAAGTAATGCTGAAGTGGACATTAATGTCCATCTACGCCTCTCACGTAAGAGACGGTAAGTTTTTGTTCTGAATGTAAAACCTCAAATATGAAAAGCATTCCTCAGCTCACGAGATATGAATACAAGGCAGGAATATTTGAAAAAAATCGAAGTGCTTCACCTTTTTCGAGTCCCCAGACACTGCAGCAATATTGAACTTACGTGATCATTTTCAGTTTCACCAGGAAACGCTATCGTTGTATTGCTCAGTGCAAGGCAGTCGACTTGGGCGAAAACTGTTGCCAACAAAGCAAAGCCGCTCGAAACCAACACGCGGGACAGCATCCCGCGCGCATTGTATTTCATTAAACGTGTGTGAAATTCCCAAAAGTCTTTGTAAAATTCTTAAATGGTTGTTTCTTTCAGGCAGAACCGTCGCGAGAAAGTCACCAATAGGGGGCTTGACATTCAAAAATTTAACAAAACCTCCACTGATTTATGTTTCATATTTCAACTTGTGGGGGCTTGAAGCTTTACTTGGGGGGGATAAACCCACCAAACCCCCCCGTGGCGACGGGACTGGTTTTACGTTTTCCACCGGGAGAGTGCCGCCACGTTTTAACCACTGGAGGAGCCAAACAACAGATGGAGGTCCACGTTTTTAAACATATTCAAACCGGTCGTAACTGCTACTTCTGATCAGCAAATCACGCGAAATTCACCACATATGTTCGTAAAATTCACATGATTTTACCCAAAACGCAACTTTATACTATACACCAAACATGAAATGGGAAAGAACCGGTTACCAACGGGACTTCCTGCCCCCTTCACGGACGACGACCCTGTGCTTCAGAAATATATCACAGAAGCTGAGAATATTGGTTGCTTAGTTTGTCCGACATTTCCAGAAACACGAGGGCTTCGACGTGGTTGTCAGGTAAGGGGTCTTACGAATTAGAAGCGGCCGTGCTCAATGCTTTCGCATGAATGACCATCGTCGCTTCTCACCCTCAACAAAACACTGGCTCAAGCATTTCCGACGAAAAGCAACACGCTGGCGCTTTGGCGCCACCACCAGGAAGTTGTTTTGGCAAGTTTCATTGCATTTCTGGATTTCGATGACCCATAGAAAGTTACACAGCAGCGCAACAATTCTGTACACCGCGTACAGAAAAGATGGCAGTTTTACATTATAGTTGTGTTCATCACAGCAGTGCCAGCGGTGAATGAACGATTTGCTGGGCTCAGGATGGCGCTTCAGGCGGCAAAGTAACTGATTCCCTTCGAACTATTATAAACAATGCGTGTGTTGATCACGTTTCCCGTCAGGCTAGCGGCGGTTTTCGTGCTCTAACACGACATAGCTACGTCGTGTGTGTTACAGTGATCCCACATATAATCTGAGCTAAGCATAATCTCCGGTTATACGGTCAATGATTGCGGAACAATTGTTGTTTGGCTCGGGTGCAGCCTGGCGTTATAGCAGATCACAAGACAAACATGTGACTTGATTGTAGTTTGAAGTCAGTCGTTGGTGTTTTCCGATTTAAGCAGTGGCAATTACTATGTGAATCAAAGTCAAAATTTTAGAATTTAAAGCTACGTGAGAAATGTGAAAACGTTTATTTTCATTTTTGTTCTTCTTGTAAATTGCTTTTAATTTCTTGAATAGTAGGAATGACGTTTACGAAACCAAGAAATCACCTTGACAATAAAAAATGCCAGTTTCGACACGTTTCCTGACAGCAGCTTTTGAGAAGTCCTTTCGTGAAAGGTTACCTACTGAAACTAAATGACTGGTCCAAGAGACAAATAGTTCAGAGCATATAGAGCATATATTCAATAAACAGCAAAAACTTTTTAAAAATTCGTGAAGACTTTTTGCGGTTTTCAGAATAATGTTCAGTGATTGTTTGCGATTCACACTCCTAATAATCTTCCTCGTCATAATTACAGTATTTGCACATGCAGCACACTTTCGTCATTTCAACTGCGCCCTAACCAATTGGGGAGGGACCATGTTCTAAGAACGTATGTTCGCCAACAGCTTTCACCATGAATTGACGTCAGAATTGACGTCACTTCAGTTCTGCTACAAGTTGTTTCCGTGCCAGACCCTCGCTCGACCACGGTCGAGGCGCAAAATTTAAGCTAATACGTCCTTGCACAGTATCCCTGTTGCTTGTTGAACATGTTGCGCATAAACTAAATGCACGTGTAGAATGAAACGGACATAACTTGAACTTCTGAACGGAAAGGTTAAGCGGTACCCAATCNAGGCAATACAGCTTGAAGCGTTTCCGTCTTTCCTTGACAAATTCTAGCCGCCGTAAATTCCAGCGCCAATCTGCAGTAATTTTGGGTCATTCGCCGGAAAGCATAACCGAGAGCTTTGACCTCCATTTCACCGCCAAGTAATTGTTATAGTTTAGCAATGTTCTATTTTGGAAACCACGGAATTTCTAGCGCTTTTCAAAGTGGCAGATTGCAACCTATTTGCCAAGGACCAACATTCCGGTATTTACGCTGGAAAATCAGTTGATTAAATACATGAGTTGATGTCGTGATGTCTTTCTGGGATGAAATTTGCTTGCAGTGATTTCCGGAATGATCTTACATATCTGCGAATTGCTTCACGCATCACCTAGATTGTGCAAATGTGGCAATTTTGGGTCCAGCGTTAACATTCTTTGTTTTATGATCCTCGTGGAAAATACGGCGATAAAACCATTGCTTAAAAACTTGAAATTACTTTTCAAATTTTACTTTTCATTGATCGTTGCTACAGTCATGGCTGCGGAAGTAAGTTTTCCAGATGTTAGATTTATTATTATTCGCAGCATCCTTACAGATATGATCATAATTCTGGGTAAGACTGAAAGAATATTTTCCCAAGTGCAAGCGGCAGAGATGGGATTTTTGCAAAGATTCCACGGCGTGACACTTCGCAAAAAAGTGCGCACCTGTGAAATTCACAAAACCCTGAATACTGAACCATTTATCATCCGAATCGAGAGATCCCAGCTACGTTGTTTCGGCCTTGTGTCCGGAATGCCCACCAATGACTGGCGAGGCAAGTCTTGCTGGCAAACCTAAGAGACAGCGGCCCAGAGGCAGTGGCGTAAATAGACGTTTCAACCGGCGGGAACAAAACTTAGCTGGAGGCGGCCCATTTGCTAACACTCAAAAAAACGTAAAGAAATGATCCGGATGTCGTGGATGGCTATCCTAGCTACAAATACCGGAAAACGCCCAGAAAAAAAGCAACAACCTACTGAAAACCAAAAGATAACTAAATATCAAAATGTAAGCAAAAGGGGACCCGGTTTTTACATTTAGCTTGCCAGTGAGGCAGCTCACCCCCGTCACTTACTTCACTGCCCAGTGGTCGTCCAAGGACCAGGTGGAGTGACTACTTCTCCGACCATGCTTGGTCCGGCTTACCCTCCCTAGAGGAAAATCGGCCACAAAAATGAGCGAATGAATTATTTGCAACATTTCGCCGAACAACTATACTGCTATTCGTGACCAAATCGTCAAAATGCTTTTTGCTTACCAGCATGCCTTCTTTAAACTCTTAACATTACTTGCAATTGTTAGCCAATAGTCATTGGCACAGCTGTGACGCTGTCTGCTGAACTCACATCAAAAAAGAAATGACACCATCGGTTTGATCTCGTACAATTTGCCACTGAGCTCATTAGAATCATACCAAAGTTATTTTCAGGTGGAAACCTGACATTTCCTCAAAATAATTATATTGATACATCGCATCGTTACTCATCCTTAGGATGCGTTTGGCAAACGATTTCTGATGCGAAGGTTAAGACAAGATTGGTTGTCAGAGCAATATGAACATGCTTTTCACTTTTACAGATGTTGTTGCGATCGGAAAGCCCGAGCGGCAAGTGCGCAAAGGCTCGCACTGTGGCAGCGAGCAATAACAGAGATCATGCGCCGTAATCACTCTATTATTGCTTATTCGCGTCACGTATATATGGGCACCGTTCTTCGCGCACATCCCGTTCGTGGCGAATCCCATATTCAATACAACGCCAACGGAGAGGTTGAAGTGGTATCTTCAGTGACTGCGTTGTTTACAACAATAAAATGGATTCGTGCTTGTTTGTGTATTTATGGCGAGTTCGTTTCCACTAAAGAAATTCGTAGACTTACATGAACCTACGGCACTGAAGGAATGGTGTCAAATCTTTTTTGTTTCAGAGCTCGATATCTTCGTCCAGGAAAGGCCTAAACGTGCAAACCAACATCAGACTGGAAACAAAACTATATAATGTTTGCAACAGTTTTCGGATTTTTGTCGGGCTTCTGCCATTTGCCGTCGAGGAATATGTTTTGGATGACGTTACCAGAGGGTTGAATGTTTCAAAAACGATCATTACAATTTACAACTAGTGTCTACAGCTGCATGTGAGGTTAATGGAAATAACATCAGAAATAAATGCAAATGATAAGTTTATCTCTAACCACTTTAACCGTGGTTTTGCAGTTCAACTAACTTTTAATTTGCTGTAAATAAGAAGAGCATATTTATGTGTAGAAAAACTGAGCTTGCTAAACTGAGAATAAAGTTTTCGAAAATTTCAAAGAGCTTGTGCAATTAAAACATGCAGTGTTTCATTACTTTTCACACATATTCTCTGTTTATTGGATTGTTCCATGAAATGCATCGAAACACATCTTTCCAAAATACTTCTCAATTTCGTTAACATCGCAGTAGATCAAACACCTTCGGTTTACCAAAAACAAGAGACGAAGGTGATAAATGCTTTACATATGTTGTAAAATTCAACTTTTGACTTCAAATTTTAACATCTAACTAAAAACGTTCTGCTGTTTTGTCGGAAGGTATTAATCCAACTTGTGTGCCTTCCACGAGCATCACACATGATAAACCGTGTACGCGTAAACAATGAGAATGCCCAAGTGCTGTAACTTTTGGGTGCCATTCACTGAGTGCAACAACTGATTGTTGTCTGAAGATCAAAGACACGACGGCTCAGCCACGACACTAAGCGGTCAGTCACTGGTCATCTTGGACAAGCAGCCAATTTAACAAGAATGTCAGACACTGAGGACTATTTGCTATAGGGTTTTGTTCTACTGTTGTCACTTTTTGCCCAGTTATAAGCAAACGTGGCTGCGTAAATTAGGTTTATACGATTTCTGGTTTGTAGCGTAAACCAAAAAGAGTTTTACTCTTACTTAAAAAAATCTTTGGGTCATACAATCAGGATCTCACAGCCTACTCTATAGTTATCAGGTAACGGCAACCTTTTGCTTTTGATCGAGAGATTGATCTTCACCAGACGCCAGACGCCGGCAATGTGACAAAGTAAAGTTGTATTGAAGCATGTCGGCGGAAATGCGAGAGGTGAATAAAGGTCAGTGGGTCAACCGTTCACCGTTTGCAGGCAAGGAAAGGCCCCTGCCAAAAACTTAAAGCAAGATTTGCAGTTAATGCCGCCGGGAATTTGATCTTCTGCAAGATGGCACGAGACTCGGTTGCGTTTGTTAAAATCCACTTGAGTTGCAAAATATCGCTGATTGCAATTAAATAAGAAGGAAGGTTATTGCAATAAAACTTTTCTCAAACTATGATTTTTATGCTCCTAATTGCAATGAAATCCAAAAATTGGTAAACGGGTAATTTAATAAAAAGCAGAAATAGTTCGTTACTTGATTTAGAATCATTTAAACCGATCTGTGACGTAAGATCTATACGGCAGTTTCCAATTCCCGAAAACAAACAAATCATCGAAAAGAGACCTAAAGTAGTGAAGTTTTATGTGATTTTTAGTCATGTTTTCCTCAAAGTTTTCAGTAGAAAGGAATGAAAAACATCTAATATGGAAAATATTTTCTCGTTTGTTTCCATGGTGGTCCCAAACTCTGCAAACGGGATCCTGGTTCTGGGCCATACAGAGCTGTGATAATTTTTTTGTTTTCAACATTTAATTTGCCAGTCTCTCTCTTTTTGTTGTCCGTCGGTTCGACGATGACGCTGCTCAACGCGTTTCCTTGTGCCGGCGCATGTGGCTTGTTAGCCCCAAGGCTGAGGCTAAAAACACGGCCACATACTGTGCAGGCGGATCCCTGCCGCGTTGTCGTTGGAGGTGGTTGGTTGCACTGCTGGTGTCTGGAAAAGGGAAAAATTGCGTTGAGCAGAACTTGCGCAACTGATGATTAAGATGGAGGAAAGATTCGCAGCCTTTGATCCACCATCTTGGCCCCCTGCATGCATGATCAGTGGCATGGGTGGGCCCAAGACAACTGAGCTGCAGAGAGGTTGCAGGAACCTTCCAGTAACCCCCATGTTTGGAAGCCTGCATTCGCGTGGTTCCAACACGTTGCCTCTCGGCGAATCAGGCGTGTGAGGATCCAGAATCCCACCGGCTGTGGAGGCATTTGCCAGTAATGCATCATTCTCACACAATAATGCCGAAATTCACCTTCGTCAGAAATGCCAGCTGCTGTCGTTGTCAGCTTTAAGACCGAAAACAACAGAACAAATGTGAAACCAGTGAAGCGTGACTGCATATTTTAGAACATGGGCCAAAAAATAACAAACTGACAAAATTGAAAACACCCAAAAAAAACTGTTTCAAAAATTTCAAATAGTGAGAGGAATATTTTTGCCTACTGTGCAAGGATTTTTATGCTCCTTTCAGTGAAGCACTCCAATTCCACGCGTGGACAAACTTTCTAAGCCCAAAATGGCATTTCCTAAGGTACCAGCCAAAAGCGGTAATATTGTGAACAGATGAAGCATCGTTGTCAAATGGTGGTGTCATTTGCCGTCAGTTGAAACATCGTCCTTATTAAACGCTTGCAAATCAGTTGCTAAGATTTCCAATGAAAACCGTCTGTTCTATGTCGTGGTGCTGATTCTATGCAACAGCTTCAGCAACACGTCTGACAAGGAAAGTCCTTCATATAATGATTGCGTTGGAACCGGTCAGTGTTCTTGTAAATCCAGGCACCAGGTTTAACACGTTTCAAAGATTTTTTAACGTCAGATATTTTCTTCGCTGTCTGACACGTAGTCCTGTGATGACTAGTATGACCGATAGATGGAGCTGTTAATAAAACCAGAAGATGCGTCATTTGATCAATCAATCGCGTAGCACTGCTTTGGTTGTTGGTTGAAACAAATAAAAATCAATAACATATTGAAAAGACTGACAGCTAAGTGAAATGTTGCAAAACGCTTTGCTTGCTGTTGGTGTTTAGTTGTGTGTACATGTTACTTTGTGGATAGCGAGATATAAGGGAGACAGTGGCATAGCTTGATTGTAAGGAGGTTGCTCATGCGAAAGCGGCGTAGTGTTTGTTCTACTGCATGTAATCACATTTGTTTTGTAGCTTCTCTATTCGCAATGAAAAGAGAAAAGTTGCCGCTTGGAAATTTTAGTTTTCAAGCTTTTCTATTGAGTGCGTTATGCGCGGCCCGTGCAACATGGTTTCTTTCCGTTGTTTTGATGCTATGTTCCTGGTGTCACGACAACAGCCACTTGGACAACTGCCACCCGCACATCTGCTATCAGAAAACTCCCACCTAGGACAGCGGCCATATAGGACAATGCGTTTGACACATCGCATGCGAGCCATCAAGTTCAGTTCACACTGTCGCGTTTCGGCGCGTAGAGGAGCTCCCGCGGCACGGCGATGGTTGGGAATCACTGTGCTGCGGTATTATTGCTTCAACACAGTGCATTTCTTATGTTGCTTCAGCACAGTACAGCCAAAGTGAGTCTCATCATTGTTGTTGCTACCATTTAACTCACAAATCAAAAGCTGAGGTAAAGCAATGTGCACAACCTAAAATGCACGGAAGAAAACGGGTTTGGTGAGTGTGCGGATCGAATAAAATGCAGTAAAGTGCATAAGAAAATCAAGCTGTTAAAAAATTGAAAAAGCCAATAAAAATGAAGATTTGCACTGACTAAAGAATGTTTATGATGATGCAACGACATCGATACGACATTCATCACCCAAAAGTATTAAAGCTGAAGTAAAAGTTTCAGTGGTGAGAAGATGACGCAACATTTTCTATATACTTTCGCATCGATGCCGGTGGAATCACTTCAAGGCAGAACCACAGGGTTACAGACACATTCTTGACACTATTGTTAGCTAATCTGTAACACTTATTATAACACTACTGCAGATTAGGGCGCCAATTCCGAAACTGGTCGAGTCCAGGTAAAATGCGAATGCGTTTTGGCATGACACGCCATCAATCAAACAGACACTGCAATGCTCGAGCACTTCAGTCACAAAGTAAAGCGCGATTGTGGTCTTCAAAGAATAGGACGAATAGAAAGAATCTGAGTGCATCAAAGCACGCAACCACATGTTGCTAGATTTTCTGCATCTTTCGAGAAACAGGTACTTGTATTTTTTCTTAACAAGGCCTCCAAGATAGGAATGTTATTTGAACCTGATGACTGCTAACACTCGCTCTCTAGGGCAGGTTGTATAGAGCTCTGCATTCAAAATTATAGGCCACACGCATCCTCTGCATGCATGACTTCCTGAAACAACACCATAATTGTGATGCATACATGGGCGTACAAAAGGAACGAAAAAGTACATACATTTTTAACTGCTTTTGAACATCGGAAAATAGAGGCTCGCAGCTTGGTTGCTGCACAACATTGATATCGCAGTCGTCTCTGGATGCCTTTGTCATCTGAGAGCTCAGTATCCAGTGTAATTATGAGTTGCACACTGCTCAGTCTGCGACAAAAGCTTTTCATACCACGATGACAGATGACAAGAATCATGGCAGCATCCAAACGTGGCTGAGCTGAGTCATTGCATGTATAGAAAGTGTCGAAGCGAAAGTTTGAAAGTACTTCTACTTTTTTACAGTTGTTCTCCGAATTGTATAAGTTTTGGTTCACCTCGGCTGCCTTTTCTGCAACCCCAAAATTTCCCGGCAGTTGAAAATTTTCCCGGCATTTTGCTGAAATGAATAGAAATAAAATACCGCTGGTGAAGCTTTTCCCTTGTGTGAGTAAGTTGGAGAGCTGCAAATTTGACGATTCTCCCCCAACAGAGCAAAGAAGGTTGATGGTTCGATTCCCAACATCGATATAAATCTTTGATGCGGCAGCAACTTACTTCCCATTAACATTCAACAAAATTAACCACGGCTGAAAACATGCTGCTCAATATATATGTACAACATTTATAACTTTGTCTCCCATCTTCCGTGGAATAACACGTTTTGGATTGCGCGTCCATAAGGCTGTTTGCTCGAAAAAAGCTCAATGTAAAAAGTATTTGACTGTTTATATGAAGTTAACGACAGTAGCAGCAGTATTCAACGCACATAAATTTCATCTCTCACAGCCGTTTTGCAGATTTTACTCAAATAAGAATACTATATATGTGTGTACGAAATCCGAGCTTGCTAAACTGAGAAATAGGTTTTCACATTTTCAAAAAGCTTGTGCAAATAAAACATGCAATGTTTCATTACTTCTTATATACATGTATCTATTTCCTGGGTTGTGCGATGAAATGCATCGAAAACAAATTTTCCAAAATACTTCACAATTTCGTTAACAATCGTAGTCGATCAAAAACTTTCAGTTTGTCAAAAACAAAAGGGGAAGGAGATAAACGCTTTATGTTGTTATAAAATTCAACATTGACTCTAAATTTAACATCTAACCAAAAAAGTTTCGGCGCATTTTGCAGAAGATATTCACCCATCTTATTTACCTTCCATGAGCAATGCATGCGCTAACGTATACGCGTAAACAATGAGAATGCCCAAGCGCAGGAAATGTGCTGTAATTTTAGAATGCAATTCACTTGATGCAATTGCGCTGAAGATCAAATACGCGACGGCTCAGCCACGACGTTAAGCGATCATTTACTGGTCAACTTGGACAAGCAGCCAATTGACAAGAATATCAGACGCTGACCACCATTTGCAAAGGAGTTTTGTTCTTTTTCTATTGTCACTTTTTGGCCAGGTATGAGCAAAAGTGGCTGCGGAAATTAGGTTTATCCGTTTCCTTGTTTCTAGCGGAAACCACAATGAGATTTACTCTTACTTGAAAAGGATCTTTGGGCCGCACAATCAGGATCTCACGGCCTACTCTATAGTTATCAGGTAACGGCAACCTTTTGCTTTGATCGAGTGGTTGATCTTCACCAGACGCCAGACGCCGGCAATGTGACAAAGTGAAGTCGTATTGAAGCCTGTCGGCGGAAATNCGAGAGGTGAATAAAGGTCAGTGGGTCAACCGTTTACCGTTTGCAGGCAAGGAAAGGCCCCTGCCAAAAACTTTAAGCAAGATTTGCAGTTAATGCCGCCGGGCATTTGATCTTCTGCAAGATGGCGCGGAACTCGGCTGGGTTTGTAAAAATCCACTTGAGTTGCAAACTATTGCTGATTGCAATTAAATGAGAAGGAAGTTTGTGTATAATAAAACCCTTCTCCAACTATGCATTCATTTTAAGTTACTTGTANAAATGCATGTAATTACATTCTGCAGAAAACGAATGTCCTTTCAAACTTTAAAGCAGTAGTGCAATAACCTTCGCCCCACGAACCCCCGGTCCATGTCAATTGTCCTCGTGGACCCCCAACTTCTCGAGACACAGTCAGAATCCGAGTTGTGCTTGATGTTAGACAAATCATATTTGTGCTGTAAGCAGATCACAGTTGATTCATTTTGCAACAAAAATCAGCACGTCTGGTGAAAGACGGCCAAGTCACCTAATCAAGCCCAGGCTACACTCAATGACAGCCTTGCAAAAGCACAGGCGAGGCACAAAACATGAATCCAAAATAGAAAATTCAACACGCCATAAGTTAAAACAATTAAATACTTTTTTGCAAACCACTCGCGTACTTCACATACTCAGCAAGACAATATTTAGCAAGCAGTTTCAATTTTACTTGGGAAAAAAAACGTACTCACTGATAAAGATTTAGGTTTATCAGAAATACAATCTACAATTTCCTTTTTGAGAAAATGTTTTTAAATGCCTGAAGCAATAAAACACAGGTTATGGAAAGGCAAACGTACACCGTGCCATGGTTTTTGGTCACCTTTAATCTGGTGCAGAAACGTTTTATTCGACTTAGATATGTCGCTATTCCACGAAATGTCTATTACAAAATGTAAAGTCACAGAGAGCCCACAGAAAAGTTCGTAGGTTTGCCAGGTTCAGATGGACCAAATACGACAAATCGCTACTCAAAATTTTCCAAATAGCTACTGCAAGTTTAGGATGAAAGCAGCCAGGTTTTAAGAATAGCAAACAACTTTTCTTCTGCCAACACCACCATAGACGGTCAAAAACATATCAAACTTTAACATATATGCCAAACACTGTTTTCTCAAGCCAAACCACTTTAAAAGAGCTAAATTTATGAAATTTGGCATTAAAAGAACCATCCTGGCAATCCTGCTAGAAACAGGAAGTCAATGCCGGTATGCTGTCACAAACACAAATCTGCATTAGCAAAATGCATTGCCTCGACGGCATTGTGTTGTCACATGTATTGCTACATTGCGCGGGAATAAAAATAATACCACGCCGCTCCACGCCAAAGACCTACACTCGATTAGGTTTCATGCTGGGCAGCGAAGAGGTGTTTGTTTCGACAAACTTACTACAACTTTGACTTTCAGAAACTCGTCACGAACCCTTTGGAATGGGCTCACGCCCCCCGGTTAAGGAAACCCTACTTTAAAGCAACTGTGGTGAATCACGGAATTGCTAAAATTTCAAACGATTTACGCATTTGCGATGCTTCCAAACATGTTTTTTTGAAAGACCATTTACATGGCAACATGTCAAAAGTTGGTCGCGCTCAGCATTGCTGTTCATGTTTTGAGTTGCACAGTCAGCAAAAATTAGTTATTACAAGAAAACCTTCCGTACCGGGATGGCCTTTGCACCTGTTTTTAACCATTTTGCCATTTTGTCGTCGAATCTTTCGTCGTCGCCGACGACTTGTTGAGCACCAACTGCTATATACAGAAAATCAGCAACCTACTTTATAATTCAGCGATTCGCAGCACCTCAAGTTGTGTTTGGAGATTTCCGTCAGGTCCGGCCGAGGCTACCAGGTCAAAATGTTGCGTTTGCGTTTTGTTGCGTTTTGTGATACGATATAAACAATACCGTGACTTTTTTGAGATAAACAATACCGTGACTTTGCAGAATTGTTCAAGTTTTTTTAATCGCATATTGTATGTACCTATAAACCTTCGTTTCAGAAACGTTTCCACGAAGACACTTACGTAGGCCTAGTAGGAATATTCCTACATGTATTCATTTTGCATCCATTCGTGCTAGCTGGTCTTGGGGCTTTTGCAAGAAATACATCGAATTTATAGATTGCATTGACAGCGGACATGTACCAAATCAGAAAGGCTATTAACAACAACTCCGCAAAAAAGCTCTATGAAGTTAATGTCAACTCATTTCTTAAACATACAGTTGTACAAACGCCTGATACTGTAATCAGTCTCAAACAAAATCTGTTTACTAAAACATGAAAGCACCCGGGCATTTTAGCATAATCGAGATGTAGCAGGCACGTTTTAACCTGCTACAACTAACTGCTGTATAGTAAGGCTAAGGCTGAATTAGCAGTTTGCTAAACAGCAACTGGATCATGATAAAAACGATTGAAATAAAAATGCCAAGCTCCTGTGTGAAAATACACGCTAAACACCAGTCCAGACACACAGGGCATCACACGCTGATCATGCACTCACTCACACTTCCTGACAACACGCGAGCATGCAGTTGAATCATCTTGAGACCAGACACATTACCTGGTGATCATGCTTTTACCCATACTTCCGGTCAGAGCCTAGTCATGCAGAAAACCACAGGTCATATGACTGGAAGTCATATGACTGTCTGACTAGAAGTCATATGACTGTCACATGATTTTGTGGGTATAAATAGGGCAGTTTTCGCCTTCACAATTCAGATTGGAACTAACAGCGTTTGCAACTTTCGCCTTCACAATTCAGATTGGAACTAACAGCGTTTGGAACCTGTTTCGAATCCCTTCTGGAGTTTAAATCCTTAAGATTTGACTTCAGAAGTAAAATACTCTGCCTCGACTGCGAACGCGACTGGGGTTAATTCAGAGGAACCCAAACCATCGAAAAATATGGTCACTGCTCC
>JGI24158J21664_10001611_pt1 | contig 25818 bp, 21 predicted proteins | sample Ectturendosymbi3_FD_21664 | JGI IMG/M metagenome (IMG submission 21664) | reverse complement strand
CGATTCGGGTCTTAGAATCAAGAGAAAATTATCACCGGGTCCCTAAAATCAAAGAAAATTTCGTCCTTAGAATCAGAGAAATCGGGTTCCTAACATTTTCCTTAAAAAACCCTGATTAAATGTAAAAGATAAAACCTAACCCTAGCTGTAACCCCAACCTTGACGCTAGTACCCTAACCCCTAAACGTAAAGTTTGGAAACCTTTGAAAAAAGTAAAGAAAAACTGGTCCCATGAACTGAACTGTTCAAGCTCTACTACCAAAATGAAAGTCACCAATGTGAGAGCCGAACTGAAAACCATTGCTTGGTACAGCAGTGAAGTGAGCAGACCTAGACGTATCCACTCTGCTACCATAATGGTGCCACTTGATTGAGTGACAAACTCAGTGTTTATTTGAACTGTGTCATGTGAGGTGGTTCAGTAGCCACTTTAGTATATGAAACTAATGTAGAAATGCTGATGTTGAAGAAGGCAGCAATCTGGATATTAACAGGACTGTTGACCCCAGTGCCAAAACATGGCACCATTGATGCAGGCTGCTGAGGATGAGGGAGGATGGCAAACTGGCTGGCTAGCAGGCTTTCTTAGACTGTTCCGACTAGCGCATGATGATAGCCAATGCTCAATTGCTGTATCACAAGAACAGCACAAGTTTTTGGCAGGGTTTATTTTGCTGTCAGAAATGGTCACGTGATAAGAACAGTATGCTTGGGCCTTGCTTGGATGAGCACATTGTCCTTGTCAGGTGATGTAAAACCTTAAGTCTAAACCTAAACGTTGACTAAGTCTAAACCCTAAATCTAAACTTTAAACCGTAAACCACAAAAGTTATAGAAAATGTAGAAAAAAGTACATAAAAAGTACTCCCATCAAAAAAAACAGCAATGGTGAGAGCTGAACCAACGAGCACTTGTGCAGCAGCCATAGACAGTCCCATCGACTATGTTCACTGTGTTGCTGGTATGTCCAACTAAGCTTTATCTGAAGAAAAGTAGAAGTGGTTTTGAACAGGTTCCAACGACAAAATATACCCAGCTGAGATTTTGCCGTCAAAAGAACAGTAAATAACACACAACAAGAAATATATAAAAACCAAACGTACTTAGCAATATTGGATTACCCAAAAGGATCATAGAAAACCCAAATACAAAGAGCCATGGAACCAAATAATGGGAAAGGATCAAGCACGAAGTCCATGCAAAAATAGAGTATGCAGGAAAAACAAGGTGATGAAAAATATTTACAGAAGTAATACAAAAAAGGCGGAGAATAATACAATTTAAAAAAGTATATAACAATTTTTGCCACTCGGTAAAATAAGCACTACCTCAGGGTTTCTCAACCAGGATCACGGAGCGGTTCCCCGGGGGCCACAAGCAGAGACCTTTATTACATAGCTCTGCTATGATATTGCAAAACCTTTCTGATGAGCAGGGGGCCACAAGTGTTGAGAGTCTTTGGAAGGGGGCCACAAACCATGAAAGGTTGAGAACCACTGCACTACCTGATGCAAAACATCAGTAGATACAAACAAAAAAATTAGAAAAGCAAGCAATGCTATACATCCCAAGATCAATGATATTAACTTTTTTGATTTTGTGGATAAGTATATTACAGAACAAAGCTCAGATTTGCACTTGCACCTTAATTTCAGAACAAAAGTGCACGCAAAAATAATGTTTATCCACAAAAACCATGAAGATGTAATACAATTATCCACAGACCATAATGGAGTACCACAGTTACATGCGTGTCTTACCAAGCACATAGCATCACCTAATGGGGTTGAATGGACAAAGGTAAAAACAGATTGTAAAAAGGTTTAGCATTAAATGGTAATCCAGTATGTGTGGGTTACATGAAAAACAAAATAAGGTAGTTGAAGAGTGGAGTATTTAGTTTTAGAAAAGATAATATTTCATTCATAATGTCACGACTTATGACATACAGTATATCCACTTATTGCACAACTCATGTTGGCATCATGGCATTGACACCGTACTTCAGCTGTACACAGGCTTGAGAAAAACCTGGGTTTTTTCAAAAAAAAACAACCCACCTCGGTATTTTTGTTGTTTTTTTTAAAAAAAAAAAACGGGTTTTTTTTATTTTTTGAAAAGAAGCAAGATTTTGTTCTTTTTTCAAAGAAAACAGAAAAACCCCATTTTGAATTGTTTTTATTCCATCATACAATGTCACTATTTTCAGAATTACACAATGATAACTTGTTATACCTAATATGGCATTCAAAATTAAGAGTAAAAAAATGTACCCGTCTTTGATTTTGCAATGTGTTGTTGGTCAGTTCACTCCTAAATGGTAAGGCTTGGCAAGCATGCGCACAGGAAACAGAGAGAAACCACCTGCACACAAACTCTACAGTTTCACGTCAAGTTTACGTGCATGCCCTACTAGTTCAGTATCTATAGCAACAGTGCACAACCTGCAACCATATGGCCGCATGCGGCCTTTGATAATGAAACTTGCAGCTGTCCACATGTAATTTAAAATATAAGATTTGGCAGCCGTGCTGGCGTATATTGAAGCAAAACAAACACAAGGCAAGAAAATCAGTTGACATGATGCGTAACAATCTGGATGGTGGTATCACAAAGAGCAAAATTATCTGCAACAAGCAAGATCAAGGGAGTCATTAATTGCTACGATGCTTTGCAAACGTTTTTAATAAATTTGTTAATGTTTTGCATTTTATTATACTTTCAGGCACAAGTAAGTGACATATACTGGATGAAACGTATTATTTAATTAAGCATATCTCATGAATATAATTTGAACACATTGGCGGCCATACTTCATGTAAATAAAAGTAATGTGGTCGACAATAGCAAAGGGTTGCACACCCCTGATCTATTGAGTGTGTTTTTCAATATATGATTTGGTATGTTCCAAAATCAGAAAAACTTCAGATGTAGAAAAGGCAGAAAAATTGTTAAAAATATACTGATTGTGCAGAGCTAAAAAAGATAACCATTAGAATTTACTCAAACTGTTTGATATATTCTTCTCTTTCAAGTCCTTTAAATGTTGTTGCTGTTTGTTTTGCTTGATTAAAAAAAAATACAGATAACTGTACAAGTTTCCTGCTTATTTTTTACTTAGTAGATTTTTCAAAAGAAAAGTAAGGAGTGGGTTTTTTAAGTGGGCTTTTTAAAAAAAAACCAGGTGGGTTTTTTTGGGTCGGGTTTTTTTACAACAACCCTGGCTGTACATGATAGTGGGCTTAGGAATTAGACAAGCCCTTGTCTGTGAGATCCTGGAGGTGAACATTGCTTCGTTTGCCTTGAAAGCCTCGTATTGCAGCAAGGGTGCTCCTCAGAAGTGTAAATCTAAGCTTTGTTCTAATGTAGGTCATTACAGATGCATACGGCTTCCTGGCTGCGATTTTCAGCTATTTTTTCAGACAGTCTTTTGCTGATCTTAGTGCATTCTTGTGCTATCTCACTACTTGTTGTGGAGACAAACCTTAGTGCATTCTGGTGCTATCCCACTACTTGTTGTGGAGACAAACCTTAGTGCATTCTGGTGCTATCCCACTACTTGTTGTGGAGACAAACCTTAGTGCATTCTGGAGCTATCCCACTGCTTGTTGTGGAGACAAACCTTAGTGCATTCTGGTGCTATCCCACCACTTGTTGTGGAGACAAACCTTAGTGCATTCTGGTGCTATCCCACTACTTGTTGTGGAGACAAGGGGTTTGAATGAAGAGTTGTCAATGTCAATCATTCAGTGGTTGTACTTATATTTCTTTTCTTTCTCATCTTGTTGGTAGACCTGCAAAAGGGGCTTAACAGACTGCAAGGTAGGATGTGTGATCCTTATGTCAAAAAAAAAGTTTTCTCACAGCTATATTCCACAATCCTCTCGCAGAAATATCCAACTTTGCATTGTCAAATGTATTGATGTGTCTTTCAAACTCATTTTGATTGGTTGGCAGAAGTGTGGGTTTTATCTGAACATCTCTGCTACCTACCTCATTATCTGTGCCTCAAGAGCCTCTCATTGAGTTTGCCTGTCTGAAGTTTAACTCCACAGTTTGCATATAAGGCTATGATTCACACCTTGTCTTCCCACAAGCACATTGAGTGGGTGTGCCCTTTACCTTCCATCCATATCTCATGCATATGGCATCCATGAATTGTTGTTTGTTTAGTGCAGGGGTTCCCAACCTTTTTTTGACCATGAACGGCTTCAACATTCCAACAGGTGATAATGTACCCCTTCAGCATTGCGAAAGGTGAACATGTACCCCTAAAATTTTTTATGACAAAATATTCTATCATGATTAATCATAGATGTATCTAACAGTAGGTATATAATGGGTTTTGAAAGTATTATTCACTGATATATTTATGAACATTTGGAAATAAAATATACGTAAATACACATTTATCTTCTGTTGCTAACATCAAATGTGCCTCAGGGGTGCATGTACCCCAGGCTGGGAACCTCTGGTTTAGTGGTGCATGTACCCCAGGCTGGGAACCTCTGGTTTAGTGGTGCATGAACCCCAGGTTGGGAACCTCTGGTTTAGTGGTGCATGAACCCCAGGCTGGGAACCTCTGGTTTAGTTCATATCCAATTGCTTTGATAAGCAAGGCTGAGGGCCAAGAAGATATCCCTTACTTCATTGCTCCTTTTATATGTTGTTGTGACCCCGGGGTCAATTTCGCAAATATTTTGTTACAGCAGTTGCAGCATTTTGCGTTCTTCTCTTGTTGTAATTTGCTTTTCATGGTTCTGATATATTGTTAGTCTGAAAAGTTGTATTTGAGGTTGAGTTATTGGTTGTAGGCTGGTCTGTTAGTTATGCAGTGATCAAGATGGTGTTAATGTATTCTGTCATGAGGATTTGTCAGACCTAGCCCATCATGCCTAAGAGGAAGAGCTCATGTTTGTCCTTCTGCATCACTTACCTCTCGTCCTATAAGAAAGGGAAATAACTAGTCTCTGATGGCATTTTCAAGTCATTCAAATAAATTACTCATGTCTGCTACTGTTCTTTGGAAATGCGTCCACCTGGAGCATATTCCTTCGGTGAATGCTGAATATGCTGCTTGAGAATCATCTTGTACATATTTGAAGAGCTGCTAAAGGTCTTTTACTCAACCCTCACCCTTGTTTTTGATGATCAGCTCCCTAAATGATTCGGTCCCAATAACTGCTCCAAGGTCACATTTACTTTGGTCTGTGATTGTGATGCCTGTGTTTTTTAAGTTTTTGTGCATAATTTCATAGACCCTCGTTTTTTATTATGAGGATGGTTTTGTGGGCTTTGGGCAGTACGCAAACTCTGGCTCCTTGGCCTTTCGGTCGTCCCACCATTTTTAATACCTTCTAAAGATCAGACTGCAGAGCTATCGTCTGCAAATCATCATACCTGTTTTACATCATTATTTGCAGTTTCAGTGCTTAGTGCTTGCATCAATGGTCGTGTGGAGATAGCATACATTGCCACTGTGGCATTATCCCCTTGTGTCACACCCTCCTGTAACAGTATGTAGGCGCCGTTTTCTAAATATAGTGTAGCTATTGTGTAAGTGTATATTAGCGGACATAGTCATTTGATGTTTTGTAGACTGAATTTTCTGTTAAGTTTGTTGAATGCTTTTTCTGCATCGACTAATAGGAGGCATTCAATTCATCTTGGAAACTTTTCTTTACAGAAGGTATTGCTGCTTGCATGCCTGATTCCAGTCCAGCCCACTGCTTCTTTGCTTGATTTTTAGACTGCTTCAAGAATGATGTCATCCTTTGATTGTTTTACCAATGATTCATTGTAGGCATTCTCCAACACCTATTGGTCTGATGTCATTGTCTTTTTTCTTTAATGCAGTGGTTTTCAACCTTTTTCATGCAGCAACCCATTTTGCAACCTAATTTAACCTAATGACCTCTTGCAAAAATTTCTAGTTAGACATATGTGATGCAGTTGTGTTTTTACAATAGAAAATCAAATGTTAAAAAAATAACATATGATATCACTCCATTGAATAAAGACTCATTTATTAAATTAATGCACATGGCAGCATCAGTGAGAGAGACTTGTGCTGTATATAAACCACTCCGCAGCACAACTCACTGAAAACTAGAATAACTCCCAAGTTAGCTACCGCATTCAGATATCTAACTTACAAACACAAAGTTATTTGGGCGTTGCCAAACGCAACAGCAGCCTACTCTGTACTGTAATGGTCACAATCACACTCAAAACTTTGCCACTGCCATAATCACACTCAAACCAATTTTGAATTAATAAGTAGGCTATAATTTTTGCCAGGTGATTCTATTATTTTGACTAAAACAAAAAGTGGTTCCATATACCAAATATAGAAGTAAGTATGAACATTTTATCAGAAGCTCTCGCAAGCCCTAAAAAATAGGCGAATGACTCCCACAGGGGTTGTGACCCCAGGTTGAAAACCATTGCTTTAATGGGACATGTGAGGAGAACAGATATGTAATCATGTGGAATAAGGTTTGTCAAAAGACGTCTGGCAAGAGTGGCTATTTTGTTGGCTAGTTTTTGTGAATAGGAGCCATATGATTTTGAACATATCATTTCTTAGTTTCCATGTCGGTCTGTGTTGGTCCTCCAGACCCCAATAAGCTTTTTGCACTAGATAGAATTTCATCTTGAGTTACATTTTAAAAGATGACATTCTCACTTTTTGTTTCAAGGGTGCAAATTGTGGCAGACTGTTTTATTATTTTTTTTGCTTTTGGATGCTTTTCTTTCCGCTTCTTTATGATCCAGTAGTGTTATGTTTTTCATTAATATCACTGGCAGCATCCATTTACTACCACAGTTACATATAAACAAAACAAAATGGAAATATCAGACGATAATCATTGCCCACTTCGAAAAGCCATTCAGCACATACACAAAATATCTTTATTTTTCTCCAGTTTTTTAAGCAAATGCTTGACTGAGAACAAAACTGAGTCAGATTTCCTAGCACAAGGGTTCCCTATCTTTCTCTGACCATGTACCCCTTTAGCATTTTGGCATATGAGCATGTACCCCTAAAATTTCTCATGACAAAAAGCCTGAATAAATAAACAAAACTCTACTGAATTGCTATTGCTGTAGATTTTTTTTTATTTCAGAATATATGTAAATAAATAATGTATTAGTACATTTTTCCCTTGCATTGCTAAATTTTATTATACCCCTTGAGAAAGCAAATCTACCCCAAGGGGAACATGTATCCTAGGTTGGGAACCTTTGTTCCAGCAGGTAGTCACAGTGAAGTTTTTGTAATTGGAAACTTGTTTTGTTTCTAATAGTTATTAGTATGAAGTTCCAGGTTTTTGGTCCTAGAATCATTTTAGCTGTTTTGATCCTGTTTTTGATGTCTCAAGGAATTACAAAATTATTGTTTGCTGACTGCCTCGTGTTGTAACTAAAATATGCCTATCATGAAGAAGTTGATACTTTCCAATGTGTAAAAGGAGTTTCATTGCTATGTAAATAAAAGTTAAACATATATTTTCCAAGCTCGTTCTGTTGCAATTCCTTAACTTTTGACATTTTATGTTTTTGATATGGGGTTAATATTTTATATAAGGTTTAAATTTGTATCTATTAGTAAAAGGTTATGTATATAACAAACTGCTTGGTTATTTAAGATGAGTTTATGTAAATCACTTTTGTAGGCTAAGGCCCAGGGAGTGCATATTACAGTTTTGACTTAATGCAGGCATAAATGCCTCATCATCAGTTGCACAAGTTGCTTTAATGAAGCAAATGATATACAATAGTTTTAGAAGATGTTTTGAAAAGTACATATTGCCTAATTTTGCTTAAGACTCCAACACTTTGTGCAACTGATTATGTTGGTTATGAAAAATGGCCTTTCCACTTCAATTTTGCATAGATAAATACCCATTCATTTATCTGTATTAACACTTTGGCTGCCGGGTGGTTTCGGGGATTTTCGGAAAAAAACGCCTAAATGCACGTAACTTTGCACGGGAATTTCTTCGGTCCGATTTGTTCTACAGACCCGGTAAAAGTATCAAAAAACGCGGCCGGTCTAGTAGATTACACTCGAAAAAAATTTTTTCCTTGGGGGGTGCGGGTTGTCTGTGAATGACGTCATAAGTGGAAGACTTTTTGGCCACCTTGGCCCACTTTGCCTAGCCCTGGGTGCTAACCGTTATGTGGTAGTAGTTCGCAGAAGTTTTTAGTAGAACTAGGCAACAATCCGAGTCTTTTGATACTTTGGATACTGCTGGGGTTTCGGGTTCAAAAGTTATGATGTAAGTTAGTAAAAATATTTGACTAATAAGATAATTAATTTGTTTATTTTAGATCATAACTTTTGAACCAGAAACGCTAGAAAGTCGACCAAAGGCTCAAAAGACTCGGACTCGAGCCTAGTTTCCAATTAAAACTTCAGTGAAACACTTTGGCCTAGCGGTTAGGCCCTAGGCCAGGCAACATGTGCCAAAATGACCCTAAAACTACTTCACTTATGACGTCAGTCACAAAAAATCTGCACCCCCCAACCTAAAAATGTTTTTCGAGTGCAATCTACTAGACTGGCCGATCCGTTTGAGCCCTTGAACAGCTCTCTAGCACAATCGGCGGAGGAGCTAAGGCGTTGGTAAGGCAACCGAAAACTGCTGTTATTTTTAGGCTGAAATCGAAGTACGAATATATCGTAGACCGGCTCTCAAAGTACATGTTACCATGAAGATGTCACAAAATAATGACTTTGGCTTTCTGTGCTTGGATGAAATAGCAAATAATTTATTTTGGTTTAGTGTTAACACTTTGAGAGCCTGTCTACGATATATTTGTACTTCGATTTCGGCCTAAAAAACAGCAGTTTTTGGTTGCCTTACCAACGCCATAGCTCCTCCGACGATTGCGCTAGAGAACTGTTCAAGGGCTCAAACGGATTGGCATATTCCCATGCAAAGTGCTGGATTTCAGCCTTAGCCTAACGGAAGCCAAGGTGTTAAAAGCTGCTTTGTATATGGTCTGATTGATGCAGGTTATTCTTTAGAACTAAGCCTGATCAGGCTGCAGCTGGTTGTTTAATCTTACCAAGTGTGTTTATAAAGAAGTTTCCACGTAATCAATATAGTCTGCTGAGAACAGTCATGTCAAAAGTGTTGAACACCCTTGTGAATAATATGTTACCGATGCATTTTGCTTGACAAGTGTTACTAGTGGTGTTTCAGCTATATATCTTCTTTTTCATTTGTAGTGGCTATGAAACACTCTCCTTGGATCAATGGCTTTATTGGTGTTGCTTATATAGTTGCATTCATCTTTTGCTCAAAGGATACTCTGACAGCTCAGTGTCTGGTTTTAGTTCAGAATTCAGATACCACAGTCAAGTATGAAGCAGTTTGCTTTGCTCATGAAGTTCAGGTCTTTCATGACTTCGCTCATTTGCTGTAAAAGATAATGTAGTAGAAGATTTTGTTGTCCATTGTTGGATAATTTGTTGCAGTGCTGTGCACTCAACACAATCTTAACACAACCTTTTTCTTGTAATTTTGATACAATTAGCTCAATTTTAAATGTGCATATAGATATATATATTCTGTGCAATTAAAGATCCAATGAAGTCTGAAACTTGAGAGAAAAATTTTTCTATCTGTGAATTATCTAAATATATATGTTCAATTTCCATTAAATGTCAAATCTATAGCCTATCAAATACTTATGAAGTTGTTAGTTTAGTTTGTTTCAAGTTAAATAGCGGATTTATTAATCGTTTCTATCTTACATGAGTTTATTGTGATTTACAGATATGCAAATAATGTTGGTTAATAGATTTTATATATATTTGTCAATATGTTGTGTTGGCCTTTCATTTGGTAAGTATGGTCTTGTTTTATGATGCAGCAAGATGTATTTAATAGGGTTGTGTTTTCTGGCCAGTAGATCATGAGGAACTCCTGTGTCATGCATATACAAATGGGCTCCTCATAGTTAACATGAAAAAGTGAGTAATTAAAGCACCAGTAGTGTTTTAACGCTTTCGCGTCTGGCTGAAATCGGGAATTCTCACGCCAAAACAACGGGATCATGCATGGCTTTGCGCAAGAATTTCTCCGGTCCAGTCAGCGCTACAAACCCGGTAAAAGGCTCAAAAGACGCAGCAAGTCTTCTAGTCTGCATTTGAAAAAAATCTTGGGGGGTGCGGATTTTTTTGTGAGTGACGTCATAAGTGGAGGACTTTTAAGCCACCTTGGCCCACTTTACCTGGCCCAGGGCGCCAACCGTTAGATGGTAGTATTTTGCTGAAGTTTTTGTTGGAAACTAGGCTACAAGCCGAGTCTTTTGATACTTTGGATGACTTGCTGGGGTTTCGGGTTCAAAACCTATTATCCAAAGTAATAAAAATATTTGCATAATTAGCTAATTAATTAGTTTGATTATTTTCGATCATAACTTTTGAACCACAAATGCTAGAAAGTCGATCAAAGGCTCAAAAGACTTGGACTGAAGCCTAATTTCCAATGAAAACTTCAGCAAAGTACTTTGGCCTAGCAGTTGGGCCCTAGGCCAGGTAACATGAGCCAAAATGGCCAAAAAAATACTTCACTTATGATGTCACTCACAAAAAATCCACAACCCCCAACCAAAAAAATTTTTTTCGAGTGCAGACTAGACGACTGGCTGATCCGTTTGAGCGCTTGAACAGCTCTCTAGCGTAATCAGCAGAGGAGCTATGGCGTTGGTAAGGCAACAGAAAACTGCTGGTTTTAGGCCGAAATCTAGGTACAATATATCGTAGACTGGCTCTCAAAGTGTTAAGAAAAAAATTATGTAATAATCATCAGTTGAAATCTACCACCAATTGTGGTATTATTTCACCATAATCAACAACAAAGCTATGGGTTGGTACATTTTTTGTTTATTTAGTGCCTTAGAATGTGGGTTTGTTTTGCAATTACCATGAAAGTAAAAAGCATATCCAGCGACATTTACTTAATCGCAATTTTAGCCGAAAGCATCATATTCAAAAGGCTTCCAAACACTAAAGGATCATTATACAGGGTTGCCACACAGCATTGAAAAAGTATTAAATTGTGAAATCGGTTTTCAAGACCTTGGAAAAGTATTGAATTTTGCAAAATGTACGTATGTCATTGAAAAAGTAGGAAATTCCTAATTCAGCCATTTGTTTATTCAAATTTGTTCTTTTCCCCTGATCCCTGATGACAGTGTTGAAGATGTTTTTAGCATTGTGTTCCATGCATAAAACTTTTTTAAAATGAAGGTAAGTGATGATATTAAAGGTTTTTCATTCGGTATTGAAAAAGTATGGAAAAAGGTTTTTGAAAATGTGTCAGAACCCTGAATAGTCATAAAGGAATGTAAGTTACGTTGGGGATGCCATGTTGGATGCTCGGGCAAAAAAAACTGTTTTCACCGTCAGTGAAAATGCTCAATACTACTTGAAACCATCCATGAAATTATTCCTGCTTCATGTAGATGTTTGTTTCACACCATCAGCTTTATTTAAGTTTTGCCTCCGACCATTTGAACTTCCTTTTAATTCACTGGGTACAATCTAACTACTTTGTAATGAAACACTGGTTTGCTGAGTTAATATTTGTTGACAATGAAAACATTTTCTAAAACACCATGATGGCATAAGTGGTTTGGCAATCTTGTTTTTATACAACTTTGAGATACTTTCTGTTCCAGACATTTAAATTGCATTGGGGAAATGCAAAATACACAATAATGGTATGTTGGTTTTCATGGATATATGTCTCACCTACCTATATGATTTTAGCTTTCTTGTCAGGTTACAAGCAATGTTTCAGCCATTGATCAGGCCAGCTGTGTAGTGCATGAATTTGTAATGTTGGGAACTTATTCCTGGCTGGGCCAAATCATAGATTTGAAAATAGACATTATTATGTCCTGTTCAGCATTGGCAACATGCTAACGTACACTATCCCAGCGTGCTACCATTGCAACATTCATTTGATGCATTTGCAGTGGGAAGAGGTATATATTACATGCCTTACAACAGCTGACTGGCTCCAGCTGAGCATAGCAGTAACAGATGGCAATGAAAGGAAAAATATATTTGATCTCAAAGAACAAAAATTCAGCAAAAAGATAGCTTTCAAGGGTTTTGCATGATTTCTTTATGTTGAAAGTAAATTAATGTAAGAAATCATGTGTTTTAAGGGACAATTCCATACTTGGTCCTTTGCAACGTGACTCTTGGTTGACATCTGGTAGTCAAAGTTGCTTGGGAATTGAAACTGATAAAAATACTTTACTTCAATTATGTGATTAACAACAGATAGCTGTTGGTCTGAATAAAAATGGTCTGTTGCTGAACTTGTACATATTAATGATCTGCAAAGGGAACGCTGACACTGGTCTTTCAGAGAATAAAAAAGCGTTACCTGTTGCGCATGTTATTTTCTTGACATCACAATTAAGAATAAGTCACTGGGTTGTACCAGCCTCAGTGTTTCTTACGATGATTATAATTACATTGAAAGAGTGAACTGTTCAAAAAGACAAAAGATGTAAAACCAGTTAAAAGTTTTGACACTGTTTTGTGCAACTTGAAAATGCGCCTCTCAAATGATCGCACTAAGTGAGTAGAATAATTTGATTGTTGGAGGTGTGTACTTATTTGCAATTCACAATACATTGGACACATTTTTATGTGTAGGACAAGCTCAAGTGAAAGACGTTGTCCTTGATGTCTCCAAGGATGAAGAAACGCCTGATGTTAATGATAAAAAATTTTCAAGTACGTTTTGTTTCTGTGGTTAAACATTTTATCTTTTGGCATTACGATGCAACATGGAAAGGTGGAGCTTTGGATTTTATTGAAACGTCATAATTACCGTGTTACTCGTGCGAGACGATCGCGTTGTTGCGTTTATCGTCGATTTCACTTGACTCAAAACACGACCCCTTCGTTGTTGACCTCGCGACGTGTTTCAGGTCAAGAAGCTGAGAACCAGTTGAAAATTACGGAGGAAGATTCAACGACATCATCCGATGCATCGGATGCCCCAGAGCAGGTTTGAAAGTTTGTGCAGAAGCAAGCGCTGTGCCCGTCACTGCGTGAATGACGTCGCAGTGCACGTAACGCGGCCATAAATGAGCCCATTCTTTTTCGATAAAAATGACCCGACAAAAATGCGTGACAGATTCTTTGATTGTTATTAACATTCGTTAATTACCGTAAACAATCCTGTCAGGGACACCGGGCAGGGGGTGGGGGGCAGTAAAAGAATTTAGGGCAATGCAAACTCATAAAAAAAACGTTACCAATTATGTTAATTTCTGTTCAGCAACAATGTTCACTTCAAAAGTAATAACAGGTAAATTGCAGAAAACCATTTTAAATTTTCTGTGTGCGCGAATAGCTGCAATACATTTGTTTCAATTCGATCATAACCAACCATGAAATGACCTACATGCTGTCCCCGTTGCCCACCTTATGAAAGGGTAAGGGTGCAATGCCCCCCTCATGCACCTGCTCGCCGGCGTCCCTGAATCCTTCGACAACTAAGACCCAGACGCTATAATCTCATCAGAGTATATATTTCACATACTGGGTAGGCATCATCAGCTCTTAATTAAATAGAATCTTATTTACATTCAATATACCTTTATTTTGATATTGATATTTAAATTATTCATTGAAACAAATACTGTAACAATAGTTAACAGCGACAAATTCGCAGTCAACAGGTAAAAGCAAACTATACATTTCATCGTTTTCAATAACTTGTCGAAGACAACTAGTTATTCCATGTTAAGGTTGACCGCCTCTTCGCAACAAGATCTGCTATGAGCCACTGATGTCGTTGTCGGGCAGCAAGTGATGCGTGGTAATTCGCTGTCCTGCTCCTGTCAGTTGCGACTACCTTATCAAGAAGCATGTGTTGCAAGTGTATGTATGTCGTGTATAAGTAAACAACAGCGAGTATTGGTGCACGTAGTATCCTTTCACCAACGACCTCTGAGTCTGTTCATTTTCGGTCAACGGTAGAGTGAAGCTATCAACAGCGAATCAGCAAAAGAGACCGTATCTGAACCGGAAGTCCAAACAAAGGATCGTGAAAAAGAAGAGCGACTTGAAAAGATATACGTGGAAGCATTGCATGCCATTAACTCGTCCAATGTACGCTTGTCCATCGTCAGGTAACCCGTGATTGATGAGTTTCTTTCCTAATAACTGTGGAAACGTTGCAATTCCATCACGCAAGAAGGTGTATTCTAAAGGTTTCCCCGTTCAACAAATAGTAAACAACAAACTTCCAGTGAAAAGTTCCCGTCTTTATCCTAGGATGACTATGACAGTTAATATTCCTGGCCATCGCTATGTGTTTTCTTCACCTGATCTTCGAACCAGTTTCTCGGTCAACGCAAACCAGATGGATTTGTCTGATGTGTTGGTTTTGTGAATGCCTACTACAAGCTGTCCTGTGACTAGAGATGGCACGGTCCAAAATTTTTCTGGCCCGGACCACCCATAGCCCACAGCATTCAGCCCATTAACCGCCCGTGGACCGACGACATTTGTTCTTTACCAAACTGGCCTGCCCATGGCCTGCTAAACAATTGGCAGTCTTGTCTATTTTGTCTCCTGAGGTAAAATATCTCCAAGAGCTATTCTGCCTTCTGCGGCAAAATATCAGCTGAGACTATTTTGCCTTTTATGGAACATGATTGATTGAAGTGGACATGTCATGTGACAAGCACAATAAACAAAGTTACATGCTTGGATTAGTGTGTAAGCCTAAAATCCTAAACCTAAGACCCGAAACCTAAACCTAAAACCCTAACCATAAAACCTTAATCTAAACCTAAAAATAAAACCCTCAACCAAGCCACATCATCATGAGATACCTTTTTTGCACTTAGCCCCCACAAACTGAAATATGAAACTATCCTGTCTAAAATGTAAATTTTGGAATGTCAAGATCCCCGCACAAAAGTAAAGCTCCCCTATTGAATACTTTCTGGAGGCCGCAACCTAAAACTCTCGTCCTACAGGCCTAAACCTGAACCCTCACCATAAAACCTTCAACCTTTAGCGTAAACCTAAATCCCTAAACCTAAAACTCTCGTCCTACAAGCCTAAACCTGAATCCCTAAACCTAAAACTATAAATGTAAAACCCCGAAATCTTACTTATAAAGCGATTGTAATCTGGTGCATATATCAAAGACACCTATGGTACGCCATCAAAATGTTGCATAACACGTTCCCTCCAAGAAGCAACTCAGCAACAAAATCGTTGACTGCTACGCTCATGCAAGAAGTTATCACCATGCAAGAAAAGTTTCTTAAAGTGTACCTGGCAGTCGCGCCTGACGGAATGCTCTCATATGGGGAAAGCAAATCTGCCTTAAAATACAGCAACGGCAAAGGAATGCGAAGAGGTTTCAGTCACTTTTATTGCCACCGAGTCTTTCAACTCAAAAAAATCTTAAATTTTTTCAACATCAGTGAGCGACTCGTAGTGGCTCGGCGAAGTCCAATCGCTAAAAATATCGTCAGCGGCCCGTTAGTTTAACCTCAGCGGCCCCCCCAAAAACCGGACCATTAGCGGCCCGTGCCATCTCTACCTGTGACCTGCTCATCTCTTTGTTCCAAAATCAGGGTTTAAAGCTGTTCTAGTGGAATATGTCGGTGCCATCACGAGCTTTTCAAAGATAAAGTTACATTGAGGTTAAATACCATAACTTTTATTCAGCTCGAAAATCATTTTTTTTGTAAGTATAGCTGACTTGCACTCCATCGTCTCGCTTTCTTGACATCCCCTGATGCATGTAACGATTGTCACTATAGCAACAACGTGAAGCGTGTTTACTGTGCCATACTTGAGAAAGAAGCATAATTGCGAAAGCGCGTGTAATGTGTAGTTAGCAAACTTACGACTCATATCCGCGAATCGCTCATACCATGTGTGACGTGCAAAAGCTTCAGTGTATCTTGCTGTCTGTCGAATAGAATCCTTTCCCAGCAAAGAATCAAGCACTGAGATCTTACAGAGTGTAAGTCCCGCCTACTAGGTAGGCATCATCAGCGCTTATTGAAATAGAACGTGCAGGGGTTATGTAAAGTGGGTTTTTGTGTTTTGGCTTCGGATTTTCTATCGACTATAGAATTTTCGTGTCGTGAACTTTAACACGATCGTGTTGATTTTAATAATGCTGTGCTCATTGTTACGTGGCTGTGCGCGCTCGAATAGAGCTATCACATCATGGGATTTTATCAAACCAGATATTTTTAAGTATTTTCAAGGACATAACTGCGCTTTGAGCTTACCTTACAGTTAAGTGCAACGGTGTTTGGTTTATCCGGCGTCAGTTATCGCTTAAACCTCGTCCTCCACTGTCCAACACAGGTTGTGCTGGTAACTGAACAACAGACTTTTTATGATAGAAGTTTACTATTCCTTTTCAAGTTGTTGTAACACCTGCAGGGCGTATCGCGCGTTGAAAGAAGCAGCGGACGAAGGTCATGCCGGTGCAGAAGTAGAGCTGGCGTTTGGATATTTGTTGGGAATCTACCTCCCTCTGGACACAAAGACCGCCAAAGCAATACTGATGAAGCACGCCCAGGCTGGAAACCCGAAGGCGCAGGCGGTGAGGCTCTGCTGTGGTTCAACGTCACTTGGATGACGCGGAAGCTGCACAACGTCACGCTTTTTGTTTTTTTTTGTTTTTTGTCTGGGCATGTTAACCAGCAACACGGGTCGTAGATAGTGCTGGACCCTGGGGGGTCAATGAATTGGAGGTCGGAGAGGTCTTATGTGTCCCCTCATTTCAAAGCCAATGCTGACCAGCGTTAAATGCGAATTTTACTGTTCTGATTTAGGAGCTGTCTGATAAGTCATTGGATCCAGGGCTTTATAGTCCAATCTAACTATGATCTTTGATCAATGTTTCATAGCTGTGAATATGTCGAATAACATTTTAAACAAGAGTATTATGAACTTTGCGAAGTCCAAACGAAATCAACTTCCAAAATAAGTCACGTTTTTGCGATGAATGAAGATGGAAATAGTTGCGAATCGCAGAACTGTCTCGACAGTTGCCTTGCAGCATCTTTTAAGTTAGATTTCCTCTGCTGTTGAAAGTAAAGCGTACATTCGATTTGAGACTTGATTTCGTGGTGACATTCCATCCCTGCAAACTGTTGATTGGCTAACTTGAATCAAACCCCTTGATCAGTCTGACAGTTATTACGAATTAAACGTCGCTCGGCAAGTATGAAGCATTTATATGTTTCACCATTACAACCTTTCCTGCCCATTTCTAAGCAACAATATACGAGAATGATGTTGGTGACTGTTTGGAATTTTCTTATCTGTGTCTGACATTAATTCTCACTTAAAACAAAATATCAGGGTTGCGAAGTCGGAGTTAAAATTTCTGACTCCTAATTTCCATAATTTCCGACTCCTCAACAGAACATGAATGAAGTTTGGCTCTCAACAATTTTGTAGCAAGTAGCAATCAATGAAAATCGTGGTACACAGCAAGAATGATCTGTTTCAATAAAAGTTTGAATAAGAAATTGTGGCATTTCAACAGGAATTCCTAATAGAGGAGTGTGATGTAAAACATGATCCAATTGGACTTTCGGAGTCAGACAAAAAAATCCGACTCCGAGTCCCAGCGTTGTTGGGAATCCAACTCCACCCAAAAACCTCCGACTCCGTAACCCTGCAAAATATGCCAAGGTTGTCGCGTATGCATTGTAACTAAACATTTCTTGGCACTTCGTTCATTGCACATACTAACTAGCGTTCTTGTGGAAACGAACGGTTTTCCATTTTACCTGAAGTCCAGGGTAAACATCAGTGGTGGTGAGGATTGCAGAGGCCCCGTTCTTAGCTGGTCCTTGCGAGATATGGGCGATAAACTCGTGTCTGGCTGGTGCTGATAGTAAATCCCTGGTGTTTCGTATCGCCCCCAAACTTTCATACTGCTAACTGTAACCTTTTCTGTGTGATGCAACAAAGTCCTCCACACCTTATAATGTGACACAACAAAGCCTTCTTTATCTTTTCAAGGGTCTCGCCTTTTTGTTTGCCTCCGGAGTTGAGACCAACTCGAGCCAGGCCAAGGCCTTGGTCTACCTGACCTTCTCGGCGCTGGGAGAGGACACGTTCGGTCAGATGATGCTGGCCTACCGGTACTGGGCTGGGATAGGGGTGGAGAAGAACTGCGAGACAGCTTTGACGTACTACAGGACGGTGGCTGACAGAGGTACAAGAGATTTGGCGAGATATAACGTGTGTTGAGATGCTTCAGGAAGTTAAACCTGCGTGTGATTGGCCCTTTTACTGAACCTTTCCACTGAATCTTGAATAAGTAGATTTTGTTTGTCTTAAGTTGCAACAAAATTTCAATATAATCTCAAAGATTTAATCCTACCTCAGCATTTTAAGCTCTTCTGCTCTCTTAGCGTCAGTGTTAGTGTCATTCAAACTCCCAAGGTCGCTATAGCAACACAAACGTTTGGCGCGATCTTACTTCAAGCTGTTCTTGGTCTCCGTCACGTGTTCACCTCTTGATTTGCATGAATCGATGTGAAGTGGCTGCGGGGATTTCCCTGTCCGGCGGAAGTCTCACGACCAGGATAAGGTTGATGGATGAGGAGGAGAATCCGAACACGAACTACGGAAGAGTGGACGAGGACCTCGTGCAGTATTATCAGTTCCTGGCTGACAAGGGGGACGCCCCGGCCCAGGTGGGGCAAATTATGTGAAAATCTGCTGCTGTTCTTACTATTATTATGAATAAGAAGAAGTTTTGCAAAATATTGTATCTCGTGGTGATGTCCTGGTGATGGTCATGATGTAGTTGATGCTGCATGGACATCGTGGATCGTCCAATCATCTGTCAGATGGGAACTTTGTTCATGATTGTAAGCTGCACTGCGCAAAGATGACCTTCCCAGCAGTGAGAGAGGTGCAATTAAGTTTGCCTCTGTCGTGTCTCATTTTAATCTCTTCGTGGTACTCATGGCAAGCAGCGCATATTGACGAAAATGTTGTGTTTTGGGAAAGATTGAGTTTGTTCTTCTCTCCTTAACACTGAGCCCACATAATGATTTCAGAGGGTGTAACGCTTATGTCGTTCATAATTCCGGGGGGTGCGGCAGCCCAGACCCACTAGCCATTCGCCATTGGGGTCGTGCCCAAGTTTACATATCTTCTCATGTTTACGTGTAATTTTTATCTCGAAAATCGCCACCGGTTAAGTCAGTGGTTCATAACCGTTTTTACTACCAAGTCTCGCTTATGTAATTGTCCTTTGTTTCAAGCACTCCTGACGTTAAATAAGTTGTAAAAACAAATATATTTATTGGTAAATTTATTGATCAAACTTTCCATGTTGTAGAACGCGTAAGGGCTCGCGCCCCCTGAAAATTTATTGACGTCCCCCCCGGTTAAGAACCAGCGGTACACTCGGTTCAGGACGCGTCACCAAAGCATGAAGGTTGTGGGTTCGATTCCCGGCCTGGTCATACACCGAAGAATTGAAAAATGGTACTTGTGGCCTGTCCAGCCTCGTGCTCAGCGTTAATGGGTGGGTGCAAGGAAACAGTTCGCACGCGGTTCTGCCGCATATGCTGCTCTAAAAGAATAATTAAACGAGTCTAATAAAACATTCTTTTTTGTCTTACCTTTACCCGTGAAAAATTTAATAATCGTTTTTTTCATGATGGTAAATCGTTTGGAAATGACTTCATTTTCATGCGTCTTTCAACCCGTTTTTTCGTTGGGAAGTCGCGGGGGCAGCAACGCTGGGAGGACTGAAATATCCAACGATCAACAACAATCAGATAGTTCTGCTGGCTCCGCACGAAGACGTGACCAAGCAAGGCCGGAGATGTAGTCACTCCACCTGGTCCTTGGACGACCTCCGTGCCGCTTTCCTTTGTGTGTAGCCAGCAGGACTTGCCTTGTAATTCTTTCCTGGGACATTCTGGACACATGACTGAACCAACGTAGCTGAGTTATCTCTATTCAGAGAAGTGGTTCGAAATTCAGGGCTCTGCGAACTTCACAGCTGCACACTTTGTCGCGAACTCTGTTGAGACCTGTACTTGAGGTTGCTGTGATGTCACAATATTCTCGCAGGTTACTTTGGGTCAGCTGAACTACCAGGGCGGCCGTGGTTTCGAGCAGGACAGGAACAAAGCTTTCGAGTACTTCAGCAGGGCTGCAGAGAGTGGGAACGGGAATGCTCAGGGATACCTGGGCAAGATATACGCCGAAGGCTCGGGGAGGGTCAAGCAGAACAATGAGACCGCGATCAAATACTTCAAGCTCGCTGCAGATCAGGTGCGTTGTGCCGGTGGTCAGTGCAAGTGTGGTGGCAGTTTTTGGTGGAATTTATTCTTGTGTATTTATCTACACGTGCAGTGTGTGCCTGTCAAAGGTATTTGTCTGAAGTGTGAATGCTCCCGCGACTTATATCGATGCATTCGTTGCTGAAATAACCCGCTTTAATCAAGTATGGATGTTAGTGAATGAAGTTATCGTTTGCTTATTGATGACAACAGTGCGCCCCGCAGTTAAACTTTGAAAGCCACTTTAAATTCAAACGCTTCGTTTAGTTTGAACTGTTTATTTTTTTAATTAATTTGATTAAACAGCTATTGATCCAATCACGCGTTCTCACAAAATCTCCAGCGCCCCCAGCGGTGTGACGTGATTTTTCTAAAAATGCTCCTTGTTTTTCTCTTTTGTTACGTTGATAATGCTCATTGAAAATTATTCTTTCATGAAACTAGTCAGAGAATTGACTTGTTAAAACTTATTTTTTGCTGTGTCGCCAAGTTGTCTTGGCCAAAGGGGAACGAGCTCACATACGGTTTAACCCCTCGTTTTTATTCGCCGGGTTCACTTTTAATGAGTTGTACACGAAATTTTTTGTTTGTTTTCCGGAATTTTTTTTACACAGAAAGTTATCAGATTTGTCCATAACATCTCTTCGTCATGCTTCGGTAAACTTGTTGTCCAGCGAAGTGACGTAGCTCGACTGCAACGTCATCGAAACGATAGAATTTGCTTCAAACTTAACGTCAGAAATCTGCCGGGGTAAAAAAATCACCCCGTTATCTGTGGCATGTTTGGCTTATTTAGACCACCCTCTATTGTGTGTCGCAGAAATTTTTGAGTATGGTTTGAAAGATTATGGCGTCACAATGCCAGACGTGTCTGGGATGACATGAACCGATTTGAGTTGACATCAGCTGGGCGCAGTGGACTGTGACCGCGCTCCGTTACGCTCTGCGCCAATCACCTGCTGAGCCATTGCTTTCCATCAGATCATCGAGAAAGCAATGGCAGATGTGAAGCGAAATTCCTGACCTGTTCTTGTACATCAGTTATTTGCTTCTCAAAGTAAAGGAATATAGCTTGGCGATTACTTTTATGATGTGCTTTGCGAAAGTAAACTTATGATTAGCCGGCAGATACTCCACAATAAGTGACAGTTTGGCAATAAGTAACCACTGAAAGGATTTTACTTAATCTTAAATGTCAATTATTTTCCTTTTTTCCATAACCTTAACTCAAACCCAGTGGTGCTTCACCTGGGTTCGATCTAACCCTTAGGGTTCGACGGAGCTATTTCAGGGGTTCGACGAAGGTCATATGAAACGTGACTGAAAGCGTGGGACTACTGTACAATTAAATATGACTGTTGAACGATTTGATTCCAGCAACCCATTTTCACTTTTTGTTATACTGGGCACAAATGGGGTTCGACAAAACCTTGGATAGCTACGTAAGGGTTCGGTGTGTTTTTGAAGGTTAAAATGTCTTGACGTCTCAGTGAACAGCCACAGCTTGCGAAATGCATGACCTGGAATATCACTCTGCGCATGCGCAGATGGCGTGTAGTCAGAGATTTCACAAGTCGGAAAATTTCGCTTGACACCGGGTTCAAAGATTTTCACCAGCACCTCTTACTGGAGCCCCCCCCCTTTTCGCACCACACAACTCAGCAGTGTGATTTGCACTGCGGTTTACCTGCTTACTTGTCATAACAGAGACTTCGGTCGAAATTGTAGTTAATTAATGTTTGTTATTCTTGTTCCTACCCACCACCAGGGCAACCCGGTCGGCCAGTCAGGTCTGGGTCTGATGTATTTGCACGGCAAGGGGGTGAAAGCCGATTACAACAAGGCCTTCAAGTACCTGCAGGCGTCCGCCGACCAGGGGTGGTCAGAGGGTCAGTTGAACCTTGGCAAGATGTACTTTCATGGACAAGGGGTTAAAAGGTATGTCACGGTGGTTATTGGTGACGGTGTTACAGATGATATCACAATATCCTAATTCCTGGCATTCTTTAAAGTATAATAATAATAATAATGTGAAAACGAATTATTTTGTGTTGATTGCATTTGAAAGACTTATCTCACAACCATGATCATGGAACTTTGTGTAAGGGTTGGGTTCATGTACAATGTAATAAGATATAGTGCCTGTGCAATTTGTCGGTTTGAAATACTTTCCTTCGTTGGTGAACAAATCAACCGAAGGCCGGCAGCGACTTGGCCAATATTTGCATTTCTAGCATCTGTTCGCGGGTAGTAGTTCACACAATGAATGCAATCGTAGAATCTGCGTATTCACGAGTGTTTTTGAATGAAATAGCGTTTGTATTAGAAGAAATTCTTAGTTGTTTGTATGAAAAGTTAATTAGTAAAGATGTCCGGCTACCGTCGCAGGATGCAATGCATGACGTACTTTCTATTTTGCTAAACATCCATCGCTTTAACTTCAATTATTTTACCGGTTACTTCCACAATCTCTTCGCATTCGCTCAATGTTGACCAAATGTTAATAATAATCACATGTCTAGATCATTATTGTCACGTGTTTATCCTCTGCAGGAACTACAAGCAGGCCCTGAACCTGTTTAACCTCGCTGCACAGAACGGCCACCTGCTAGCTTTGTACTACCTGGCCCAGATGCACTCGACCGGAACGGGCACAGCGCGGAGCTGCATGTCTGCTGTTGAGGTGGGTTTGTGACGTCGCTGTCGGCATCTGATTATGTCGTCACAAGCGGTCGAATAGCGTCATCATATTCGTCGTTGTCTGAACTCACCCCCACCACCACCACCACCTATGCACCACTGATGTATCTGGTGACGACTACGCTAGAGATGCTTTATTCGATCATCTTGATGATTGTGTGACCCTTCCACGTCACTGATCAACTACAACTCTTGCAAACTTTTTCAACGCATGACGTCATCGTCGTCGTTGTAAATGACGTCTATGCGGCATCTCAGTCCCGCAGGGCGCAATTGGGGTCTGTTTTGGGACAACGCTATTGGGCCCAGCTACCAATGATAATGGTCAGCGTCTCCATTGCCGCCGGCCCAACGATCCCTCGACGCCACAGGGGTCCCTGGCCCGTGAGGAATTTGTTACCGGGCCGTAGGGAACCCAAGGACAAATTTCTCCGCAAAAATTCCAATTTTTTGGAAAAAAACGTCGTGTTTGCGTCTCTATGGAAACTGCTACAGTTGGTCTACGGCTGGTGCCAAAAACATAAATTTCTTCTTCGATAATTCAATGAACTTATGCGGTCAAAAATATCCCCCAAAAATGTTTGTCATCAAGTTTTCTTCAAAAACGCATATAATCCATTCTAAATTTTCGTTTTCGTTCGAGAAGATTCTCATTTTCAATACAATTAGTAAATCTTCATTGCGCCAAACATTCGTTATTGTATTGAGGGGCTGGTCCTGAACATAACACCAGGCTTTGCGAAAGACTTTGCCGACCGTTACTGCAGGTGAGGGGCTTAAGATATGATGATGGAGGGGTCACGTGCGACAACATATTCTCTGTTATCGTCACTATCAGTGCTTCCCACCTCCGTTTCATAAAAGTCTAAAAGCTTTTGGGGGAAAAGACTTTGTTTTCTTGGTTTTGCACTTTTTGGTTGGTTACGAAGCTTAAAACATTACAATAGTTTTTTTTGTAAGCCGCCATTTCTTCCCCAATTAATGGCATCATCTTCTGAATCTTGTCATTGAGAAATTGCCTTTTGTAATTGTTTTTATAAAATCAAATTGTATATTTCAGTGTTTATCCCACAAGATGTCTGATCCCATTCGAAACTACCCTATGGCCCATGTGCTTGTCCCTGGCCACCATTGGCCCATATTGCGCCAAAACACCGGTATGATCGATCGCAGCGTCAGTGCTGCTTCAGATAGCGCGAGAACCAGCACAAGATTTAGTTCCATTCATAAAGTTTCAGGCAACTTCACCACTCCCATCATTTGCAAACCCATTCAACCCCTGACAGCTTTGAAACTGGTGCCTCGGTTTAGTGGACCTTAACATTTTAGCCAGTGTTGCACTTTACTTTTCAGCAAGTGTTGCACTTTAAATTTCAGCAAGTGTTCCACTTTAATTTTCAGCAAGTGTTGCACTTAACATTGCTGGACGCTTGAGCAATCGTATATTCCTGCATCGAGCATATTCTATGATCTGCCAGTTCCTGGTTATATTAATAGTTTATGATTTTCAGTTATACAAGAACGTGTGTGAGAGGGGGAGGTGGGCGTCTCTACTCGACGCTGCATACAGTCAGTACAAACTCGGTGCGAGCGACTCGGCGCTGATCGTGTACATGCTACTCTCTGAACTCGGTTATGAAGTCGCGCAGAGCAACGTCGCATTCCTACTCGACCAAGGTAAGCGAGTGCTTATGCGTAGACGGGTATTGGTGGTTAGTACTCGTGGTGGACTGATATCGAAAAACCCGCTAGATTATATCTGAGGCTCGCACCACAGAAACACGCATCCATAGATCCCTCATTTCCTCACATGCATGCAAGGAAGTGCTTGGTAACGTTTACGCTGTGTTGGCAAATGACTATACCTGTGTATAGGTGAGTGGCTCACCAGGTTCAATAGCACATTGTTTTTCAACACCGACAAGTAGTGGAGATCGGTTGCCAAGCAACCAGGTTGTCATGCAGTCTGTTTCTGAGTCGTCCGTCACAANCAATGTCTCAGCCTTANACTCAAAATTTTCCATAACTTCTCCTGCTGCTGCAGAAAACTCAATTCATTCCCGGAAGTTCTTTCGCAACATTTCCATCATGTTTCAAAATATCATTCGGAGTGAGCGTCTATCACGTCACAATGACTTTTATTCAAGTCGTATATTACGTCAAAATGATTGATTGAAGAGCTGCCGGCAACAGCGCGTAAATGTTTGTAACAAAGCTTGGTTCAAGTGATGCTGAGTTTTGACATTTTCAGTCTTTAACTGGAGAAGTTCAGTTCCTCTCATGTATTCCTCGTATCTGCTTCAATGTTTAAACCGGGGTCTCAAACACACCAGGGGTCTCAAACACGTGGGCCACATGTGGCCCGCGAAGGCATTTTGTGCGGCCTGCGATGCTTTTTGGGAATTTTCAAATAATTAACATTTACGTTATTTAATTTATTCACCGATGTTTAAAAGTGCTCGGCCATCGAGTGAACAAGTTCCTTTTGGGGCGGCAATAACTCAGTGGTAAAGTGTCCGCCTCCCAATCGGAAGGTTGGGTGTTCGATCCACAGCCACTGAGTGAATTGTCGTAGCGCTCCTTGGGCAACAGCGTTCACCTCAACCTACTCGGCAAGAAGCACAATTCAGGCTTCGGCCTGCCACCAACTGTCAATAATATTAAACAATAAAAATAAAAAAGGTCCTTTTAAAGGAACGTAGAGACAGCTAGAAATGATTTGCATATACGTTACACGATACCTTTCGCAGGAAATTAAAGTAA
>JGI24158J21664_10001610_pt1 | contig 25830 bp, 20 predicted proteins | sample Ectturendosymbi3_FD_21664 | JGI IMG/M metagenome (IMG submission 21664) | reverse complement strand
TTAACTTTTCAATCCAATGACAATGCTAGAAATCTGGGCCAACGCCATTTCTTACTAATTTAGTGGGCCACGAGCAAAAAAAGGTTGAAAACCCCTGCACTATGCCAAAGATTTTATTACTTTGAATTTGCTACACAAGCGTCTGATATCGGATACGTGTATGTCACAGTACCACAAAATATCTATTACAAAATGCTCCATGATGAAACAATTACTGCGGCATTGGTACTAAATAATTGTTATGTTCATTTCCTTTTGGGTTGGCCTATAATTTTCGGGTTTGTTGTTTTCGTAATCATTATTGTTCTTTGTTGTGCTCAATGTTTTTGCTGCTGGTAGGTTTATTACAAAACGCGGTCATACAGAAACCACAGAAACGATATCAGTCGTTCCAGGTTTACATGGACCAAATACGCCAGAGTACGATATGCCATATGGCATATAGCTTCAATAAATGCCGAACAGGCTGAAAAAATCTAAAAATGCCCAACACTCACCACTAAAAAGGCTGAAAACCAGCCAAACTCTGACGTACATGCCAAACAACATTTTCTTGTGCCAAATCACTTTCAAATAAGGCCAAATTTCTGGAAATGGCATCAAATATGCCACCTGGCAATCCTGACTCTCACAAGCACGCTCCCCTTCCTGACAGTTGAAATTACCCAGGTTAACATTCCAAACCCAGAGAATGGAAACAGTTAACGACGCATAATGATCATTGTCATGTAATCAATCCATTGAACTTCTAATATGCAGTTTATTTCCTGAAGGCACCAACTGAAGCTCACACAGTATAGTGAGTGGATGGTAGTTTGTTGGGCACGGTAAGATCAGTTGCGCGGATGGTCTCTAGTATCTTTAAATGAAGTATTTGCGAAGGCTTCGTGGAATTATGTTAACGAAAATATTTGTTCATAAAAATAAAAAAAAACGACGTTATGCCTTGAGCACGAAGCTTTGTCCGTTTAGATTTCGCCTGGTCATTGCGCTGATGAAGTAAATCCTGAGTTTGGTGTAATCATTTCAAGCGAAGCAAACGCGTTTGGGGAACGGCTTTCTTGCATTCACATCAGTGGTAACATCCAGTAAACACTCGCAATGCACAAGACAGGATAGAGACAACCGAAAATAACCTTTTCCAGGTTAATTTTTCAGCTTCGCGGGGCGATTTCTGGCTGTTGGACAATTTACGTGAAAACTGGTTGAATTAGTAATACTTATGTTCAGGTCTAGTTACCACTGCTGGAGTCTTAGATCATTTTGTTGTGAGTCTCGATCTCTACGGTCTAAGTTTCACCTCGGCCATGAAAGATACTAAGCCCTGGCCCCGCGAGTTTTAATGCTCTATCGACATTACTTGGCAAGCTACAGTAGTTCAACCTATTGGCTGCAAGTCTTATCCTGCGAGAAAAAAAATCCAAAAATGTTGGCATAAACAAATGAAATGTGACGAATATGAAGCTCGGGAGTGTCGATAATTTTTTTGATAAATTCCAAAATACATCCTGACGAAGCCTGGGACCAGGAGGTTGTAGTCGCTCGTTACCAAGCCGCTGGCAGATACATCGAACACAATCATCGCTAGTGTAAACTAGCACGCCACAAGCTGACGATGCGTCTCTATGAAAAAATAACTTCGCTATCGCAATCGCCTGTATGACGCAATGAGTTTTTATAAGTTTTTTTCCTTTGTCAGTTTTATTTCACTTATTTTATGATTGTCAGCTCAAATTACAAATTAGCTTTCCATTAAGATGGTAGTAGTTCTATGATGGGGATTGCTCGAACTTGACTTTCAAATTGAAACTGATACACTCAGAAAATGGCAAATCAACTGAAAGCTAATTTTCCTTTATCAATCCTGACAAAATGTTAAAACAAGCTCTGACGGTCAACTGCCGTTAACAACCAAAACATTCTGCTTTCCTTCCCAAGCTGCTACTTCTTACATTAACTCTTCCCCATATGCCCCTAGTCAAATGCGGCACACCGTGATAGGATTGCCACGTTTAGATAACGCAGGAAGCGGACACATTTCGACGATGACTGCTGCTGCATTAATGTTTTGAAAAACGCAGGTTGGTTGGTATCCAAGTGATTCAAACATTTCGCATCGCTATTCATATCGTAACAATGCTGACACATGTCCACAAATTTTTCGAACTAGATGCTCGAACTAGCACGCTACTGTAGTTTCTTGAATACAGCTATTCCAGACTATAACCACCCAAAATTGTACTAAAAGAATCAGCGTATGCCGAAGCTGGGATTCAACAAAACGTCACGCAAAAAGGTCATATTGATATTTTTTAGCTTATCCGGAAGACATTTTATTTTTCTTAAAAATAGAGGACATGGCGTCCAGGACGTATATTGGCCTTATCCTAACATTTTCCAAGCATTAGTTTGCCAAAACTTCGAAGGTGATTCAGGCTACAATGATCTGGTAGTTTGTAAAAATCAACTAGAAATTGTTATCATAAAACGAGTGCACATTCACCAGCTTAGANTTGCACTAACATATTTAANTTTATGCCAACTTTTTCACACTGCAATGGGCAGTTTTCTAGGACACGTCCTTCCAGGAACTTTCTTCCTGATATTTGGGATTTGGTGGGCAGTGAAGCATTCTTACCGGTAAGCAAGTTTCAGTTGGTTCATTGCCTGGATTTAAATATCGTGTTTTGCTTCGCAAGACTTTGCAAATAACAAAACTTCAGACTAAGTTTTCATTTGCTTTGCCAACGACTTTAATTTTAGGAGATATTTCTGACTGTGTTTTTCATGAAACAATTTGTACATGCTACTGAATTGTAAGAATACTGCAACATTTTTGAAATTTGGTTATGTGGCACTTCAACGTAATGTAATAAAGCTCTCTCTTAAGAATACGATTCGTTGAGTGCCAGCAATCCAGTTTTCTGGCATTTCTGCAAATTATTTCAGCATCGAGCTGTAACATAAGTGCATGAAAGCACTAGTTATTTCCCAACCGATGTAAAATACACATACCTTGTGCACTTATGCTGAAAAGCTTGCTTTTTCCCCACTGCGTTGATGTAAACATACACCAAATAACATTACCAGTTTCTTTTTAACAGGTTTAAATTCGTCAGTATGTTTCAAGCATTGGTCACTGATATGTGAGCAGTGGATATGCACCATCGAGAATGCAAGATACTGTTAGTGCTCTCATGAAAAATAGAGCCCTTTCGGCAAATCAAATTGTTCTAGTATTTAACGAGAATTTTAGGAAATTGAAATTTGAAACGTTTTTAGCAATACTAGTACATAGCGTGATTGCTCTAACGCCACTATTCACAAGAAGTACTTTTTATACCCAGGCATTTCACTGCATCCAAACAGAAACCACGGAGAACTGAGAGGTGGCGTGCCAACACTGACTTAATAGAAGGCGTTGTGAAGATTGCCTGTGCTACTGTTGGTATGTAGCATTGTGCGTATAGAATGTAACACATGAAATCTGTGTTTTTAAGTTTTCATACCAGTAAAGAAACTCAAAGTCCAAAAAATTCAAGCAATCACATCATGTGATCTCAGCATTTTGCATAGTTGAAAGGGACTTAAGTCACAAAAAAAGCTTTAATTCATCTGGCAGCCCATCTTCACCCAACACATACAAAAACCAATCTACTAGTATTTGTTAAAAGAAATGAAGAATGTTAAACTAAGTATGATTTTACTATGCAAACCGTTTCTTTAAAAATTGTCATCAGAACTTGGTTAACAGTTCATTCCTCAATAAAGGAACTCCTCTTTATCTTACTATGGCACAAGTCATATATGTGCTGTAGGTACCTTCTACCAGCTTACACTAAAAAATGAATCATACTAAAGTCTCAAGTAATTCGAAAAACGGCACACTGTACAGCAAAATCTAAATAAAGCTCACATATAGGAAGACCAACCTTTGTCCAGGGCAGGTGTGTCTAAAGATTAGGCCAAATATGGCCCACAACCTATTTTTAGACCAATTATGGCCCACAAGCTCATTTCACATGGCCCATAGCTTTATATTCAGGTTGTATTGTCAGGCTTCCCACACATTTTTAAAAATCATTTTCCACATTTTTTCAATACCTTTTCATTACTAATTTAAAAAAATTCAATACCATTACTTGCCTTAATTTTTCAAAATTCTTAATCATGAAACTCAATTTTACACATTGCATAACAATGCACAAGTGCTTTGCCTTCAGTATCATTCTGCTCATATATTTAAGATTTCTTTTCCGTTTAGAATTTCCATACTTTTTCAAGACCTAATGTACATTTTCGCCAGATTTAATATTTTTTCAAGGTCTTGAAAACCAATTTTGAAATTCAATACTTTTTCAATACTTTCAATACCGCGGAACCCTGTATTGTATATGGCCCACCAAAACCTGGATTACATTTCTGTGTCAGAACGAAAACGGTTTCTTGTAACTTAAGATGCTTCTGTGGTGTCTTGACATGCTGAGAGCAAATATGAGCATGAAAGCAATTGTAAAGAAGTGATTCTGATCTGAACCTATGCGAAATAACTTGACTATGTTAACATGGATCATCCTGTAAAAATGTCATAAGGCACTGTTGCTCTGCAGGCACTTTCATATAAACAATGTTGGCTCTCTTTGAAAAGAGTTGACACGCCTGGGTTACATTTAACAATCACCCACACCTTAGGGTACATTTAACAACCACCCACACCTTAGACAGGTCATTTAAGTAAAACGGCACAAACTGGAAAAAAACATGCATCACCTACAATACCACAAATATTACCTGTTAGTTTTTCAAGTAACTTTTCAGTCACAATTATATAATATCATAATGATGCAAGATTTTTTTAAGATACCAGTGTTTTACTTGCTTGTGATTTTGAATAACAAAAAGTTTTTGTAAGTGACCATGAGAAGTTAACAGTTCAGGATTAACAGGTTTTATTTTGGAGCAAGTAACCAACGATGGACCAATGTTTCGATTGACAAATCCTGAAAACCCACAACACTACCAAGATGGCAACAACTGGTCTCACTGTACCATGTACATGTTCTTCATATTTTCAGGAATTGCTGACATTTTGGTAATTAGTTTCCCTTTGCACATTTTAAAAGGTAAGTTTGGAAAAATTTATAATAATGTTAAAAGACCTTATCGACATCAACCAAATAGTCCAGGGATTCTCCTAACATTTCAGGTACCCAACACTTCTTTCTTGCACTGGCTTTGACAATAGAAGGTTACCTCTTCTACTTTCACACTCATGGAAGACCACCACTAGATACCAGATTACACACCCTTCTGATTTTGGCAATATGGACTTCTGCAATGGCAGTATTTATTTTATGTACAATGGAAGCTTTGAAGCCATCTGGTATGAATGAGAGACATTGGGCTGAGTACTAAAAAATATAACATGTGGTGTTTTACTTTGGTGTTTTACAATTTCCAACCTTTTAAAAACATTGCATCTATAACCACATTGTACACGTGTGTTTTACAATTTCCAACCTTTTCAAACATTGCATCTAAAACACATTTCACTATTAATTGCAGGTCTGTTAAAAAATATAGAAAGGAACAAAAACTACCTCTTGCTTGATGAAAATGCAAGTAATGAAACAATTTTGGATGATGAGGAGGAAACAGAACTCTGCAATTCACAAGATGGGGATCATGTTCCTCTAAATGGCAACATAGCAAGGACTACAATTGACCACTTTTTCAAATTAATGCAGCAGCACAATTCAGAAAAGTCTATCAACACCAGTTTACCTACAATGTTGCACTTAATTGTAACAACTGGTACCATACTACAAGGAACGTGGTTTTGGCAGGTATGCTGTCCTTTGTTTTATAAATTTTATATCACTGGTGTGTTTCCCATAAAATTTAATTCTTCTTGTTGGCAGTGGCATCATTCGTTTACTACTACATGTCCCCAGAAATAGAAATAGGGTTCTTATTAAATTTCGTCTGAAAATAACACTTATTGTTGGGTGAGGTCTTACGTTTTCATACAGAGTGCAACAACCAACATTATTCCAAATGTACAATTTACTCAAAAACCCATTTGAGACAATATTGTTTATAAACACAATTTGCAACAAACCTTTTAGGCAGCTAGGAAAAATATACCTCATTTCTGCACAAATATTTTTCTTCATAAAAGCAGTCTTTCATTCCAGTTGAAAAATTGCTTTTGATAGATACAGCCTCAGGCAAACTCTTCAGTTCAATATCAAACAACTGCAGCATGGCAAAAATAGTACAATTGTCCCCATTTTTATATCTACAGCTTTGACTATAGTTTTCACGGGCGAGACCAGATTTGAAAGATTCAACTACTAAAGCCAGAAACATATGATGCTGAATGTGTGAGTCTAAAGAAATAAATTATCTTGGTTAAGCAACAAGTTTTTTCTTAAACTTTATTGAGAGTTAGACTAAGCCTTTTGCAAAGTTAGACATCACAAAGTATAAACAAAAGGAACTACAGCTATGACAGTAAATATAACTGAATGTCAAAAGTCGTTTTCAACAAGGATCTTCTGATAACTATCATAACTTCATGGGTAGCAATCAGACTGATATCTACAAGATGCAAACAAGAGGGTTTGTCAGACACACATTTATCAATAGCCTCCACTCAGTAGTAAACAACTGCTATGGTCAACCTAATTGTCTACCTTTGAACCTTCCAATGTGTGCATCCTGTTAAAGCTAATGTACTTGTATGGAAAGGCACATATGGAACCAATGCATATTTTATGGACTGCTAATTGAATTTTTCTGTTGGATAAAAAACATCTCCAATCTTCATAATCACACAGCTTTCATATTAATCATGCATCTTATCAGCCACACCTTAGTGTTGAAATATTTTGCTGTTTGCACTGCATCACATACTCTTTTCAATCTCACACGATTTTGTGAGGTAGTCACAATTGTGAGGTAGTTCCATCACCTTGCTTCAGAGTAACGCACATCTTTTTGTGCATCAACATATGGCTCAAGTTGTTATAACACACTCTTGAGAGAAACCAAACAGAATAAATAGTACAAAGTCACATTTCAAATCCCTGCATTTTTTTCAGTCATACGCCAAATTTTTTTGAAATGACCGAAAAAAATTAAGTCATTTCAGTCACAATGTCTGAAAGTATGGCTAATGAACACTTTCATGCCAAGTTTTTAAAAATGTCTCAGCAAAAAAACAGCCTCCAACAGTTGCAAGCCTGAATTTAACATTTGTCACATCTCAGATCAGACTGAATTAGATTTATCATTAAAGCTGGGATACAAAATTTTATGTAAATTTTAGTAGCATGCAGAAATTTTTAGAAGCACACATCTGTAAGCTTTGCCATAATATTGCACTTAAAATTATAAACTAGGCACTGCTATGTCACTGCAAATCATATTTGTGCACTCCAAGTTTTAGGTTGTGCAGCGCAAGTGCTTGACTGCGTTTTCTGCACCCCTGAATTAAAGCATATGCATTTGCTGAGAGACACCTACACAATGCAATTCTGCCAGAAACTAACTATTGCATCTTTACTGTCATATGAAAGACTTACAACAACATAAAAAGAAGAGTATCCAATTGTCCTTTTTCAGAAATTTATATTTGTATTTGCAGATTGCGTTCATACTGTATCCACCAAATGTTACACCATGGGATGGAAAAAGTGCTGCAAATGTTGAATTTGCTACGTTTTTTTTTGCCTGGCATCTAGCTTCTGCTTTAACATTTGTTTCAGTTGTGTATTTTTTGACTTGCAAGTACATCAGACGTGCATAATATTTTGCATTGATGGCTGATGCTGCCAGCATGGAATAATACCTTTACTGTACCTGCACGATGAAGGAACTTATTACAAAACAGCTGTGAGGACTAAACTACTTGAAGTCATTTTTATTGAATTGTAATCCCAAAAAAATACATCATCTGTACACATTTCCTCTCTTTTTGATTGATGTTACTAGAGTTTTTAGCACTGTACAACAGTCAATTTTTCTTGCACCAGGCCATATTTTCATGATTGATGTGCGCATTTGCAGAAAACAGATTCAAGACAACATTGCAGCACTGTGGATACCAGGGTTGCCAGACTGGCCTTTTCAGGCCAAATTAAGAAAATTTGGCCTCGTTTCAAGTTGGTTGGCCTAAAAAACTTTAGTTGGCCTTTTGCGCTAATATCAAGTTAGTTGGCGTTAAAAAATTCATTTGGCCTTTTGGCTCTTTTTTTCACTGAAATAGGTTCCTATGAAAGGAAATATTACTATTCTATTTATTTCGGAAACACATTTGCAAAATTTTTGTGATACCGTAGTAATATTTGAGGTATGCGAGTTTCGAAATAAAGTTTTTGCGTAATAACTGGAAATGTGTGCACTCACTGTAGTGTGTATTGTGTTGTAAGCACTGAGCAAGCACAACGCTTGCAGACAATCTGCATCTCCATGATAGAAATGCGACAATGACGTCAGGCTTTGGTGGTAGTAGCTTTATGGACCTGTTAATGCAGTCCATGCACTTTCTCTGATCTAGCTTTAGTCTTTTTCTATCATTTCACATCTAAGCTGTTGCTTACAAATTTCCTGGACTGAAGAATGAATTGATTTCCGAGCAAAGTGATTTGCGATCAGATTTAGTTGTGTCTCTCTTGTGGTGTCTTAAGGGCTGCAATGATTCTGGTCGTAAATATAGAAGTTATTGGAAGATGACTTCCATATGGGTGCAGAAAGCTGCCGATGGATCAGTATGCAAACTGTTGCACTGTTGTACCCTAAGTGTGCAATCTCATAAACCGTGAAAAGTCAGAGAAGTATCAGTAATAATGAGCTCCAGTCTCCAACACAATGCCAAGCAAGAATTAATCTTATCATAATTTCGAAGACATTTTTGTGATATTCTTGTAATTTAAATATTTCTTTGTGACAAAGGAATGGCATTACTGCAAATAAAGTTTGGCTTTTTTCTGGCCTTTAAACAATCGGCTTGGCCTTTTTTTAGCACTGTTTGGCTTTTTATTGAAACTTTCATCTGGCAACCCTGGTGATACAATAACAACACACTGAAAACAATGTCCCTGCACCTCTTGTATAAATCATATGACAGGCAAGAAGGTTACAGTTAATTACGAAGTCTTGGCAAGAGTCAACCTTGAGTCAAACACCAGGTCTACCAGAATCACCAGGCCACAGGATGCTTGCCTCAGCTATGAAGTCATCATTCACTTTCTAATGCAGTATTGTTCATTCTAAATAAATGTTACGATTGTCTCATGTTGTAACCAATCAATCATCACTATTTGAAGAACATCTTACATTGTAAAGGGCTACCTGTGTGACTGTGCTATTTGTTTCTTTATATTTTATCTATTTTTATTGCTCCAGTTACTATGCCATAAAGCAGGGGTCACCAACCTTTTTTAAACTATGGGCTACTTCTTGTGTACCGATTAATGCGAAGTGCTAATCGTTTAATACACACTTCTGAAATAAAAATTTTGCTCAATTTACCTTTAACTATTTCAGTATTGATATTCATTAATGTGAAGACATTGATCATGCTAATGTTATTTTTAGAACAGTTTCGCGGGCGACCTACTTGATCCTTGCGGGCAACCTGGTGCCCACGGGTGCTTGGTCAATCTTTCATGGGGCATTCTGGACACATGGACAAACTAACATAGATGGGATCTCTCGATTCGGAAAAATGGTTTGACATTCAGGATTTTACAAATTTCACAGCTGCACAATTTTTCGCAAAGTGTCACACTATTAACTCTTTGCAAAAATCCCACCTTTGCCATTTGCACTTGGGATAATAATTTTCAGTGATTACTCAAAATTCATGATCCTAGGTAAGGATCGGAACAAAGACCAATTTCAAAACTGACAGCTTTGCGGTGTTTGAAAGCTTTCGTTATGTGACCATAGAGCGATAAAGCTCACGCAGCACTGCATTTGCTTCACCAATCCATACATCAATCTTCTTGTTCTGTCTTTCGTCACTTATGTATACTATCCCAAAAGTAGCACCAAATAGTCAGCAAAAAGGAAATGATTGACCCTGCAGCTCCCAGCAGTGACACCCTCATTGACTCGGCTCTACAGACTATGAAGAGGAGTGGTTACAGCACACACGCTTGCTAACCAGTAAAAGGCAGTCGTCAACACAATACTCCCGCAACACTCCTCAAAGCTTTTCACAAACTTAAAATTAGATTGTAAAATTAGTTGAAACATCTATGGCACCAAAAACATTTTATTTTGTTGGCTAGTGATAAGTCGTTTATAGCACTTTCATTCATTTGTGAACAGTATCTTTTCCAGATGTTGATCAAATCTCGCATTGTTGATACTAAAAGTTTCTACAGATATTGCAGAACAGTGCACTTAAGTATCACATTGAAGGAAAATGAAGTGTTGACAAATGAATTAAAGCAGTTGTACAATAGGAGGGTGATTTCTTACAACTGGTAAAACAAACTGCGTAATGAGCACCTCTAAGCTAAAGCATTCATCGCATAGGTCAGTGCTTCACCTTTTTCAGTTTTAATCGCCCCTGCCATCAATGCTGCATTTCGCTTCACCCTATAAGCATGACAAATGCATGGCCGATGTGACAATACTATCCTAACTATATACAGTGCATTTGCGCAAGCTTACCTGGCACAGAGATTCTAACTATATACAATGCTATTAATGTGTTTTGTTTTTGTACAAGATCTACTGAAGCTAAGTAACTCATTTAAAGACAGCCAAATCCACATCAACTGTCTAGAAATGGGGAGCTACGAAAGCAATGAATGCAGTCATCTGATGTATTTCAACTAGCGATGGCACAAAACCTGAAAACTACAGTCTCAGTGAGAATCAAAATCCAGAACTCTGCCACAGCAGACACAATAACAAAACCATAAAAAAGACACAAGTACAAATATTTTCAACACAAAGCTGTTGACTAATGACTGCGCTGCTCCTCAACTTTAGTGATCAGCTTTTCTAACTGTAGATGAATTAAATCCTCCAATGCCACCCTCAGCAAGAAGTCAACACATTCAGTGCATCTAGCTCCTTTCTCTGATATGTATGTGGTAGTCATGATCATCAGTGTTGCAAGGCTTTTAATGCAATTTCCTTATGCACTGAAGATTCAAGCAAACCAAACCCAATACTTCCCATAATGGAGATTTGCAATGAAAGCCGTTCTTTGGTAAAAATATTGAAGGGAACTTATTCTTGATGCTAACCTTCCTTTTCAAATGTAGTTCTTTTAAACTGCAAAGCTGGCGTGTCCTGATTGATTTCATCTATTGATTTGCATTTACTTTCATCAAAGCAAAGTGTTTTTGTGAGGTTTCTTAGACTTTCTGCAGGTATTACCTAAGATACAAATGTTCATTAGATATTGGAATCAATACCAAGTGGTAACAAACAAATATCACGAATAGGCTATTCCTATACTTGGTAAGCCTACTCTGATGAGTGTTCATGTGTCTGGTTTTCACTCGAGATTGAGAATGAAACTTTCGAAAGCACTGCAATCTTAGCAGATAACCTTTGCACAGGAGTACAGGAAGCTCATGCAGTGCACAGTACAGCAGAGATTCCATCTCTTGAGTAACGCAAGCAGGGGCATACCAAGGTCAGATGGTGCCCGGGGCAAGATGCAAGATTGGCGCCCCCATATTCAAAACAGAGGGCTGTTGAGAGTAAATGTACTACGGTATATTGAAGTACTTGCAACATGCTTGGGACTTTTTGGCGCCCGGAACATTGTGCCCCCCTCATTACACCACTGACCATATGGCATCTCTCCCTATTATGTCACAGACCCAGTTAATTGCACCATAGTATGTTATATCCTCAAATGGTAAGTTGCTGATGACCTAAAGTCAGAACGCTTGAAGTTCGTCATTTTATTCATGATTGCTGTTGTGTTTTGGGTAAAAAAACAACATAAATGCATGTTACCAGAGGATACAAAATATTAGGAACAGAAATTTTAGTCATCATTTACCTCTCTTCTTTCATTCACCCTTGCAAACACTTCATTCACCCTAGGGTGAACCATTCACTCAGTTAAGAAACACTGGCATAAGCTACACTTTCAAAAGCTGGAATTTTAATAAAGCAGGGATTTCTCATTTCGGTCTTCAATATTATGCACAATCTCTGTATGGAGGCTTTTTTAACTTCTACACAACGCAGCTACTGCGAATTTAACTGACCCATGCAGAAGCACAGAGCCCAGCTGACAACACAAGTATGTCAGTGATTTATTCTGGGGGGATATACCTAACGTTACCCTGAAAGTGCATCAAAGTTTGGAGACGCCATTTGCCCGGTTTGCCCCCCTGGTAAGGGCCTGATGACGTGTCTACATTACGTGAAAAATACGATCGATTGATTGGAGCTTCTGCAGGTGGAAGCAATCTCTGCAGAACCTCTAACAAAACCCCTGCACAAACGTCATCGCTGCACAGGAAGTCCGGCACATTGCTCTCATGCGTTCTTGTGTGCTGTACAGTAGATCAACACCGGCAATGGGTCGACACAACAACGTGGCGTGACAAGCGAAGCTGAATGCGTGCCAACCTGAATCGCCGGATGCTGCGCAGCTCCGTTCTCCACTCCCTGCTTGTTGCTGTCCACTGGCTTCGTAAAGCTGGAGGCGTAGTAGCTTGCTACTGCACATGCGCGGAGTCGGTCCAGGAGATGACGTGCTTCAGTCAGCAGGTCATTGATCGCAGCAACTTCGTGCTCCTGTCATTCACAATGTCAACGTCATTCCAACTCGCAGGGCGCCGCGTTTCATTCTCTGTCATCAAGCGCAAATAAAAGTTTAATTATTTGTCGCGCAGCGATCCTAGTGTGAGCTCACAAGTGGAAAATGTTATGAATGAATAGGTTAGCGAGAAGTGTGTGATTGGAAAAAAACTATTAACCTGGTGAAAATAATGCCAGACATGTGGTAACCTAAACAACCAAAACATCGCAAAACAGGTTTTTTTGTGTTGGCGATGTGCAAAATGTAGGACAACAGAGAGTGACCCACATTGTGCATATAGTTGTTCAGAGAAATGAGTTGTTTCGTGAATTATAATTGAGTTGCAAGAAGTACAAGAAATCTTTTTGTCAAGTTCAGGCGATTCCAGTAGTGGATCATTGCTTGAAATCATTCATATGGTTCCTGATTAAAACTGTCAAAATCTTTTTCCAACATTAAAGCAAAAAATGTTGGTGAGCTTTGTGCATTGCAGAATGTCGAAATCTTAAGAATTATCGTGTTTTTCAATGACTAACATCGGTAACTCCACCAGCACGCGAATAAAAGCGAATCCTTCCATTGTCTATAACTGACGGGTCAGATACCTTTCGGTGCCAGCCATTTGACGCTGAGCTGTTTTGGTGCCAGTGCAGAGACCGACAAGCGTGTGTGATGAAAACTGATAAAAACACGGAAAGACTTTAATTCATATCATAATTGTAAGCTGGACCTCGCAAACATTCAAGTATTGCCCTGGAGCAGGCACGGATTCCATTAGGCTAAAAAGGCTTAAACCTAGGGCCCCTGATTTCGGAGGCCCCCAAAATTTTGGGAGTGAAGACAATTTCCAGCAATTCTGTAAGCATTATTTGTATTTTTCTTTTTGGTTCAACGCATGTTTTTTTACTGTTCCGCTAACAAAAGATCTTTATAGAAGAATGAACGTGAAAGATTGAAGTTAATGACGATGAGCATTCTCTTTTTCTGGCGTTGAGAATTGGTTGTTGTTACGTATAATGTGTGGAACAAAACGCCTGAATCTTTCTTGGCTCTTTTTTGGCGCCCCCTTTGGCCTAGCGTCTTAGGCAGCCAAAATGTAGCGGCGGCACTGATCAGGCGATGTTATTCCAAGTTACAGCGGCAGGTACTGCCAGGATTGTGCATGGGACATATGTCTGTCCCATCACATAGCAATATATGCCTGTCCCATCCCACGGGATTCCCATTATAATATTAATATGGAATACAATTCAATTAAAATTATTAAATTTATGAAAGTTTAGATTTAGTATCTACTACATAGGACTACATGTACAAAGAAACATGCAAAACGACAAAATTTATTGACTTTAAAATTCAGAAGTGTAGTCTTAAGTATGACAATTCAGTATCATTCTCAACCTTTAAAATGTATCAGTATCAACCTTTAAAAGGTAAAAAGTATAAAAACTAAGGTTAGCTCTGACGTAATGAAGTTGCTATGACATGGCTACTGTCTCATGGGCAATACAAATGTGTCCCATCCCATGGGATTCCCATAGGAATGACATTCCTGTGGATAAGCCTGGGTACAGCTCCGTCTATAAATTGCAGGACAGAATAGGGTACGGATTGACAAAAACTTCACTGATTTCCAGTGTTTCATATTTAAATCTGGGGGGTTGAAATTTTGTTTGGCGGTTTAAGCTCTAACTTTTGGGTCTCCTGTGACAACGTGGCCGGCCCCCCAATTGGGGATATGGAGGGCGGCTGATGTGGCTCTGGTTCCTCATATTGAGGGATTTCCGAATAAAGTAATATGTTTATGAATTGGAACAGCTTGTTCAGTGAATGTAGCGAGTACGTGTAGTGCTGATTTCTATGACATCAGTCGTTGCAATCCTTCATGAGGGGCCCCCAATTTAAAATAGCCTAGGGCCCCGAAAATGAAAATTCGCCCCTGCCCTGGAGTTAAAATTTTATGCAATGTTTAGAATTGACATTCTTTTTGTAATTTGCATCTCCAAAACTGTAGCAATGGATCACTTTTTGCTTACCAAAAACGTATAGATACCTATCATGGGAAAACTTTGGTTTATCTCTCTTGCTAAGAAGATTCTCAACCATTTATGTTATTGGCTATTCGCGAAAATGAAAGGAAGATTTTTTAATGTTAAGAAAAGCACTTCGTTGATGCCTAAAACACAGAAATACGCTCAATCTCATCTCAAGACAAACGCGAGAAGTTTTGACTGCAGTAGGCATAACTTTTAGCCACGCCAGCTACAGACGCAAGTTATTGACCTTATATATCACGCAAATTTTACGTTGTTGCTTCGCAACCATTTAAAACAAACTTTAGTGATCAATGATGGTCTTTTACTTTAACTGCCAAGTACGCCCTCCACCAGGCTTGTACCTATAGTCCGTGACTTGGCAATAGTCAGATAAAGCCAATACTGCAAGTCGCAAGCAAGATCTTAGTCCACCTATGTCCAACCCAAATTGCTTACTGAGCCAAAAATTATCTCACTGTCTTAACCAGGGTCGCACATTGAATGGCTTACTGTGATTATAGTAGACTAAAACTAATATACTGAAAGTGTTCAAATCCTAATTGCAATGGTAACAATCGTGATAAGGTAGCGCTGAGGATCTCCAGCATTGAAAATGTCAAATTCAAAATTTTCAAAACAAGGACAGGTTTTCAGTATATAGGATACTTTTACTACCGCAAAAACTAAACTGGGCCACATGCGGCCCGCGGGTTGGACATAGCTGTCTTAGTCAAACAAGAGGTGGAAACCTTGCAAACTGTAGTCCAATTAATGTGGACAAAAATGCCACACTCCTGATTGTTTACCAGTAAATGTCACGGAAGTCACATATTACGAGCAAATGGGAGAAGATCACCTCCTGGGTCTCTCAGTCTCTGTGATCTACACTGTCAACAAGCAACAAGCAAGATCATAAACAACCTCAAGGTTTCTCGAAAAAGTCCGCAAGAAACAAGTCAGTCAAAAGTGCAGGGAGTGGTGATCGGAACTGCCGCTGATCAACCGAAATAAACTCAATAATAAAACACGTTTCTTCAAAGCTTTCTCCAAAGTAAAATAAATAATTACCGAGCTTGTCCATGGGAATCCCCTTAGATGGGACAATGGACTTGAAACTGTCCCATCGTTGGTAATTTAACGCCGCCCAGCAATAATTTTCTGAAGTTGAACGCCGCCATTATATTCTCGCAGCACAGTGGAGTATGTATCACACGTAGAGGCTCAGTGCCATGCCTTACTGATGTGAGACACCCGGAAATAAGGTGTTGAGCCGTTTTTTAGGTGACAACTCATTATATGGTCACCCATATTTGATTGACCCTCTTAATTGAAAATTTTGAGGTGTTTTAGCCACCGTTCTGTACCGGGTAGGGTAGAAGCTAGACATGAACATGATANAACGCACTTCGTATCGCTAGTTTCGTGTGAATCCATTGAGATGGGATGGTCACTAATTGCCATGAGATGTGACAGGTAAGTGTCCCATGGACAGGCTTGATAATAATTGTACAAGAAAAATTGCACCAACTTTTGCTGATATTTCTTGGGCGAACTCTTTCTTGATAATTTTGCGTATTTTTTCTTTCACAGCTTGACAGGCTGCAAAAATAAGTACAATGTGAATTCTCAGGAATATTAAAATCTTGTTAACATTGAGGAGCAACAGCTTCACCATCCACCAAATGTGTTTACAAATCACTGACAAAAACATAGAAAAAAATTGTAGTTATAATCACGGTCTCACCACCTATCTCCAGGTCCCTCGATGAATCTTCATCCGGCTTGTGAGCTGCGAACTGATCAAATGAGTAATCAGGATCAATTTCCATAACTATCTATTCTACAAATGTTTCAATCCTACAAAAGACATCAAATTATTTTCATACATGCAGATCAAATGGCATCAGTCAACAGTCGAGAGAACAGGCAAGATATATCAACATGCATCTGCTAAGGACGTTCCTTGATATAATTACCGAGGTTAGGTGCAATCCAACATTTGCACATCCCACACAGAACATGAGTAGTTATCAAAAGTAGAACAATCGTTTTTTATGCTTGTGACACATCGCAAGCTGTTACTTTAGCAGAGGTCACTCAGGGTCAACCCTGCTCCAGGAGGGTTTCCACTAAGAGCTTGGACGTTGCCAAACACAAAAGCAGCCACTTGCTTCTGCACGATCATGTACAGATGCAAAGCACCGGGGGTGAAAGTGATACAAATGTTGTGTGGATTAAACGGGAAAGAACAATGAGGAGTTTTCTGAAAACAACCATTGCAAATTAAAAGGCATATCCACCGTCACAGAAAAGCATTTCAAGAATTGATAGGTACAAAAAATGTTTGTGGTCAAAAGACCCAACAACACATTTCCTGCTTCACATATGTTCACACAAAAGTGACNTGTTCAGCAGAATGAGCGTCAGATTCTGGCAAAATGGCGTTGGGAAGGAAGTTTGGCATCAACTCATGTTGTGGTGGCTGGTAGTCATACAACTACGTTGAACTTTGTCACAAAAGTTCACGGCTCCAGCGTGGAATGACGCAAAGCCTTGCTTTATGACGCCACGTATGCGTCACAGCACAGACACGACCAGTTTCGCAAACTCGTCTCCCGGTGATGATGACCGGTCCTCCCCGGTCCGGTAGTTCCACACTCGCTCATTCAACGATAACCTCTTACGTAACCCTGACCGAACATCGGCAAAACGTCACTGAGAACGTTGTGACGTGGTGCGGCAGTCTTCGTCACAAAAAGGTTGATGACGTCGAGCCGTGAGTAAATCTTGAATTCAAACCTTGGCTTTGTTTGATCATCCGCTTTTTCGCCGCGTCATCGAAGCGGTTCACCTGCGCAGGGAGGAGGGGTAACATTTCGAAGACAAAAACGTCACTGGATTGTCACAGAACAAAACATCCTTGTGTTGAAACGATCCTGACCACAGTTTTATTGAGATTTAAAACCATCGCTTTATCGGAAAAAAGATTGGTTTAAATTTCGTGAGTTCCGCAATGAAACTTCTTATGTAACAAACACATTCACAACCGCGAAGTTTTCGGAGAACAGACAATCGACGAAACGTGGCAATTGTCACTGTTATTTGAAGCATGGCAACTGTCACTTTTATGTTGTTTTTGCAACAATCACTGAAAAACGTGAGGCAGGTGTGGACAAGCGTTTCAATACAAGAACCACCTTCCGAAAAGTTCAAAGGGGGGGCAATAATTAATATTTAAAATGAATGATAGTTATAATGTTGCTATTGTAGCTTTGTGTCTGACGCGCGTGATGCCACCAAACACACTTTGCTTCTTCGAACTTTTACCATGTTACTTGCTCTTTTCAGTCCTTGTTTTCATAAACTGCGTCCTCTAATTCCAATGTCATTGGATCGTGATTTCCAGACCCGTTTCTATAGGATATAGATTTCTGCTTTTCAGATATCTTCGAATTATTTGGGTACGTTTTATCAGACAACATAAACAAGTACGCATAAAGTTTTCAAATCGATCACCAAAATAACTACGGCACAGCCTAAAAAAAATTTAAATGACATCGATGCTGGGTCCGGCACTGTGGGTGAGCATGGGGCGGTTATCACAAGTTACAAGTCGCTGTTTCACCAAACAGCAACTGTTCATTTATTTAAAGCGGCCTCGAAAACTGTTTGCCTACTGCTGAATGAAGCACAAAGCGGTTAAAAGCAACAAACTCATTATCTCTTCACGAAGGGATCCACGAAGATACCTGGAGATCTACTTCCCGATCAAAAGGCCTCCTCACATTCACTTTACCCGACTTTTCATCTTCTTTCATTTTCCGCTTTCGTGCTTTTTCGTGCATTGAGAGCAAAGAATCTTTTTCTTCTAATTCCTGTCGTAACAATTCATCTTTTACTAGGTAGAAAATTACACTTAGCACATCTAACACTTGCTTTCTTTTAACTTTACCAGACATTGCAAGCTATTCCGCTAACGTCGACACGCTTAATAAACACCATTCCTACCTCACAGTTAGCAATTTGCTTCGCAATCTCAGCATCTCTTTCTTGCACGCATTTATGAACAGGATTGACGGATTCCGCACCACCGGACTTTTTCTGGCAAGTCTACTGAACAAACAGAAAATTAAACCAGATTGTTCTGCATTCTGTGAAGCTATCGTGTTTCATGTTACGGTGATTATGACTCATAAAGCAAATTTGAAGGAAACACAAAACGCATCCACAGATTATTTCCAAACTCCGTTGGCCAAGTCCTTCCGCACAATAAAATTCAACAACAGAAACTCAGCAATAGTTTGAGTTACAATTGCCGAACAAAACAAAATTTTAAGCAGATATTTAGCTTGAGTCGCCGCAAAAAAGCAAGAAACAGTCATTCGTGCAACTACTGCTTGAGTGACTTATTTTTATTAACATACTCTGCTGGAATTCAAAAAGTTTTCACTTGCGTATCTTCGATCATTTGCATTCATCTTCTTTCGCATAAAAGCCAAATCACTAGTTGCAAGCACTGCGATCACTGCTTGCCATCGCCGGGCCGCGCATTCTCAGATCAAGTAGTTCGTACCTTCTGAAGCTTGTCTTCTGGAGTGTCGGTCCAAACCGAACGGTCACCGACATCAGTAGGGTTTACTCTGAACTGCCGGGGGCCGAGTCCAAAACCCTGCATTTGTTTAATGCGTTCAGCTTATTTCATTGAGGATGTAGGAAACAAGCACAACGGGAAGTTTTCGCCAACATGTTTGAAAAGAAACGCTTGCGATCCTTCCGAGTAGCGGTGCGGCAACAAGTTGCCAGGCGCAGAAATGTTACGATGCATTTGGGCTTTAGGACAATTACTTTTGCATCAACTAGAGTCATTTCTATAGATTGAGAGAAATTAAAAATAAAAACTTTTGGTGATAAATAAAACTAAAGGCAAAGCAATGAAAACATGCTGCGGATTTTAAAGCCCTCCTTTGTCCACATGTCGGGCACTTACGTCACACATATGCAACAGTCTGCGCTCGAACATAATTAGCACTTAATAGCAAAGTCTCTTTAAATACATATTTACATACCTTCAGCACTGGAGGTAATTCAGTCATCCACTTTTCTCTTTCCAACTTTTTCGGTTGATTGACTCCGGATAATTTATCTTTCATTTGCTTAGACCTTAAGTTTAGAAGGCAGAGATCAAGATCACCAAACGCTTGTACCTTACGCTTTGAACTATTTGAAGCAAACGATTGACTTTACGACGAGTAATACCGCGTTACTCGACAGAAGCATCGTAAGTTTCAGATAGAACTTTTGTTCATGAACTAAACATACCCTTACCATTCAAATCTTTCCGTTACGAAAACTGATAAGTAGGGCAACCAATTTTTTTGAACTAAAATCTTAAAATTTTGACTTTATAATTTGAAAATTGACTTCATTTTGACCTATCCATTTTCTGCGATTTCAGTTGAAATGCAGAATGCAAAGCATTTAATATACAGTATTAGAAACCAAACCGATAGTTTTATTCTGTTGAAATGAAACAATAAGTAGTTTCTGCAAAATCTGGCACGGCATGTTTTACAAATGTCTGGCTGCTTTCAGTTTCATGGAACGAACCTCGTTGATGCTTTGCACTGCGGCGATGTGCTTCCACCATAAACCTTTTGTCACTTTTCACTAAGCAGCCACAGAGTTTGCAAAATAATTCACCCTTAGGTGTTGAGGTAAACTTAGAAGCATATTCATGCAGTATTTTTCGAAATTTTGAAGAATTTGGTTGTTTAAACTTAGGCATGATATGTTGATAAGTACATTAATAACTACAGTAGAGTCAAATCTGAGAATATCATAAAGTTAAAACACATATGCATAATGGATTGAGCATTTGCCCAACCAAGTACTGCAAGACCACGTTCCTTGCATTGCCATGCCTCGACTACTTAATATTCAGTCGTCCAGTTGTGGGCTAAGCAATACTATTACGTCAGAAGTCGCAACAAACCCATTACTATTTCAGAATTGCAACTAAATTTGCAAAAACATATCAAAATCTGTTGTTGTAATTTTAATAAAATATTGATAACGAGAAAAACTCTGCTGCAATAAAATTTTGACCTAATAACTTTCGAGTGGCTCATGGTATCAGCGTGAAATTTGGCTTGTGGACGTTTCATAAACTTTTAAAAAGGCAGAAAAATTTTGACTTTATTGACTTTTGGTTGCCCTACTGACAATGCTTTATTTATGCAGTTCTTTGCTTCACAAACGCTTACGGCACAGATCAGTTACAAGAAGTGAAAAGTTCAAGAGCGCAACACCAGTTTCGATTTAAAATGAACGATAGTCAGTTTCTCCCATCGAAAAATCAACGCTGATCTTAAACATAAATACAATAAGAATGTACTAGAATCGTATTAAAAATCTGAGAAAATACGCACGTTTATATCCCTTTGCAATCTGAACCGTACCTGCTTTCAATTTCAAAGGCTATCAGTGCCTCATTATCAATAGAACTTTCACTCGGAGGAAGTTGCGGACCAATCAGCTCATCCTCCTCATCGGTCTCATCCCTCTTACTTTCCGCTTCGTTTCTTCCAGACAACAATTGTATTAAAATTCACTACACGACATATCACAACAAAGTACACATACGATACAACTACACACCACATATCACAACAAACATATTTGTTTTCAGTCTCGATGCACCAGGGCTATCGCAAACGTCACGAAGCACAAAATTTCTCACGCTTGCTTTCGAGAACGGAACCTGCTGCATGGGAGTCATTATTTACCTGAGCATTTCCTGTGGCATCTGTGGTCCAATGAGAGTATTACGTTCTGTGGTATTTCTATTCGTCAGATGGGGCGGCAGAGCAGGACCAAAACGGCCACCGTCATCATTGCTTTCATCAACACATGCGCTTTTCAGCCGAGGAGCCAGCATCGGCCCTATATCCACTGCTGGCTCAGATAAACAACCAGAGGGCAAAGAGGAACCAACAACTTCTTTGCCTTTTTGGCTGTTGGTCGACTTTCGAGGTAGTCCTGGGCCGATGAATTCAGCAGACATTTTGTTTTATTTAACCTAATCTCGCTACAAAACATGAACTGTCTCTTAGTAGACAATAATAACATCAAATAAAAACAATGCACAGCAAGCATTTTTCAAGACATGACGTAGTTTAAATGCATACGAAAAAGGTTGGCAAGCCAGATTTTTGACATGAGATATGAAATTAACCTTGCCAGTCGCACCACACCTCCATCGGAACTTTCCAGTTAAAGTTCGTTTCATCCTACTCATTAAAATGAGTCGCATTTTAGGGTGAATTGAAATTTTGACTTCACTCATAATGTTTGTTAGTGCACTGCCAAAATAGGATTTGGACGATCAGAAAATATATACGACCTAGAACATAATTGCACTGTTTCATGAACATAAATTGAAAAGCACAAAAATCAGCAGCTAACAAAACGCTAAGATGCTGAGCCAGTCTTCTCCGTAAGTTCTACTGATGTAACAACATATGCGTCGAACTGTTCAGTTCTTATTGGCATTTCAAGAGAGTAAAATGGGTTTTTCAGTGCAAAGTCCGAATAAATCACGTAAAGACGATGAAGCAAGGAGTCCACTCCAATCTGTAAAGTTAAAAATAAAAACTTACTTACTCTATAAAATTTCGGATAATGTGCAATATAGTTTCAATGTGTGTTTCATTGTAATGGTAAGTTGGTTGTGCACACAGGGAACTGACAAACACAAAATGTCACATGCCCAGACACACACATGCAGTCTGAGGTGATTAGGAATTAGGACAACATATTTGCCAGTACTACTACACTAACGCGGAAGCTACCTTTTCAATAATTGTAAAAAATTTTGTTATTTTCACAATCCACTTCACAACGTTTTGAAATTCTTACTTGATGACTATCAGCCACCACAACAAATTTTACTCCCGTCACAGTTTGATTGCAGTGTAACGTGAATGTATCTGCTTCCAATCTTTGTATTCCAGAGCTTCCAGTGACAGGAGACAACTGGACACTGATGGCATACAATGAATGGAACATGCTGGCCATCATAATTTTTTGATTTGAAGACAGCTTTGGCCTCCCAAACTTTATGCTGATAGGATAATTCTTCTCATTTGAAATAACCTTAAAATGAAGCAATCACAGCAAGCTCTTGCAAGGAAAAATTACAGTTACATGCTGCCAAGCAACAATTTTCTGAATTGATCTATAACGAAGTGTTGTATCATAGTGCTTAAGGTTGAATAGCAGAGGCTTTTACAAAGTCTCATTAGATGCAGGAAAAACGTTTTTTTTGCTCTACTATACTTTCATTTTGCACAATCCTGCACTCATTTAATATATATACAAGATATACTGTACACTCATTTACTATATAACTGAGGCATATATCATTCACAAAATTTTTTTAAAATGTTGTTTGAAAAATAACAGCAAAGTCTTTTGAAACATTAAAACATTAGAAATGAAGAAAAGGTGCAAAATTATCACAATGTAATGCCACAAACACAAGGCAAAATAGTAAAAAGTCAATGAACTCAAACAATCACAACTAGCCAAAATGTTTAACAGTATAAGAGAGGCATAAATTCAAATTCGCAAAAGAATGGACAAACACTCAATATGCACCTCAAAAGCATTTCTTCCATCTTCAAGCTTTTTTCCATTAACAGCTTTTCCATTAATTGACAATACGACATAACCAACGTGAATACCATCTCGCTGCCCAAATGCAACAACTATTTGATCAGAATTTGACTCAAGTTTCAGATCAAGTGGATAACTGAAAAACAATCAGCAATAAAACATCCAGTATGTTTAACCAACAAATCAGCCATTAACATGCATTTTAGCAAGTAGAGCTCAACTGATAAGAGACTTTTTTGGGCCAATACCAATATTTTTGCAGTTAGCTACTCAAACCACAGTTCAAAGATATTACTTCGTTATGAATTGTACTGTATAATGTCTTTAGTCCCACACACAATGCACTAGACTTAAGCATGCATTGCAGTACAAGGAACACACAAGTACATGAAACAACACGAGGATACATATGTGGCAGTAGTAGAAAAGCATAATATATACTTGATGGCGCTAATACATTTACTTTGATGAAACACAATGAAGCTACAATAAAGAATCACATCACTGCGATGAAGAACCGTACAACATGGAATTCTGCACAAACCTATCTCACTAAAACAGTCAACCACCACAGCACGTATGCTGATTTCTTCGCAGGCAGTCACCTGCCAACTGTGCAAAAACCTGTGATATTACATCACAGAGCTTTTTTATATCATAGATCCATTTACTCGGCCAACTGCACAGTGGTCTATGCATTACACACTACTTCATGTATTCAGAGGACTGTGCACCACATGGAACAAGACAGAGAATTTGCATTAATCAATCATAGACAAAGCAGCAACTTGGGTTTCCGAACACTCCATGCAGAACACATTGGAAACCACATCATACTTGGTCTATATCAGAATCAATCTACAGTAATAACGAAGAACTGATGTTTGCTTGCATTTTACTGGCCTGAGGATGCGTCACTGGCGCAAAATCAAGCTCCTAGTAAAACAATTTACGATCAGATACAGTTGTGTCACCCTTGTGGTGTCTTGATGCTGGGTTTGAATCAATCAGCAAATTTTTAACACCTTGTCTTCCGTTAGGCTAAGGCTAAAATCCAGCAGTTTGCATGTGTTTTTGGGTGGGAATATCTCTGCCAACGGTTGCGCTAGAGAGCTGTTTAAACCCTCATAAGATTCGGCAAGTCTTCGTGTCTGCAATGAAAACAAATTTTTGATTTTGGGTTTCGGGTTTTTTGTGAGTGACGTCATAAGTGGAGTTGTTTTAGGCCTTTTTGGCTCACTAACATCTAAGCCCTAGGCCCAAACCGCTAGGTGGTAGTATTTCGCTCAAGCTTTGATTGGAAACTAGACTAAAATCTAAGTCTTTTGATACTTTGATTGACTTGCTGGGGTGTCTGATTCAAAAGTTATGATCTGCAACAAACAAACAAAGTAATTAATACCATAATTAGATAATTACTTGGTTTAATTAAGGTCATAACTTTTGAACTAGAAACGCTAGAAAGTTGATCAAGGTCTCAAAAGATGCAGATTCTAGCCTAGTTTCCAATGAAAACTTCAGCGAAATACTTCCGTCTAGCGGTTGGGCCCAGGTCAGGTACCAGCAGCCAAAAGTGGCCAAAAACCTACATTACTTATGACGTCACTCACAAAAAGACGAAACCCAAAACCAACAAAATTTTTTTTCATTGCAGACTCCAAGACTCGCCAAGTCTTTTAAGGGTTCGAACAGCTCTCTAGCACACTTGGCTGAAGAGCTATGCAGTTGGTAAATCAATTGAATTATCCTGTTTTTTTCCCGACTTCCAAGTACGATATGTTCATAGACCAGCAGCCAATGTGTTAATAGGAAATCAATTTCACACAACACTATGCATATTCAGTCCTCCAACCTTATTCAAATAAAAAACTGATGGAGCACTACTACCAGGGTTTTCTTTTTAAGGAAAATGTTAGGTACCCAATCTGTAAGGACCCAATTTCTCTGATTCTAGGGACCCGATTTTCTCTGATTTTAGGGTCCCGATGCTAATTTTCTCTGATTCTAGGGACCCGTTTGAAATTCTAGGGACCCGAATCAGGTCCTGAAAAAGCCGTAAAAAACCCTGCTACTACACTAAAAAATCCCTCAAAATTAAGTTTTGTTAAAGATGATTTTCATAAAAAGGTGATCATCACTGCAGCTGTGTTGATTTTTTCCAGGGCTGTGGAGTCGGAAGGATTTTCAACCTGAGGAGTTGGAGTCGCAGAAAATTTTAACGACTCCGACTCCAGGAAGACCTTTTGCTCACCAATTGTGACTGTTTGTGCCACAAACGTGCGTAAGCGTCACACTTGGCAATTTAAGCAGCTTAATGCTTCAACA
>JGI24158J21664_10001609_pt1 | contig 25832 bp, 22 predicted proteins | sample Ectturendosymbi3_FD_21664 | JGI IMG/M metagenome (IMG submission 21664) | reverse complement strand
AAAACAGAATTAGTAGCTGTGCCCCATGAAACAATGCAGTATTTTAGATGACAATGAACAAGACTGAAATATAACATTTTTAAAACATCAACCGATACCACTAGATTAAATCGATGTGCATTTTATCGTGCTAAGGGCAACAAAAACAGAACAACAGCTTTCTTTGCTACGACTGTTTGAGACTACAAAGCAGATGAAGGTCTGTCCCAGCATCCTGTTCGCAGACGCAAAATGGCGACATAGGAGAAATAAACAGTTACTCAACTCAGCGAGAGTCCTCTAAGGACCCACAGCAGGGAATTGCAAAAGTGTTGCTACTATAGAAGTGTCAGTGCAATCCATCAAGGCAGTCCATTAATATTAGACTTTATGGTGGTGTTCAAGGAGTGAATCACACTGCGTTGCATGTATTAAAATATTGGTCACCGGATAAACAGCTTGGAGTGGTTAAACGAGGCAAAGTCATCACTGCGCACCTTAACAAGTGTTACAGCCAGATTGTACATAGTAACTCGCACAGCACGGACGAGCAATTCCTGCTCTCAAGTTGCGTAATCATGGCATGCCTGCAGCTCCTGCACAGTGTAAAACAGTGGTTCTCAACCTTTTCGCTGAAGGGAGTCAAATCCAGACCTACGATTTTGTGAGTTGCACCAAAAAAATTTAACGCAAGTCAATTCACATGTTTTGTTTTATTGCAGAACAAAGTCTGTTACACAAAATATTAGAGGTGTATTCACAGGCATAGCCAGGGAGCCTATGGGTCCGTGCCCCCCAAAATTTTAAGAACATGGTCATTTTGTGCTTTGAGAAGCGGTATCCCAAACAAGATAGTGTTGTTCGCCTAAAATCAAACATTTTGGCCACTCCCCACATTTTGGGCTGGCTACGCTACTGGTGTGATTGAAAGACTGTTGAGAGCTGCACACAAGCTGCTTGGGAGCCGCATGCTGCTCTCAGAAAAGTGTTTAAGAACCTCAGGTATAGACAGTGTGGAATTTGCTAGTGGTGCAACATTTCCAGTGCTTATGGCATTTTTTTTGTGTTTCAAACATTGATTGTTGCAGCTAGTTCGGTGGTGGAAAAGTCGGTATTTAACCAATTTGACCTGTACAATAATATTCAGACAGTGTTAAAAGTTTCTATTGGGTGAGCATTCTACGCATGCAGTTCTTATCATTGCGAGGCCACACTAGATCTCGGGCCAGGCATTGTAGAGCCATTCTATTGTCTTGTCATCCAGAACTGTCAGTCCTCCATGGGGAGGTTGATGAATTGGACAGTGAGGACAAAATGGTCAATGGTCTTTTCCTCTGCACCACACTCACAAGCCACAGAAGGGGCCATACTACATTTGCATAACCAGGACCAGAAACGTCCAAAACTGGTGCGGAGGCGGTTAAGCCAGACCCACACTGTTCTTGGCAGGGCCGTTCCAGGAGGCTGGGTGCCAGTGTTGGGGATGAAAGCACGGAGTCTTATAAGGTTGTCCAACCACTCAGCATTGCATCAGTGGCCCACCCAGCCACACATTGATTTAAGTGTATTGCCACCCAGCCCACGCTGAACACATTCAGCACAGGTAGCAGTAGTTGCTCTCATATTGACAAGTTCAGTAAGCAATTAGGAAATACTGCAATAGGGAGGGCTCATTCAAGGCACCTGTAATCATCCCCAATCTGGTTTATACTAAGGTAGACCTATAACTAATACAAGTCACTTGATGTCGTTGCAGTTCACGAAGTCATCCTCTTGAGTGAAAAGTTGAATTAACATTTCATATGTGTCCTAGTAAAACGTTATTTTGCTATCTGAATCAAGAATGCTATGCTTGCTGAGTTGAGAGGCCAGAATTTTAGACATGTTAGACAAACCTGAACCACAAACTAGGTCAATCAACTTGAAGTTTTATCAATCACAGCAACTGTGAGGTCACAGATTCTATGTCATTTAACTGCAAAAATGACATGTGGACGGAAATCACTAACCCTTGCAGATTCAGAAGTCATAACTGTAGAATGCCACAAGTTTGAAAGTGTAGACTGGCATAAAGTGAAAGTTGCATTTACAGTAAGTCCCATCAAATATGAAGACTGTTGACTGTAAACATAGTTTTAGAACATAGTTTTAATTCATGAAACATATTGTTATAGGTTTTTAATATTTTATGCATGTGCGCCATGAAAGTCAATGAACTTACTAAATTGACAGTTTCAGAATTGGCATTTCAATTGATATTTCATTTTGTACACTGGTGCTGGTGTTATGAACTTCTTTGCATTAAGGGATGTTGCATAACGCAAAAAATTTTGAATGATAGGTCAGCTATTTCTAGTCAGGATTGAATGATTTAAATCATTTCATTTAAATCAGTGATAAAATCAAAACAATCAAGCAAAAAATCATACGCGGTTTTGAAGCTTTCTGTGATTTGTATGACATATTTAATTGGTATTCCAATTGATTTTATTCATTATTAAAGAAGGCAGAGACTTCTTATGACAACACAACTGATAAAAGCAATTAAAGTTATGTCAAGCGTAGCAACTGTGACATCACAGATTCTATGTCAACTAACTACAAAAATGATATGTGGACTGAAATCACTAACATTTGCAGACTCAGAAGTCAGAACTTTCAGAATGCCCCAAGTTTGGAAGTGTAGGCTAGCATAAAGCAGGCCTATAGGCAGGTTTTGAGGTTTAAAGGGCAAATAATCTGTTAGGGGGGGAAGATTTTTGTTTTATTATGGTGTATGTTTAAAACAAAGTTTTCTGGGCACAACAAAATTCAGTTGGCATAACAATATTTAGGGACACTGTCCCCATGGCTATGGGCATGCATAAAGTAAAAGTTAGATCTAAATTCCAGCAAATATGAGGTATGTAGGCTGTTGACTCTAGAAATAATAGTTTTTAAACATATTTTTGATTCAGATTCATAATAACACATATTATAGGTTTTTACCATTTTATACATGTAAGTTATACTTCTGTAGAAGCTGAACTGTGAAAGATGCGTTAAAATAATCAATTTTAACAATAGACTTTACACGAAAGAGGCTGGCAAGCTTGTATTTTTGTACAAGCTTCTTGACGTACCATAAGTGTTAATGAAGTTGATGAACTGATGGTTTCAGTATTGTCATTACCATAAATATTTCGTTTTGCACACCAGTGCTGGTGTTATGAATTGATTAGCTTTCAGTGCGATGCATAAGTGCAAAGTAAGTTTGAAAGAAAGTTCAGCTGAATTCTAGTTGTTGTACTAGAGGAAACAAAGCACAAAAAATTATATTAAAACAAACTTTTTAAAATTAAAAAATAACTACTTGTTAGGTGGCCACCCTCTACACATTAAATCAAAAAAATCTGATATAAATTAAAAAAATCTGATTTTTTTTATTTTTTTGAAAAAATCATGATTTTTATCAAACCTGGTCACTGTAGTTGCTGCAGCTGCTATTACCTACTATCTTCATCTTCCAGAGAAAAATCATTTGTTGGCCTGTGAACTTCACACATTACACCGACTTATTTCAGTGTTGTGCAACACAACCTTTTGTAAATCCATATTCTTTCAACTCATTGTTGTTTATTTTAAAAGAATCTGTGGTAATGTATTTATTTGTGATTAACATAAATTTTGTTCTGGAAGTATTGAATGAGAGCTTTGTTGTTGTTAGCCAATCAATTACCTTATCCATTTCATTTGCTGACATATAGATTAGCACAATGGATTAAGATAGCAAAATTCAAAAAGTTTCTAGAAATAAAAACGAACTGTTTCAATGTTTTAACACCAGTGCAAAAATTGCTTTAGACCAACTTAGTTCATAAAAACAAATGTGGATTGTTGCTAAACTGAAAAAAATGAGAGTCAAAAAAAATGGGTTTGACAGCTAAATGTACGAAGAGATAGTGGGACAGTTGCTTCACCCCCCTGATTGTGTGTTTGACTTGATAGCTGATGTTAAATGCAACAAAATTTTGCTCTCTTCTAGATGCAAGTTCCCATACAAAACCAGAATGATGTTGACCAAGTCATCGAATTGATGGATAGAAATTTACTCAGGAATCTTCGAATTATGTTAGTGGAAAAAGTAAGTCTTGCTGATCTATGTTTAAGTGCAATGAACTGTGCGTTTTGCAGCATTTCCTGCATTGTTAAACCCTTACTGTTCATTCTATCACTTGCAACGTTGAAAATGTGTTGAGCAAAAGTATGCTGTGAAAAAAAATTTTAAAACATCATTTGTGATCAAAATTTGTTAATTCTCAGTTTTCAGCAGTACTGTATTTTTCTGTCCACTGTTGTTTCAAGCACAGTCTTTGATAAAAGAAAACTGAAGGCAATGCTGGGATTAAGTTTTAGAAAGATTAATTCTGAAAATATACTTTATACTCACACCATGGCTCTTCAGGGTTACCATGTCAGTGTCTCTCGTTGTAACTGCAATGCATACCATAATTCTGATCAAAGGTAGCACAGCACAGGTTGACACACTGACACAACATTATTTAGATATTTTGAAATTTCTCCACAAGCATAGGTGCATGCATGGTATAAATACTTGTGTCTCATAATCAGGCCTGTGGAAGAAGAAACACAAACATTGCCCATGTATCCTTCACAACTGCAGTTTGTAACAAAACTTCTGTTGAAGGTAATGCAGCACACTTTGACACAGTGTCTGTTAAATTACCCTGAAATCGTCCTGAAAATGTACACTTGTTGGTACCAGAGTGTCATAAACAAATTGCCAATGTTAAAAGGAAAAATATTAACACTGAAGAACCATGATGAGGTTTTGGACATGAGTGGTTTTAATCAGGCAAAAAGTGATTCACAACATCCCCGTGGTGACCTGTAAGTTCTTTGTCTTTTGAGCAAGTTGTTACTGTCCACTGCTAGGCCACACTAGATGTTGGGGCAGGTGTTAAGCAGCCATTCGCTTGTCTCATCATCCAGAACCATTAGGCCGTGCAGTCCATGGGGAGGTATATGGATTGGATATTGGAAGATGACATGGTCGATAGTTTGTTCTTTGCCACACTCACAGGCAGCAGAGCAAGCCATACCCCATTTGTATAAGTAGGAGAAGAAACATTTGACACTGGTGCGGTGGCAGTTACGCTGGACCCACACTGTGCTTAGAAGGGTTATTCCAGGTAGGTGCCAATGTCGGGGATGAAAGTGTGGAGTCTTGTGTGGTTGTCCAACCATTCCGCATTCCATCAGTGATCTGTCCAGTGTGCGCATATGTATGTTGTTGTCAGATGAAATGATGAATTCGTGTGTGGCAGGTACAAATGGGTGTCTCGATTTGAGACGCCAGGCATTCGCACTTGGTGGACAGATAAGCACTGAGTGGAGCAGGTGCCCAGGCTCCATGGCATGGCATGCTAGAGACAGTGTGGCTCCTTTGTGGCAAAGCTCAGCAGGTTGGATGCTTGCAAGAATGGAAAGGTTGTCCGCTGGTGTAGGACACAGGCATCCAGTCACAATTGGTGAGGCGTTGCTGATGTCAGGGTCAATGAGGCGGGTGTGAGCACTGCGGCACCAGACAGGAGCGCAGTACTCTGCTGTTGAATGGACCAGTGCAAGGGTGGCTGTTTGCAGAGTTGTTGTTCCAGCACCCCAGCCAGAGCCAGCAAGCCGCCTCAAAAGCATGATACGTGATGTAAGCTTCTTGCAAAGTGACCCAAGGTATTGTCGATACGTGAGCAACCTGTCCAGCATTACTCCAAGGTATTTGGGCTCGGAACAGAAGGGCTGGATTTCATTGTTGTAGTTGACTTTTACCTCATGTTTAGCTTCCTTGTTGTTAAGGTGAAAGGCTGCCGACAGCATTTTTGTCATGCTGAGCTTTAGCTTCCACGTCTGGAGGTATTCACCTGCGGTTGCCATGTCCTTGCACAGTACCCGTTTCACTGCAGCATGCATAATGCTAGATCGTCAGCAATATGCATACGTTCTGAAGACGGTGGTTGGCAGGTCAGAGATGTAGATGTTGAAGAGTAGGGATGCCAGGACAGATCCCTGTAGGATGCTGTTCTAGAGGCGTTGTAACCCACTCATTTGACAATTCTGGTAGTAAGGGTAAAGCTGCGATTCCTAGCCATCTCCATTATCATGCAGATCATGCAGCAATCGCAGCAACTTGCAGGTGGGGCTGTGATGTCATACAGTGTCATAGGCTGCTGTGAGGTCGACAAACACTGCTCTGGCCTTCTTCTTAGCCCCCTTGCAAGTGAAACCCTAACCAGCTCTTCAATTGTTAAATGTGTTATTTATCTTCATAGTTTTTTGCTTGAATGTACAAACACTCAAGAGAAAGATCACAGCTGGTATACAACAGAAGCCAGATCTGTATTTGTATGTAGCCCCATCTCTGTTCTGTAAAAACCTCTTTCATATATGTACATTGTATGTCGGTACTGAAAGTGACTGTACTAAAAAGTTATCATGAAGGTTAATTGATATGAAAGCTTGGACACTTATGTGCTGATTCATCATAAGTAACAGTGCTTAACTGGTCAAAAGTAGAGTCTGTTGCACATTGTGCAAGCGAGACCTAAGGTGGAACAAACTCACCCTTAGAACATTTTTGCTCAATTCAAAGCTGAGTTAAAAACATGTGCCAATTGGATATTTGATTAAAAACTGCTTGGCATCTTATTTTCATTAATGCCATTTTTCCACAATTTTAGTGCATATTCAATCTAGGTGTCTGGATGTACCGGATTCAAAATTTTCATTCCGTATGCCACTGAAATAGGCCAGAAACAGAAGACCCTCAACAGTTAATCAATGGCAGAATTGCAGTTGATTGTTGAGTTGTGATGGAGCTACAAATTTGAATAAACCCTGCTGGCTGATCAACACAGGTGTGCAGAAAGTGCTGGGTCACAACCAGTATCTATTATCCAGATCTGCAAGGAAATGGGAATGGCAGCAAATGTAAACCCAGCTAAAATGCGACTTTGCCGGGGTTGCCATAAACTTTTTGCAGACGAACGGTCACTTGTCATTAAAAAAATAAAAAAATAATAATCACTCGAGACATTTACAGACGGCGCCGATATTGTATTGTACTTGGTTACTTTCCAGTGCTTGTCTGCTAGCGAGTGGCATGAAGAACGACGTAGCTGTTCATCTTCGAATTTACCTACACAGGAAGCAACCCAGATATCTCCATTTGCTGAGCCTCAACCGCCAAGCAGGACTACTTCCCAGGTATGGCAATGGTGAAATCACCGAGAACTACTGCCGTGGTTCCTTTTGTGGCTGAGTTCACGGGGAAAAAACACTTATTTACGCTCCTGACATGTTATTCTGCTGGCAAATAAAGTTTCCTAATGGATGGCGACAACAGGAGCGTTTTAAACTAACAGGAACTTACGCTGTCTGGGAGTCAGAGTCACTGGAAAAGGCCAGTCGCACTTTCTGCCTTTTTGAATGCGCCAACGATAGAAGTTTGTCGTTTTTTTGTGGATTTGATATTAATGTTTGATCTCATTCATTGCTACTTGTATAAAAGGTTATGCACCATCCGGGTATTTTTATTCACCGAAGATCTTAACCAGTGGTGCTCAAAGCGTGGCCTGCAAGGCCCTCTGGAGTGGCCCGCGAAGCAATTTTCATTGGAAAGAAAACTTAACGCTTTAATCATTTAAGAGAATGTTTTAGAGAATTTTTATTGAGATGATTAATTCTTGTGGCCCGCGAAGGCTTTCTGAAAGACAAATTTGGCCCACGAGCCAGAGTTTGAGCACCACTGTCTTGCACCTATGCCGTTCAGTTACCACCGCAGTCGAAGTGTGTTAGCAATGCTGTGGTCGTAGCTTCACTGCTGGAGTCATCGACATTCTTGGTTGAATTCGGTTTTGCAAGTAAAATGCATAACATCGACTTTCAGTGCGTTTCTTACCAAAGGCAAATCTGAGTTGTGCAAATTTTAAGCAACCACTCGTTATTCGATGGAAACAACCCGCTCCTAATGAGCACAGCATTCAACAACTCCCAACCTGAGCGTTTAAAATTTACTCATGAAACTTCCTTCTTAACCGAAAGCACTAGTTAGGTCATTCGATTTTTTAAATACCTAACCAAGCGAACTTCAAACTTTCGTCTGCTTGTCATTCACAGCGCATGAACTACTATGAATATCCTGGTCCACTTTGAAAATGTTGTTGCTTTTGTGATCAAGCATGTTGTTTCGCCACCGCCCCTGGAAGCGATGGCTTAATAGACGAGAAAAGTAGTGACAATACTGCCGCTGATAAAAACAGTAACGTGCACAGTAAGCGTTTCCATAAGGATAAGTTTTACCATCCGTCACACGTGCCATTTATAACTTCTACAGCGCTTTGCAAGAAAGCTTTTTTTCAGCTAACGTATTCCAGGTTACGGCGATTAAAAATACCTGCGCAAAGTGGTACCTAGTGAACGGTTGTGTGTTTCTTTGTGCTGATGAAAGACTGGCGTGTTTGGTTCTTATGAAACGGCAACTTGCCAGGACTGCATGATCAGTAAAACTGACAGGGTTTTTGTAAAGCGCAATATGCTGTTTTGTTAACACTGCGGCCAGCAAAAGAATTTACGTCGTGGAATAGTGGCATGTAAATTTTTTCACGTCTTTGGAAGCCCGAATTTATTAGTACCCTATTCTGCAATTGACCTTTACTACTGTTGCAGCAACGGAAGACGTGTGTTTATCTAACTGCACCCAACTTAACGTCTTTTGCGCAGAAGAACTCATATGCACGTTTTCATAATTTTTCTTTGCAATGCTTTTAAAATCGTATGTAGAGGAGAATGACCAACGAGTTACCGGGTCGCTATTCACCACCACCTGGAACGATTGACGAGAAAGAGATTCAACGCCACCGCGGTTCCCGCACATCGTTGAATAGTGAAGGAGAGTTCATCCCTGACAGACAGGTATTGCTAAAATCCAGAATCGTAATTTTTTTCAGTACATCGCTACGGTGAAAAGAAAGGCTATGCGAATAAATTTGAGGTTTGGCTAATTATTTGTAACAAATGCTGTTAAAATGAATATATTTTAAATCGTGATGGCAAACATTTTTGTGTGCACTGTGTGCTATTGCCGTGTAATATTGGTGTTTATTATTGAAAGCAAATTTACTGCTGCATGTTCGGACCCTTGCTCGGCTGATCCGAACCAACTTTTATGTTTGACGCCACAACTTTTCTCATCTCATATCATCTGATACGCGGCATGGCAAAAGCACATATATAATGTGATGCAACTGAAGGTTATTTCACATCATCCTTGCAGAAACGTTTCTGTGATGTCATAAATAAGGCAAGCTCTGGTTGGCGCATGTCAGATAAATATTCTCTTTATATATATAGAAATTCATTTGAAATTATATTACTTGCAATGTGATATTAGGAGGGCTAGCAACGATGTGACGCAAGCAGATATCCTTCCTCTTGGGGACGCCTCCACTCGCGCGTTCGTGGAACCTTCCCTCCACTTAACTCAACCCACGGAAACTGATTTGTTGTTGGTCAGGGTCTTGTGCGCTGCTGGCTGTGCTTCCGCCACCACCCGAGTAGCACTGTTTTGCTTTATATTTCCTCTGTTATGTTACGCTAATACGGATTAAAAGAAAGGATATGCCGTAACACGTTTGTACCCCACATTTTTGCATGTAGAGGAAGACTTAGATATTCGAAAACGCGGTATTGTTGAGAAACGTCCTGAAGACGTTTGATACACATCATTTGTCTTTCTTTGTGTTGTGCTGTGGTTAATCCATATTCTACGTTTCCTTTATGTCACAGATATTTAGCCCTGTCGCGTACAGCAGTTCGACGTCGTTAGACAGCAGTCTTTCAAGCCCTCATGTTGGCTCGTAAGTTCTTGGAAGTTTTAGTTTGCGTTTAATGAATTGGTCAATAAAAACAATGTTCAATGCAGTATTTGCTCCATTTTGTTTACTCTTACATATGTTTATTATTCCAAGTTGAAAACTGCTTTGGAGTGCAAAGATGGTTCTTACCATGAAGTAAAATTTTTTTGGAAGTTGTTGACGTTTCTTCGAAACCAGAAGTGTTTATCTCAGTTGCTACAGCCGCCGTGCTTCATAATAGCGTAGAACTCTCCACCTGACCAGATAGTTGGGAGCCTTCATCGATGTCTATGTTTGTCTACGTTAGGTTCGCCAGATATTGCGAACTGCAGCAGGAATGTAGTTCATGAAAGCAAGGAATGTCAACTTTAGGTTTCTAAATGTTTGTGAGCATTATTGTTCAGATCATGTCATATATCCAGTGAGCGAGCAGTGTTGAGTTGTTGGACGTTGAGGAATGGCTGTGCGTTTTCAGTCGTAAAATTCGCGAGTATGCAGACCGGCTGTAAAGGCGTGGTCTCACCAACATGTGCTGTTTTTGTCTCAGCGACCCATGGTATCAAGGATTAAGAGGTTCTACATACCCCGATGAGGAAATGGATTTCTCTCCATCGGTGCCTTACCGAAAAGGGGGTACCTATCCCCGGAGACTGCATTCTGGAAACATATCAGCTGAAGAAAAGAAACTCGAGAGTAGGTTTTGCAAATACCTGTTTATTATTTCATTTCCCTGCACAAAGTCGCTTGGTTCCATTCCATAGTTTGGTGTTTTTCGCATAGGTTTTGCGCGTGTATGCAATAAGGTGACGTGGCATTGCGTCACAATGACTCAACAGTACTTGTTAGACCTGCGCAATGTCAGAGGTGGATTCATTCGTTATTACATAAAAACTCTGAGTTTATTGTCTCATCAAAACTCAAGTAGGATTGTGAAATTTTCACCAGTCTGCGAGCGGTTTGCCAGCGTTGCCTGGACAAGTGTCAGAAGGTGTCGTCGCTTATTCGTAGCAAAGTCAACTTTATTTCATTCAAAACGCCGTAAAAAATCAAAAGGTTTGCTTCCTTTCAGATGCCCGCACTTTTCCCCGCATTCGACCTTCGATTCAAAACGCCCGATTCCTGCCTAGCAACGCTCATTTTTTCTCTGCGAACAACGTGTAAGTAGCTTCTCCGTCGTGCCACTCCGCTTCGCCCGGAAGCGTAACTCACAATTGTTGAATGTTCGACAAATTTGTGGAATGCTACAATGGGTTTGCCAGGGATTACTAAGTTTTGGTTGATATTGAAAATGGTTTAGACTCAATCTGTGAGATAAATCGTAGTAGAGATGTTAAATCGTACGGAGCACTAACATCATACTTTACATCTGAACCCCGAGCCAAGATAAACCAGTTTGGATTATCTATCTACAGGGTTGTCTTTCGCCCATACGTCCTTATGCTATTAGCAAATTTAATATCCTCTATTACTGTTTAGTTTTTAAGGTAAATGTGTGAAAGACTGAGTTTCAATCCGGTGTTTATTTCAAACATCCCTGCCACAGCAACGAAGCTTCAGCTTGCCGCTTTAGTTCGTTTTTTTTCTTGAAAATGTAAAATTTACTTCCTGTTATCGTGTAGCTCAGAGGTGCCCAACCTTTCTCTGACCATGTGTCCCTTCAGCATTTCGAAAGATAAGCAAGTACCCCTTCAGTATTTCGACAGATGAATATGTACCCTTAAAATTTCTTATGATAAAATATTTTATCATGATTAATCTCAGATGTATTTAAAAATAAGCACATAACGGCTTTTTAAAATAATGTTTACTGATATATGTCTAAATTTTTGGAAATAAAGGATATGTAAATATATATTTCTCTTCTATTGCTAACCTTAAATGTACCCCTTCGGATAGGCGAATGTACCCCTAGGGGTACATGTATCCCAGGTTGGGAACCTGTGGTCTAGCTATTCGTCATGCATTAGTAAACTAAACAAAGCTTGTGTTGTAACGGATAGCTGTTCATTAATGCAAGCTCTCCTGCATATTATTAATAAAACTTCACTTTTCACTGTCGATGGTTCGCAAACAACTTTGATAATGATCGCAACATGTGCAGCACATGACCTCAGTCTGCCTTGACTGTTGAAAATGAGATCTTGTTCGTACAGTATTTACATGAAAAACGTTTTTGTCGCCGTGCGAAGCTTAAGCGTCGTCAGTTGCAAATTTCTTGTAATTTTTTGGAAGGTCGAGTTGTTGGCTTCTAACTCGGTTTTTGGTTCGTATTTTTTACTCAGGTCTTCGAATTGCAGCAGCTGCAGCAGCGGCCTCGACCTGGAGGAACTACATGGCCAGGCAACCGGTAATGCGTTCTGCAATCGTTGAGCACTTTTGTTGCGGCCATCCCCGCTTTCCTATATGTTTGTACAGAAGTGGCTTTGGCTTTCGCAAGGCTGTTTTAACAAAAATGCGCTTCGGTTTACCGTCCACCAAGCAAGTGGCAGGAAACTTTTGATTAGACCCGTCAACTTTTCAGATGACGTCGCCAGACATTTCGATGGAACGTTCAGTTCTGCAGAACATCACCAAATTTGATCCACCATACAAACTGTAATCTTCGCATGTATTTATCTCACTGATTTCCGATTCGTCCCACCCTCTGCACTCCCCGTAAACCGTAGCTCTGGTTTGTCCTCGCCTTGTTTGTGAAGTTCTCGTCTTCCGTAGTATTTTAATTTTTCCGTAATTAGCTCGTAGTCGGCTTAATTAAAATAAGACGTTGAGTGGCTGAAGCAAACGCAGCCCTGCTAATGCAGCTTCCATTTAGGGTCGCTTTGGCCGGATCCAACATTCGCCATTTCCGGTGGTGGTTTCACACGCAGATGTCTGTTCGACAGCAAATAACAGACTACTTGAGCGTTGACGCATTACGCTTAATGTGCCGACGACCAACGAGGTTTAATATGTTCGGGAACTGCCGATCGGCATTGATTCTGTGAACTGCGACGGCCACGCTGCTTCTCGCGTTGTTTACAGAGGAGCGCGCAGCATGCTCGACCGCTCAAGCGCAAACGCGTATTTGTTCAAGCGTCCAGACTGGCGCAGCTCCGGCGTCATTCGGCTCGCAACATAACATGCGCGCATCGCCGCCGTGTATTTGCGAACTGAGACGCGCGCGCGTGTGTGTCTTGTTGCACGCGACCGGCCGTACAATCAGCTCAATTCTGACGCCGCTGTAGATACGGCATGCACCAAGATGCCCTGGGGCGGTGGATTTTCAATGAATGCGTTGACACGTCTACGACGCTAGTCATTGGTCGTGTGAGGTTGTTTGTGTAGGCCGCTGCTTCCCGACGGAAGCAATCTGGGTTTCGGAATGGTGCGAATCCGTTGCTCAGAACCGTATGTATCTGATGGACGTAAGTCGACGTGGTCCTGCACGTGCACCTGACCCGACCTTAACAGAGCCATCTGGGTTAAAAGCTGTACGCAGTTACTGAACTAATTTAGCTGCGCAACGTCATGCACTTCCACGCAGTGCGTGCTGCCGTCTCAGTTCAACGCAGAAGGCGCACGCACGACATGTCGCCGGTTGCCCAGCATTGTTTTCTAACCAATATCAAACTGACGTTTGTATAAGCTCAACCAATCAAGAATCGCTATCACGCGGAAACGCCGCGAGCATGTCGATCAAGCTCATTGAGCGCTAAATTTGTAGCAGGGTTTTTGTCACTTCCCTGTCAGAAGCGGTTTTCGGCGCCCGTGATGATGATTACTGCATAATGAATGCGCTTTTGGCGTGAGGAGCTGTAGTAATCTTAATCGCCTTTCGATTCATCGAATTGCTTGCTCATCAGCCGCGGGAACGAGCATCACAGCAACCAAGAAGTTGCGGTTCCGGAGTCCAAACATGATGACGACATCGTCTTAACGTGTTGTGCCTTTCGGTGCTACTTTTTGACGGTTGCACTTTTGTTTTTCGCGAGCGCTTTTTACATCTAGTGATTTTAAACAATAGGCCTAAATGAAGCAGGTGATTTCCAGACCAGCCCACGCAAACCTGCAACTAACCGACAATGTTACTGTGGAGTGCATCATCCAAAAAACATTTCTTTCTAATTTGAAAGTTAAGTTTTTGTCGAAAGCGTTAAAATCACTCATGTTGTGCGGAGTGCGGCCGAATCGTCTGTTGTTAGTTATTTGGTTTGCTGACTTAAAAGAGTAATTCGAACGTTTCAAAACTGGAAACATCAACTTTAAAGACAATACAACCAAACCGCGATTGTGCCGACGAACGTGTTTTTTGACGGAGTGTGCACTCATGTTTTGTCAACTGTACTGACGCCTGAACTCACGGTGTAATTTGCAGTAATCCACAGTATCTAGTTGCAGTGGCGACGTCCCAAATAATACCAAGTTTTCCACGGCAGCAAAGCGTGCTCGTTTCAATCGACTGATTGTGGGTAACCGATTTACCAACAGTTTTTGGCATATATCTGCGCTAACGAACAACGGGACCCGAGCCTAGGAGCGCATTTTTGCTCCGGCTGTAGCGAAGTTGAGATCCCATCAGCGACCAGTTTCTAATCCCGGTCGCAACAACTAGCCAATTCAAGCTGTTTTGTCTTAGAAGAATTTGAAACGTTTTCTTCTGGGATCATGTACACGTGATATTTTTTCTTGCATACCTAGTTTTGCATTTTTAGCTTTCTCCTTTCGCGTTATTTAATCAATTGAATCGCACTGTTACCGTTTAGTGTCACAGTTCGTTCATACAAGAAGTTGAAGCAAATGTTGATATTCGAATATTTAAAACATTGGGTAAAACCAGAAGTGACTGAATCACGAAACTATCTTCGGACGCGTGAAAATCTTGTGAATTTGACTCGAATGACCCAACGACAACTCAAGAAATCCTCGTCAGCTTCGAAATATTCTTGTCTACAATAGCAGATTCGGCACAAGGCGAAAGAATCTTGGTTCCATGATGTGTTTCGATTGCGGTGCCTGTCCCGTGTCCAATTTAGTAGCTTAGAGTTCGTTCTTTAGAGCACCTTGTTCATTTAGTTCTCAGATGTTTGTTTTGTTCAACATTGCTGCACAAAACCTAATGGCGTTTTCTCCGTCACATCTGCAATTAACGCCTAAACCTCTTGTTTGTGCAGATGGTGCCGTGGGTGGAAGCTCCGTCTTCACACATAATCGAAGTGCTAGTGATGCCACTCCCATGGATCACAGCATGTCCTTCCCCGTGGTTTCATCATTTGCAAAATGTACGACGCGTAGTGGTTTATAATTTTCACGGAAAAAAAGCTTTTTTAAAAATAGCCACGTTCAGTCCATGGCATGATGATACTTGGTCCTTTGCGCAGCTCCCAAAGCCCCGACCAACTGGAGGAAAGGCAAGGTGCTCGGCCACGGCGCGTTCGGCAAAGTATACCTCGCGTACGATGCGGACACTGGTCGTGAACTGGCTGTGAAACAAGTCGAGATCCAATCCGAGAGCAAAGATGCCTCAAAGGTTGGTACGCGCAAGAGTTTGATTTGCCCCGCTGCCTAATGCTGCGTGTCTTGCTCGGGCTTCAGCAAAAACCTTGCTGTGTTTTGAGGATCTTTAACGACGTCAGATGCAATCTTGGTGCCACTTTAAGAAGAATTACGAGGTTACGTGGTGAAGTAAGCTTACCGTTGGAAACGAAAAGATAATTTTAGCCATTACATGCTTAAAGGCTTGAAGTATGACCAGGAAGCGTAGGCAAGAACTGAACATACGAAAGATAAATTTGCAATTGCTTTTTTTCTTTGCAAGAATCAATTTTGGTTGTATTTTGAGTTAACCGCTTGCTTCTTGTTTGAAAAAGTGAAAACGCCACATCGGTGAAAACATGCTCTTGCAGGAAGTGGACATGCGATAGATTCAGCGGAACTTGTTTTACATGTTAACTGTCGGACTGTATTTCTCTGCGTAAACCTCATTCCCTGCGACGCAGTTGACGTTCAACGTGTCATCAGCTTCTGAAACCGAGGCACGCCGGTCGTATTGCGTGCTTGGCTGTTTTCAGACGTGCGGTGACCGGTCAGGCCCCTCTGCCATTTGTTTGTTGCATTCTTTTCCCGTTTTCGCAAGCGCCAAGCGGTTAATCATTTATTTGGCAGCGAGATGGGATCAATAGCGTGTGTGTGTGTTACTGCGTAAATCTGCTCATGTTTTTGCGTATCGTAGGTTCAGCCAAATGCGTAAATCTTGTACAGCAGGTCGTGTCAAAAACCGTGCCACGTCAAGAAATCGACTTTTTCGTTTTGTTTTTCCAAACTGCTACCGGACAGCTGGAAAGGGGCAAATCGCGGTTATGTTACGCTTGCACCAAATCTTGCTTTTTAGGAAATCAAAGCTCTTCAGACAGAGATTGAGTTGCTGAAAACTTTGCACCACGATCGAATCGTCCATTACTACGGCTGCACGGAAGACACCAACACGTTGTCTATATTCATGGAGTACATGCCCGGTGTAAGTGAAAATGACTTAAATCAGGCGCGCTGCGCCACTGCTCAGCTCAAGGCGTGGCTTTACTGAAAAGAGATCAGAGACGGATTTGACAAATACGAACACTTCTAGCACGTTCCCTTTGTCGCCAATTCTTTTAGCTATTTTAGTTTGTGTTCGTTACATCACTTGCAAATCACAGCATGATGCAACTTGCTATTTTTTTCTGCCACTCCCGTTTCCCCTGAAACAAACTGCAATACTTCATCGAATGGGAATGCGCGCAAAGCAACAGATCAATTGCCCCTGTGTTGCACTTTGCAACTCGTTACCGTGAAGTTGCGTCCTCGTAAAACCTTGGTACTTACCCATCTGCGTCTGGGCCTTTTGTTCGGTTGCAGTGGACCGTGGAGCATGAAACGCGCGCGTTGCCGCAAAACAAAAACCTTCCGAGATCGAAGTCGAACCTCATGTTTAAATGTCAGGTTAATTTTCGAAACCATTGGAAAGACGTTTGCCTTATAAGCCTTGCATTGCGGAAGGTTGCGTGAATATGGTTTCGTATATAACTTCGGTGAAGTTTTCGCGCTAAATTGAAATCATAGCTTGTATTTAAGTGCCAAGGTGTACTGTGTCGTAATATGGGATTGCACATTACCATACGTGAAATAATATCTCCTGCCACGAAGGTTTTTTTTAAGTCGACGATCCAATGAAAGCTACGGATCGTTTTGCTTTGTTGAAAAATACTGCTGTTCGAATTGCTGATATTCGTACACTTGAAGCAAAAAGTGGAAAATGCATGGGTCATTAAGAGTGAAGAGAACTTCTCGGATGCCCACTTAAACTATTTTGAGCCATGCGGTTTGTGTTTTTGCAGCCTTTTCCCAGCATTCAAAAATCTGTCGCGTTCTAGTTATTTACTCATGAGATAAGGTACTTTTTGTTCAGTTATTTTGAGTTTCACATCCTGATCAAAAGGTGAATGTGAGTTTTCGGAATTGAAAGTCGCTTTTTGAGCCGAAAAGTGAAGTTGGCTCGTTACCTGATCTGATCGTTGTTGTCATTCAACTTGCACTTCGCGGCCGTACGCGGCGCCAAGCAAATGTGAAAAAAGTCGCTTGCTGGTAGATTCGTGCGGCAAGGAACCGTGTGGCTGGAAAACCACAGCTATTTTCAGAGGTAAAACTTATACTATGTATGATGCCCATGCTTGGATGACCTGTAGCATCATCACCGTGCTCCACTGACCCATCTTCAGCTGCAAAACCCGGTGTCCCTCGCTCGCATGCTTGTCTTGCAAACATTTGTGATGTGCTGCTTTTGTTTTAAATGTATTCCCTTTTACCCTTGTTTTCAGGGATCCGTCAAAGATGAGATAAAACAGTACGGTGCAATCACTGAACCAGTAACGTGCAAATACACGAGACAGATCCTAGAAGGTTTGGTCTACTTGCACAATTATCACATCGTTCACAGAGATATCAAAGGGGCCAATGTCTTGCGCGACTCCTCTGGTAACGTGAAACTAGGTGGGTACGGCCGCAGTTGCTTGTCGAGCGTGGAGTGCTGCAAACACTAGTAATCCAGCAGCAAAGATCTATTTGTTAGTTGTCAGCTACCCCAGACCACCGACCGTTACTAAAACTACATTTCCAGGTGACTTCGGAGCAGCCAAACGACTACAAACGATTGTGACATCATCTGGGCAGACCGTTGTCGGTGGGTTGCTCATTAGTTTTTGCTTCATTTTTTTAACTAAACGATATTCAACTTGAACAAATCATGTGCGTTGCAGTCATGCTGATCTTTTGCTAATGATTGCAAGCGATCATTGATCGTTGTATGTAGGCATGTTGCATGGGCGTGCTTTTTTAATGTTTCGTCTTTTTATAGCTTTCTACTAAACCATGCTTACTAAATCTTACTTGTGCGCGCGTTGTACACAGGAACACCTTATTGGATGAGCCCTGAAGTTATCGAAGGAAAGGGCTACGGACGAAGAGCAGACATATGGTAAGTTTCTGGCAGGTCCTTTCAATCTAAAAAACTGCCTCAACATAATTTGCTCTGTTGTGTCGTGCCTTCCAGCCTGTGATCCATCATCCATCGGTCGATCTTCAGATGATGTATCTTCTTAGTGGTCGAATCGAAACAATAACGGTTCTGATCAAAGAGGCATGTTTTGTGTAGATGCGGGAAGATTTTAGTTACGCGGAACATGAAAAATACTTTTCTACGTGATTAGCAGCAAGCGTTGTCGGTTTCGACAAAAAAGAAATATCAATTGAATTTTTCAGTTAAAGGGACCATCACGCTTGTGCCTTTTTGCACTATTTTAGCCAAAACATTTGACTTAGCTGTTGAAAGTTGTTCTCTCACCTCATCACTCCACCCGCACGTGACCTGTTCTTACGCGGCTTAATCTGATGCTGTATGAGCTGCATCGTCTTGAATTTCACCCTGATTTGCGAAATCCCAATGTATTACTGTATGTTCGTTTCACTACTTCCATGTATTTGCGTTTAGGAGCTTGGGTTGCACGATTGTGGAGATGCTGACGACGCGTCCCCCCTGGTACGAGTTCGAAGCAATGGCTGCTTTGTTCAAGATCGTCACGCAGCCCACCACCCCCCAGCTCCCTGCTGGAGTCTCGCAGGCGGCCAGGGTAATTGCACACGACACGTGTTTTTGTGTAACTTCGAAAAGCAAGCTGTCTCAAGCACATTTGTTTTTATTGTGACTTGGGCCGATTTGTTTTAAATTTTTGTACCAGGTATTTTATGATTAATTTTTCGCGTGTACCACCGGTCTTGCTGCCTTGCTTCATTGAATCACCTCCGATGTGCATTAAGCAGTCCGGTTTCAGCTTACGCCACGTTTCTTCGCCTTTGCAGCATTTCCTGTGTCGTTTTGCGCAGCATGTTATGTTGTTTTGTGTTTTCTGAGTGTCTGTGTGAGTCCGTGTGTTGTTTTGAGACAGCGTTGTAAATAGGCTTGCCGTGTTCCCTTCTGATTAAAAAGAGACCTTGACCTTACTGGCAGCTCAGAGCTAGTAAGTCACACAGGTCTGTTTGTTGTGCTGCATTCTCGAATAGTCACTGGTCTGCAGACTAGTATGGTGCATGTTCGCGGTGCGAAACCGTGGCACCATTGTTTTTTCCTACATATATATCGCGGCTCTTTGCGATCCATATGCCATAACATGGTGGCGATTCTTGTCGTGACATTTCATTTAACTCTTGATCGAATAGCTTTAGGCGTTTGAAACATTTCAACGGCCAGCAACCAGGAAATGTGTAGCGGACGGAGTTTCCTGAACTTCTAAATAAGTCATCTTCTTGACACGACACGCCTTGAACTTTCAAGCAAAAAAACTTGCATGTTTGGGTTAGTCGGGAAAAAAATGAGTACGTGGGTGCTCGGAAATTCATAAACCCCGCTGGTATGAGTTGAAAACACACACGCCACAGCTTCGTTTCTAAAAATATAGCTCAGTGAAAATCGAATTGTATTTGTGTTTTAAACCCTTAGCGAACGAAGGACATAATTGTTGATTAACTGGCATACACACAACGATCATCTGTTTCCGAGAAAGTGTTTAATGACTTGTATGCCATTGTTGTTGTACGGCAGTGATTGAATTACGCAGCAAATTTTATACTAGCATTTTCGCACGATTTTCAGGCGTGTGCGACTGTAACATGAATCTGAGATTTTTCTTAAATGTATTTTGCGTGGTAGTGTTTGTTTCTTTTGCCTGTCAGGCTTCAGTGAGCGTTTCACATTCTACCTTCAACGACGAGTTAATTCACGGCTTCGAGTCGTTGACCGCTGTGTCGCTGCGCAAACCTTCCTCGATAAACTTTAAAACGGCCTCGCGGCTCAAGGACACCAGACTTTGTTGGAGCGATCCAGCACGATGCTTTGATTTGGTGCGATACGTCGCACATCGAGCAGGCCAGATAATGATTGATCGCTCGTGTGAGCTAATACTGACGTTTGCATTGCACAGAAAGAAGCGCGTTTGCGTTGGGTTGTTGCTTGGATCGCTGCTGAAATCACTGTATTTGTTGAACTCCGCTGAAAGCGCTGCAAAAATACGATCCATCACTCAGAGTCGTCGGCAAGTGCGGTTCTGTTGTAATTTTGCGCGTGTCAGTCCACCCGACATGTCCCCATACTATAGGGCGAGGTTTGCAGGCAGCCATGTTGTCGTCCTTAACCGTCTTCACAGAAGTTTCAATTTGTGCAAAACCATTGAAACACGCTTAAAAAGAAGCGGGTGATTAAGAACATTATGAAGACCGGTATTTAATTGCCTGGTCAGGTTTGAAACTCCTCAATCACACCCCGAAGCTTGCTGCCGATCTTCTTAAGGCTGTCTTCTCCGGCTTAAGCTTTTTCAGGGACATATACAAAAGGACATAGGTATCTTTTTTCTTGCAGGACTTCCTAGCGCTCTTTTTCGTTGACAAAGACAGGCGCCCGTACGCGATTGATCTCCTCAGTCACCGCTGGTTCAGCGGCAACTACTTCTAGATCAACGTCGGAAGATGGCGCCGGTTGCCAGCTGCGCGAAGCGCCTCTGTTGCCTTGATAACCAAGCGTCAATTGCGAAAACCAAAAGCCGCGAGCTGCGTTTTGTGGCAGCGCCCGCGTCACGCCGCGTGATGCGAAGAGAAGAGACAGCGATCGGAGAGCGCATGACTTGTCACGATGACCGAATTGTTCCACTAACTCGTCCCCCGCTTATATCGAGTTTTGATCGCTTTGCTGTGTTAGTTTCATTGACGTGGAATCATGTCCGCGACACACCAAACAGCTTGTGATTTTTTCTTTCCTTTTAGAAGGTCGCGTATTTTTCGTGTTATCTCGTGTCCGTTTTTATTTCACGCTTCCAACTAACCTTTGTCAGCCTCCTTTGTCCGCTCGCCATTTAATAAGTGTCCTTTTTTCTGATGAACGTTGAAATGTTTCTCAATCAACCGTGCACTAAGTCAGAGGTCGAAGGTGAAGAGTGTGAGTCCGTACTAAGGCAGCTTATCATTGCACGAATCAGCTCAGGTGCATATAACTTTTGCCGAATTTGAGCTCTCCTTGCATCTGGTGCCCTTCCTGGTGAATAGAGTCAAATGCTTGTTTCGTTTTTTCTTCTATATCCGTATTCTTTTGCGTTTAATCATGAAGCTTACGTGGTGAAAACCACTGACAGGTTTAAGGAAAATACCACATCGCTTCTGTTTTGACGGCCTGCGACGATACTTGTCATTTGATTTTATGGGATAGCCTATGTCTGCCGTAATCAAGTAACAGCCTTCCGTTGTTTAGACTCGGCAAGTACTCAATTATTCCGCTCTTTGTGTGCAAATCTCGGGTGGTAGGTATGACACTGTACAAGGCCTGAACGTGGATCACTTTTTTTTAGAGGGGAAAGTTTTGTTTGCAGACAACGTTGCGGCGGCATTCTCAATGCAAGTGCAACTGACAACTTTCCGAACATAGAGTCGTAGTCCCTTTGCTGTCTAATTCGCCACTTACCAGACTATCCACGGCCTGGTTGCACTGTGTTATAGCAAGTGTCTAGCTTAAAAGCAAGTGACGATGTGCTTTTACTTTATCACGTACGTATGTTTCCTAACTATAGCTGCTGGGGACTCCTTTTCTTTGTTCCAGTCACGTGAGCTTTTGCGTCCAAGTGTTAAACGACGTTAACCTGTAGGTTGCAAAATATATTCTTTGAGATTTTCATGTTTTAACCGCCACCATGCAGCCGATCTTGCAGCAACGCATTAGCGCATCGTGAAGTTATTGTGTGAAACCCGCTTTTTTATTCACTCTGGCCTGAGCTTTTATGATATCCGATAGTTGTTTCATTTGTTTATAGGAGTTATACTAGGTTTTTGTGGGCGACGCTTTCACAGGCTTGATCTGAAAGCGTTGCAAAATGCACGCTACTTCGTCTCCACCAGAGTGCACCTAGCATATTGCCGTTAAAACCGGCGATTCGCTGACGAGTTACAGCTTTTTTTATCGCACCCGAAGCAAAACTGTATTTTTCTAAGAGTTACACACCCTGTGGTTTCCCCAGTTCAGTAGCCAGTGTGTGAAGGCTTTCTGTGGCCTCTTCACTTGTCCTGGCCTTTAGCTCGTAACCATTTAAACAAATCAAGGTTTGGGTCGAAAAAACTTGTTCGAATTATGTCTCATACCTGCTTCATGTCATCAAGTTCTCCGTTTGAATAGACCTATCTGGTTTTGATTTACGGCAGTTGAAAACGGAGCGTAACTTGCGGCTTACGGTAGCATGCACTTGTCCCAACCACTGTACTGCGACCTCGGCGTTCGTTGCCACTTCGACTGCAGGTATGTAGTGTGTTGCGGACAAACCAGAGGCGCAAAGTGCTTTTCACGCTACGTCGTTCTTGTCCTGACGGTAGAACGTACCGCAGATGGTGCGCAACGCGAGCAGCGTCAACTGCTGGGTCAGGTTCGTTAGGAACACCTGAGTTGGAACATCGCACGCAGGTCAGCCATGCGTGCTGGTTCTGTTGCTCTTGGTAACAAACCTCTCCCGAGCGATACTCTTCACGTTTCGGTCGCTGCTGAACTGTCCCCTGAACGACGGGTGTTGTAAAAAGTGCAGCCAGTGCCCAGAGCTGAGCGTTGAAATGTATTAATCGTTTGTTGTGCACAAAGGCAACTGGTTTTGTCTGGTGCTTTCGCCGACAGGATTGATTACAAAAAACGTGACGATAAGGCACTCGTGTGCAAAAACGAATTTTTATAAAATGTATGAAACCCGAAGCCGCCCTCGTCGAGTTGAATCCTAGCTTCCCAGGAAACTCATTCTGATATGCAAATTTTCCTTGAAGTTAGATAACCGCTATTTAAATGACACATCGCGGCATTCTAGTGATGTATTCATCAAACTTCGAAGTTTGAGATAGCTTGTTTGAATTTCACCCCAAGCATGGCCTGATTCCAATGACTTTCCATTCAAATCACCGGAGCAGGCTGCCTGAAGCGAAACGAAACCAGCTCTAGGCTCAATGAACCCGACTGTGCATGTGGTGCTGTGAGTTACTTCATATTTTTCCTCGACCGCCTTCCCATGCATTGCGGCCAGGTATTTCGCGCACGTGTCGCCTCAGTAATACCGTTCAACGTTTGAACGTTACTTACCGCAGGTAACTTTCGACTTGCAGCGCACACCACTGTATTTTTCAGCGCGGGAACGGTGCGACCAGATGCAAGCGCTCGGCGGCATTTCGGTGCGCGGACGATGTGTGCGACTTCGATCTTTTCCATGATTCTACTTTCTTCTCGTACTCTTGTCGTTGTGCGCGCCGTCTACGCAGGAAGCAGCAGTGGATGTTTGTTGTGCGTCTTGAAAAAGTCGTGCAAAGAGTCCTGAGCGATGCGTCGCACACGTTTCTTCCTCTGCTATCTTGTTTTCGAAGCTGTTTTACGAGAATATACCGAGCCCAGGGGCGTATCGAGGTAAAATGGCGCCAGGGGCAAGGAACAATTTTGGCGCCCCCATGTTCTAACCGAAAGTCTTTTGAGAGTAAATGTTCTGTATTGAAGCAAGTATAATTTTAACATTGTTTGGACTTTTCGGCGCCCGGGTATCGTGCCCCCCTTTGCCCCTCCTCGTTACGCCCCTGACAGAGCCTGCGTTGTTTTCGCTTCGGTAAGCATCCAGTCTGTTTGATCAAACTAACTCCTCGCATTCCCCACGATTTCGCGCTGTAGCGGTCGCTGTGCAGATTTTAGATGAAATTTTTTCCTTACGTCCGTTCTTTTCGCAACCGTGCATTCATTTTTTCTTTTTTTTGTAATAAGTTTTGCTCTTGCACTGCTTCGTATCGCGTGTACCTGTCGTTGATCATAAAGACAAAAACATGTTGGAGTTGTCTTGGAGCAGCCGCTCAGGCTTTTTCAGCAATTATGCTTGTTTTCAAATGAGGCTCGTTGGTTGATGTTGAGTTCCGCATTCGTAGGAAAAATTTTGTTCCAAGCGTGACGAATATCCTGTAACCGAGGTGTGCATTAGAAGCACGAAAGATAATTCCTTTGCAAGGCGAAGAAATCTCTCTTGTTCAAAATCAGCTGAAGCGAAAATGGATTAAGTAATTGTCAACCAGAGGTAGGATTGCCAGGGTCAAATATTTATAGAACAATTGGTGACGATTCACATCATCACTATTCTGATCTTAGTGCAATCGCAGACGTTTAATTTCGCAGAGGCACTTACTCATCAGCAAATGAATTCCAAGTCGGTTTTATTTTGCAAATAGCACTGCGCGTCGCATAGCGTAAAATAAGACCTTTTTAGTATTCGTGTATTTTCAGAAATTTTACTTGGCGGGGAAAACTAATACTTCTGGTGACGACCTAAGGAAGTTAAGCATTTGTCCAACTGGTACGAGGCAAATTGTCGAAAGCGTCACAATTTTCCTTTCATTGCAATTTCCGCTGTACTGACTATGTGACTAACGGCTAGGCAGGTGTATATAAAACTGACTTGTGAAGACTAATGACAAACGTGTTTTCACACACTAATACTTAAAAATTTTGGACCCCTCAGAAAACTTTTCGCTAGCTTGTTGTCCCAAGATGGTTATGGGCCTGCTGAAGTAGGTCTTCAGGTAAAAAACAAAGTTTAGTAAACATCTGATGTGCAGGGGCAGTTTTAGTGCTACCCAGTGGCTGCAATTCCGTGTTACTTGCTGAGCAGCAAATTTAAGTAACTGAGGGGTAGTTTTGCTGCGCAACTCAGCTATTTTAGGCCATGGGGCGTCCACGAACTGATCAGGTAGATCGTGTGTTTTCGAGATTTAGTTGAAGTCGCAATTGCAGCAGGGAACCGAGCCAGACACGCAAATGAGTAAAATTCTCGAGTTGTGGGAGTCAGTGCGTGCAGATTTCAAACCACACTTCTCCCAGCCGCTTGCGATTCCTCGCATTGCTGCAATCCGGCATGTATCGAATTTTTCCGTCCCGTCCACTTTTGCCATCAATGCTGCAATTGCGACTTCAACTAAGGTTCCCATTCAAAATAGACCCGTTCATAACAGACCATTCAAAACAGACCACGTTCATAACAGACCTGTTGAAAACAGACCACTTTCATAACAGACCATGCTCATAACAGACCCGTTCGTAACAGACCACGTTGATAACGGACCCCTTCTTAATGTATATTGCAGTGTGGACGCTAAAAGTCCAAAGCATTTTGTCAAACACACATTACCCCGTCCGGCCCTAGGTACGAACAGAGTCTGTTATGAATGTGGTCTATTGTGTACTGGTCTGTTATGAACGGGTCTGTTATGAACGTAGTCTGTTATGAACGGGTCTGATATGAACGGGTCTGATATGAATGGGTCTGTTATGAACGTGGTCTGTTTTGAGTGGTCTGTTATGAATGGTCTGTTTTGAACGGGTCTGTTTTGAACGGACACCGTCTG
>JGI24158J21664_10001608_pt1 | contig 25865 bp, 13 predicted proteins | sample Ectturendosymbi3_FD_21664 | JGI IMG/M metagenome (IMG submission 21664) | reverse complement strand
CACCTTGGCCCACTTTGCCTGGCCCTGGGCACCAACCGTTAGGTGGTAGTATTTCGCTGAACTTTTTACTGGAAACTAGGCTACAATCCGAGTTTTTTGATACTTTGGATGACTTGCTGTGGTTTCAGGTTCAGAAGTTATGATCTAAAGTAGTAAAAATATTTGACTAATTAGATAATTAATTAATTTGTTTATTTAAGATCATAAATTTAGACCCAGAAATGCTAGAAAGTCGATCAAAGGCTCAAAAGACTCGGACTCGAGCCTTGTTTCCAACGAAAACTTCAGCGAAACACTTTTGGCCTAGCGGTTGGGCCTTAGGCCAGGCAACATGAGCCAAAATGACCCCAAAACTACTTATGACGTCACTCACAAAAAATCCGCACCCCAACCAAAAATTTTTTTTGAGTGCAATCTACCAGACTGGCCGATCCGTTTGAGCCCTTGAACAGTTCTCTAGCGCAATCGGCGGAGGAGCTAAGCCGTTGTTAAGGCAACCAAAAACTGCTGTTTTTTAGGCTGAAATCTAAGTACGAATATATCGTACACCGGCTCTCAAAAGTATTAAGACACTGACTATTGCCTTTTGTTAGCTTTTAACTTGTCTGTCTCATTCTGAAGTTGTAAAGATCTACCATGTCGCTTAATGAAATTGTTTTGGGACCAACTTTTAGTGAATGAAGGTGTTTTTCTGATCCACTTTATCATTCTTTTAGTCCATGTTTGAGTTCTTATTAACAGCTGTTTGGTTTTCATGCAAAGAAGCATGCACACCATAGCAAGCTTTCATCAAAGCAACAGATAATCCTCCCTATTCAAGAATGTAGTTGCTAATTACTAAAGATATGTGACTAGCCTGTCATGGGGTAGCTTAGCTTCAGGAAATAATGATTCACTTCTTTGCATAAATTTCTTTTTTTGAGAATGTCCGAATGGCATGCATTATTTTTCTAAAAATCTTCACTTTGCAAAACATGCTACAGTACTGTAAATTGTAACATGACTATGGCAAACAGACTTCACACCAAAAAATCTATGTTGGCACAACACATTTGTAGCAACAAGGATTTGTATCACCACTCAAATTATCGTATTTTTCTGACTATAAAGCGCACTTACATCCTTTAATTTTCTCAAAAATCAATGGTACGCCATATAATCTAGTGCATTTTATGCATTGACAATGCTGCACATCTCCCAATGGATTGTAGATGCCTGGGCTAAGGTATCACTCTTAAGTGTTATCCGAGCTTTCATGAAGGCTAGAATCATCGCTGAACAGTTAGTAACAGCAACGAGACTGAAAGAAGGATCTGGCCATAGTTGATTTCAAAATTGTACAACTGTTAACTCAGACACTGAAGATGAAGAATTTAATGGGTTTGTGGAAGCTTAATGCACCTTATTCAGGGTGCCTTATGTATGACAATAAACCATTCAACGATCGTTTATTGTTATTGCGCCTTATTGTCCGCAAAATACGGTAGTTGAATTTTGTTGTGTGTATAATGTTATTAGCTTCTTTCCTGGCTTGTTTAATTGCTTTGGATGAAAGGAAAATGTCCCAGGAAAGACATTGCAAAGTACTTCTTTTGGTGCATTTCCCTTTCATGTGTTCAGCTATTGGTCTGTCAGGAAGCATTGAAATATGAGTTATTTTTGAAAACAGGGCTTTACTTATTAGTTTATGACTTGTACAAATATTTGGTTCTAAATATTTGAAAACTTGTCACATGTAGGGCGTTAGGTAATGTTACACCATTTTCTTGATTATGGTAATATAAGGTTGATAATGGACAGTATTTTTGACTCATAAACAGTTTGGTTCTACTTGACAGACAATAGTTGGTTCCTAGCACAATGTTAAAGCCTGAGAAACACTCTGCTCTTTTTAGTGAGCTGAATGTCATATAGAAACTCTTGTATGGATGATTCAAGTCTGTTGTTCTATTTTTATGGTTTGGATTAGCTGTTTTCTCACCCATCATTTAGCATTTGCCATTTGTATATGTCAATAAAAATTTAAAACAAACTTTGATACAATTGCATTAGGTCAGTGTGAAATCGCTTGCAATTTGTGTTGAAATTTTACCTGTGGAGAAAAAGTGCGCACATGCTATTTGTTGGTATTGCGCTGTAATTGCAGAAGCATTACTTGCATGATTGAATTACTTGATTTCAAGATTGCATACCATGACAACATATTATTAAGTGTATGCTGTCTATTGTCTATGAATTATTCATTTCAAACTCGTGTTTTGAATTGTTTATTATTTGCTTTTGTTGAATTTTGCCACATTCCACATTTTTGTAAAACTTTTTTTGAAACTGCCTTGTGTGATATGGAATTCATGAATTTTTGATGGAATTTACCAACTCTGTACAACTTGTTGTTGAGATGGTATATAGATGTATCAGCAACTATACCATGTTTGAAGATAATGATTAAGATGCTTAATGTATTGATTTTAGCTGGTGCTGCTATTGTGTTGATGCAAAATATTTTGTACTAGGTTTTCCATGAAATTTGTTGAGCTTTTGAACAAATCAACATGTTTTGAAGTTCTGATGGTAAATGTTTGGTTGGTTGTGTGTACTTCACATGTTTAACTGATAACATAATTGCTTGTGCTTTTTCTGTTTAGGTTTTAGCATTGCAGCAGCTTTCCTTAATACTTGAGTAATTCTCTGTTAAAATAAGTAAGTTTCCTCTGTTGTATTTTTCACCACAGTGTACAATATATATTTGAGAGCAAATGCTTCTTTAACAAGGGGTTAAGTCAATAAACTTTCCTCTGCACTTCTGTGTATACTTCAAAGTATTTTGGATATTTTTTAAGAATTCCTTGACAAGATAGAAAATTACTTGAGTACACTGTACAGTTTCATCAAAGTTGGCTATCTGCAATTAAGAATGCAATAAAGTCATGGTTTGTCAAAGTAGATTTTGACTGTGGAAGTTATGTGCAATTGAGCTTACCATAGATTTAAGGAAAAATATACATTAACTGTATCACTGCAATTGCGCCTCAATTTAATGAGTTAAGTGTGCCAGTTTGAAGACATTGTTGTGATCAGTATCAATGTTTTGTAGAAAACATCAAGGTTGCCTGTAAACTGCACAGCTGGTTGGATGTACATACTTTAACGAATGCTACACAGTAGCTTTTAGCTCAAGAATCAAAATGTATTCACGTGATTGTCTTATGCTGTTTTTTTTAAGGAAAATGTTAGGTATATACCCAGTATGGACCTGTAGGGACCAGATTTCTCTGATTCTATGGAGCCGAATCAGGTCCCTAAAACACCTTAAAAAAACCTGGTCTTATGTGTACAATCCACAGGGTTGGTAAAGAACACATTGACTATCATAGACACTATTCTTGCTACTGAATTCTTAATGCTTTGTTATTGATTGTACAGGGCACTTGGACAGAAGAGTCAATGTCGTGGAAGGGCGTTGTGTATCCCACTGCCCAATAATCATGAGCATAATGAATCTAATGTGACCAGATGCCACTTCGCACTTGTATGTTTTACTGGAGCTACTTGGCTATGAACTATCACTGTGGTTCATTGCACATTGATGTCAACAGAAAATTTCCAAGTTTAATCGCGAACTTAATCGTCGATTACGATTACATGTCGTTTCTAGTCAGTTCAGTCAATTACGATTACTCAAACTGTAATCGAATACGATTGACGATTACGATTACCCCACGTCTGACTACCTGTCCAGAATTTGTTTATGTTACCATTAACTTGATTAACGTTTATGTGAGTAACTGCTGGCTGAATCGTCTGAACGTATGATTGTTGTTTATTCTCTGATTTTTTCATGCTAAAAGGGCTGATTGTATAAAACTATTGTATGAGATTAATCTACTCAAGTAAGTATGATATATTCTTTTAGTTTTGTGTATTAGATATATTTCATTTTCCAGTCAACTTAGGCACACCAAGACAATTGAAAATATTAATATGTAAAGACGAGCTGGAGCTGGAGCCATATGCATTATAAGGAAAAGCTCCGGAGCAGTTTCATTTTTACGACAGCTCCATATCCGTGGTTGCAATGAAACAACAAAGTAACAGACAGAAACAACAAAATGTTCAGGCAATACTAAAAGAGAACAATCAAAAAGTACGCACTGATATAACTGTGTCCCTCAACCTGCATGTTTCGTTTGACCCTACATGTTCACGTGGCCTTCAGCAATGAAATCTTAATTCCCACTCCCTAACAGCTTAATTGCAAAAATTGAGTTTTATCAACATTTTGCTGCCTGTTTCACTAACGCTATAGAATGACACAACTCTTTCATCTTCCTTAATCCTTAGTTTTAACTTAATGGTTAACTACAAATGATCACATGGCTGTTTGGCAATGGGGATAATGCAAACAAAAATGTTGCTTTCAAAAATGAATGATCAGTTTGCTGATCTCAAATAGCTTTAGTGATGTGAATTGAAAAAGCTCCGGAAGTATTTTTTTATAATCAAGAATTCGTTGAATATAATATTCACATTTGTATGACAATTAAAAGCACTGGTTTTGCTGCAAGCATTCGACAAAAAGTATTTTTTTATAATCAAGAATTCGTTCAATATAATATTCACATTTGTATGACAATTAAAAGCACTGGTTTTGCTGCAAGCCTTCGACGAATCAGCCGACTGGGCTCTCATTACTTTGCGACGATTCGGACTTGCATATATCTTTTTTAAAGTAACTTGGTCTCCACGTCGCATCAATCAGCAAATCTTTTTGATGTGGAATTGATATCGCGTAACTCTGCACATCCTCAGTTCGGTGAAACTGATTTCCTATTTTAACATATTGCTACATGATCAGACTGCGTAACCTTGGTGAAGACTAATTACTTGAACACGTTCGAAGTAAGTTGGTTTTCTAACAGTCACGCAAAGCACCAACTTGCGTAAAACCTTATTACCACTCAGATAACATAAATGGTTTTGTCGTCAAGGTTTCCGATTCGTCGGAACCTTACAGTCTGATGTACATGTGTTAAAGTGGTTGAAGGAATGTGATTATACTGTATTTGCATAAAACATGATGATATTTATGTGTATATGATCTTATCATTGAAGACGGCATTTTTTCCAGTTGAAATTTGACAAGGGCTTTTTAGGAAATCGATATACGATGTTGTGAACTTCAACTTTTCCTTCGAAAGCTTATTCATGTACAGATGAAGAACCGTCTCGTGTGAAAAATATGGAACTGACAACAGATGTGAAGTTTCAAGAAAAAGTAAGCGAGTTGAGCTGAAAAGCAACTACGGAAACATTTTGGATGAGGAGCATTGACTTTTGACACAAGCATTTATAAAAGGTAATTCTGCAAACTTATAGATGAGCACATAACCAAAACAACAAAATCCAAACGTTTTGAGGATTTCACTTCCAGAAGACAAATGAGCTTGCAATTTCATCGTGCATTGCGCGTGGGGTGAAAAACAAGTCTTCATACCTTCAACTTTGAAATTGAGTGTTAATGTGAGCACAACGTTTTCTGAGCATACAACCTTGACCGTGCATTATTACCATTAAAAGGTCGTTTCTTTTGTTATTTAACATTCCTAGTTTGAAATTGGCACTACTCAAGGCATTGCATTTTTTTAGGATCAAAACTAACACTTACGATGCGAAAAGGGTCTTAATGTGTTTTTCTGCCACGTACTGTACGTGAAAGTTCCAATCCGACTTTTCTAGAAATTTCTTGTACTAAGAAATGAAGGGAATGCTGGGTTAAAGCTCCTCAGAAAGAGTCAAGTTTCTTATCAATGATGTACTATTAGTTGATAGCATTTATGACAGTCACTGCTTCAGCAAACACTTTCTCACTACTCGTTTGCAGCAAAGTCATGAGGTTCCCTAAGATTCTGTTCTCAAGCAAAGCCAGTGTTTTTCGTGTTAATGCAGGGGCTCTTACAGTATTGCCTCAATACCTCCAGGGGGTATTGAGATTAGACGTTGGGGGTATTAAACAATGTGTGAAACACTCCATCATTATATTCGTTTTAGCAATCTAGCAGGGATATCCATGGGCGTCCGCAGGTGGGGCAGAACGGGCATTTGCCCCCGTAGAAATGGGAATAAAAACCCAAAACAACTCCTTTGCCTGCAGAGTCAGATTGAGAAACTTCCGAGCGGATTGTTCTACAATTGGGCTTTATTACGTAACAATTACATGCCAACAGATCTTCAAAGGTTCACTTCAAGTTACGGCAGTAGGCGTTTTGTGATAGCTCATGTTTCAGAGTGACGCTGACAAGTTTTGCTAGGTGAAAGAAGTCACAATTTGCGGTTTCGTTAAAGACCATGGCAATGATTGTTTAAAAAGAACTGCCCTGTTTTAAAAATCTACTATTAGCCTATTGTGTAAATTATCGTAATATACCTGGCCAGCGTGTTTTAAGCCGTTTTTGGATGTCAAAATGACACCCTAAAATTTTGCAAAGATACCCTAAATTCTGAAAGCCTAGATATGTTTTTTCCTTGTATTGAAGTAAAACGGTTTGAGGAAATCATGTTTTCCTGCACGTGGCCATTGCAACAGACTGCTGTAATGTTATAGGCGGACACATTTTTCTGGCGCAGAAGTTGGAAGCGAAAATTGTAAGCTTGGTACCTGTGCATTGCCATGCACACCGCCTCGCCCCGGCCTCTTACTTCCGCAGGTTTGTACAGTAAGGTGTACAAAACTGCGAAAGCACTTTCATGCAATTATGTGAGTGTTTTACTGTTTCACCGTTGCGATCGACTTGCATGGCATGGCGATGCATCAGAATGCAATGAAGGCAAAAGATCAGTAGTTGCAGGGTGAATGCAAAACAAGGTGTTTGTCGATTGAGGCAACAGTGAGAACTATGAGTGAGATTTTGGCTATTTGGGCTGCGCCGAAGCAGCTGTCAGAAAATATAAATGATGCAACGTGCGTTGTTTTACTGCGACTTATAAAAACAATGGTGTTTTCTCTTTGTCAACATTGGCACCTTACCTGACGAAACTGAGCAAAGTGAATTAGGAGAACGTGGAACGCTGGATGATTTGGCTGACTCGTGTGTGTCAAGTGGCATGGCGTTTTGAAAGGTGCCGAAAGATTAGCAAATTGATCGCTCCATACAAAATATGGAGACAGGAGTGAATAAACCAACTACCGCACATAAGCCTCCCAGGAAAAGTGTATACCAAGATGCCGCGAAAATAATTGAACCAAAGCTGGATGGTACCCAGTGCGGTTTTCGTCATGGCCGTAGCACTACAGAACAAATTTCCACTCTCCAGCAAATTTTCGAGAAATCCTAGGAACATGCCAAAGACTTATAGGCCTACACAGCACACATGTTTTGTCGACCTGGGGAAAGTATATGGCCGGGTTCCTCGTGAAAAGCTTTGGGGGGTGTTGTAGGAGTACGGTGTTGACGGGTGCCTCGGCTGGGACCCAAGTAACTGTATTCATGTTCGGAAGACTGTCTCTCTGTCGACGGAGTTAAATCACAGCCATTCAGCGTTGGTGTTGGACTCCAACAATATTGTGCGCTCTCACCACTCCTCTTCATAGTCTATATCAGGGTTCTCTGCACTACAGCCCCAGGACAAATCCGACCTGCGAAGCCATTTCACCCGGCCGCAAAACATTTTGCCAAAAATGACAAAATAATATATTTGCGAAAAATGTGTTGATTTGGTAGAATGTTACATATCCCGACAAAATCACATTACACAAGATGTTTGGCTCTCGAACTGTTGTGCAATAGCTTTATGTGGTCCTCTCCCAAAAAATTTGAAGAGCCTTGGTCAATATGAATTGGATAGACAGTCACAGACGCGTCGACAAGGGTGCCACTGTTGGGAACTGCATGATGAACCGTTTGCTTTTTGCGAACGGATTGGTACTGCATGCATGGATCTTCTCAAAAGGGTCTTCAGCACGCATTTGATCGGTTTTCTGCTGCGTGCGACCAAGCAGGAACGAAAATCAGCTCTAAAACGATTGAGGTATTATGTCACTTAAGACGCCCAAGGCAGTGTTTTTGGCAAGTGAGCGGTAATGCACTGCAGCAGGTGGAGGCGTTTAAGTACCTAGGGGTAGTATTTAGGAGTGACGAAAGTCTGAACAAAGGGATTGATACACTGATTGGAAAAGCAAACGCAGTTCTGCATGAGCTTTATTGCTCCGTGGTGACGAAACGGGAGCTTTCAAAGACCGCAAAGCTTTCAGTTTTTAAATCTGTCTTTTTTCCGATCCTCACCTGAGGTCATGAATCTTAGGTGACGACTGAAAAAATACTTTCAAAAGAACAAACGGCAGTGATGGGATATTTGCAAAGAGTTCTCGGTGTGACACTTCGTGACAAAGATCACAATCCGTAAATCCCGGGATGTCAAGCCACTTCTCCGAATCGAGAGATCCCAGCTATGTTAGTTCGGCCATGTATCCAGAATGTCCCAGGATAGAATAGCGAACTAGGTCCTTCAGAATACCGTCTACACTCTACATACACCACAGGAAAGCGACCCAACGTTCATCCAAGGAACAGGCGGAGTGACTACATCTCGACCTTGCTTGGTACCGTCTTGGTGTGGAGCCAGCAGAACTATGTGAGGATCGCTGTTGATCGTGAAATAGTTCGAGTACTCCTAGGGCTGCTGCCCCCGCAACTCTCCACAAAGGAAAAGCGGGCAAGAAAATGAGTAAATGAATGAGTATGTACGCCTACATTTAACCTTTGTATTTATGAAATTATCTTTAGTTTGTTTGCCAAAAGTGAATGTCGTATTCAAATAATAACGATATTTGAACGAAAACTTGCGTTTTTGTGAAAATGAGTTAAAAGTATCAGACAGAAGGAAAGTGGTGTTGACACCCTTCAGCTCCACCACGACACCCTTTCAAAAACCTTAAAAAAACACTGTACCTGGCTATTCTGCCGACGAAGCACATTTTTGAGACTGTTGCCGTAACATGGGGATTTTCTTTGTGGTTTGGAAACGGTAAAGCGGAGTATTTTTTTAGAGGATTTTAAAAGGGTGTCGTGGTGGAGCTTTGGGGTGTCAACACCATTTTCCCTTCTATGTTGGATACTTTAAATTTAGCTGATTTTCGCAAAAAAGCAGGTTTCCGTCCAAATATGCTTAATTGTTTGAATACGACATTCACTTTTGGCAAACAAACGAAAGACAATTTCATAAATGGAAAGGTTCGATGTAAATTTAACTGATTTTCGCAAAAACAAAAGTTTCCGTCCAAATATGCTAAATTTTTTGAGTGTGACATTGGGTGTCATTTTGACACCCAAAAACGGCTTAAAAAACACTGGTAAAGCGGTTTGTGAACGTCAATTTGCACTGCATCGTCAGCAGCCTGAAAACAATAAGCAAAACGTCGACGTTGTCCCCCTGGAAACATTTCTGCGGACGCCTATGGGGATCTAGAAAATATTCCTGCAATCTCGTAACATTGCACCCACACGAAGAAGAAGATTGGTGCTGATGAATGTGATGCAGCCTTTGCATTCACCATTTTCCTCACTACTCTAGTGAACAATTCTTTACCAGTTGTGCTTGATATCTTACTATTTTTTGTTATTGCGGGGTATCCAGATTGACGAAAATTTGACTTAGGTTATTGAGGCTGTGTTAGTGCCTCTTGTTTGTGAAACGTCCATTTTGATATCACCCAATTGGAGTCATTAGCGTATGGTTCCTTTTTAGGTGGTTTTGCTAGGCTTTCAGGTTGTTCTATGTTCTGATAAGTTGGGCTAAAAATTTCGGCAAGGAATTGGGCAGTAGCTGGCCGCCATTCAACTGTATATAGTCCATCGTCCTAGGACAGGGGTGGGCAATTCCCGCGGGCCACATGCGGCCCGCCGCAGCGTTTTCAGTGGCCCGCGGAAGCACTCAGAAAAAATCTTCAAATCTAAGATTTCCTCCAACTTAGTGCTGAGGCTAACTTGTCAGAGGCTTGCTTCTATTTCCGTTAGAAGGTACGGCACCCCGCTGAACACGGCCTTCCAAAAGTGGCCCCCGAGCAAAATTAATTGCCCGCCCCTGTCCTAGAACAATAACTGAGTCTTGCTCTTCGATAATATCACAGTAAGCACCGATTTATCCCAAAAGTCATTCCAAAGAAATGTGTGTTTGACTTATTTCATTGGCTTAGGTTTTGGTAGGAACATTTGTTTCATTGGATCAAGCGCATTTTTGAGTTGAAGGTTGAAGGTAGCTCTTTGAATAGGTGTGTGTACCGTTTGGTGAAGAGAATGATCTTTGAAGATATCCGATTTTCTTATCCGCATCGTTGCACCTCCGAACTCATGAAAAATAACGCAAAGTAGTCATTAAACTATGGCCAAATTATTTTTTTCTGCGGCATTTCGTGACTTACCTTGAACCCAGCCTGTACCCAGAAAAAATTGAAGATATCAAGCTCTTCTTAAAGGCAAATCGCATGCAACAGTCTCTGGTCGGTGCCTATCTGTATAATTTTGAATCTGACATTGGTCTTATGCTAAACCCTTCTGCTTTTTGACAGTTAACTGTCTCACTGCACCAAGTTGAACATCTGCTAAGAATTAAGGCTGGTCAGATTCTGTTCATCACTTTGTTATTGGAATTTTTTTCTGGCGTTTCTTAGTTTTTAGTTTGTGACTAGCAAAAATGTGCTGTTTCGCATTGGATAGATAAACCACATCATATTTTTTCATTCTTCCTGCACATTGCGTTTGATTTACGCATGAACGTGTGAGCCTAGAAACCCATGGTCAATATTTTTCTCATAAATCTCAAGGGAATAGTTTGTAAAATATTCGTGAGTTAAATTTTTCAATTTTTTAGTCCCCTTTAAACTCAACAACAGCCTCACTGCTCTTTAATTTTACTTCTAAGTTCCAGATTTACCTGCTGTTTTCTGCTATTTTGATGGTGGTATCGCTTGGAGAGCAATGTCCTGCACACTTGCGTATCCGGAAGAGTCTTGTCGCTACGGCTACAGTTTAAGAGGATGCAACCCTCAAATCGAAAGTCAGTTCCCCATTTTACACGACATTTACAATATTGACAATCGGTAAAAGGTTAGTTGTGATAAGCAGAAAGTAACCTTAGCCCAAGTCTCAGTTTTTTTTAATTACAAATTACTTTGGTAAAAAAGTTGATTTAATCGCGAGGATAAATCTGCTGCAAGGTTGTCTCGAAAATTCACATCTGTTTTGTTTCTTTTGTAGATGAGTGGTGTTTTGTTTTGGACACGAAAGCCCACTTCAATGCTGTACCTGAAGCATATAAGGCAGCGTTTGAGCAGAACATTCGCTTGGCTTCTAGGTGGTATTTTGAGTTAATGGTAAGTGCTGTCGGGTTCGCGATGAATCAAAAAATTTTGTTGCGCATCGCCACTAGATGATGCAAGTGAGCAGTTTTTAGCGAGCAACCTGAACGCGTGCTTTGTGGTTTTGATCCACCGCTGAAACGTTGCGCGCACATTAAGATCACGCCAATAGAGTAGAAAACTACATTGCGCGGGCACACAGTTTTTATGGTTAATTTTTGCTATAACTGCAACGTATAAGAAAGTTTTGTATTTTCCGCATGTTTTACATTTTGTGCTTCTTTGATTTTGGCTCAACAGTCAGGTTGAATAGATAAGGGTCTCCCGTGGCAAACATCCTTTTTGTGAGCGGACACCACAGCGTCATCGTGGGCCTTGGATCATGTGACGAAAACACCATTACTTTTTTCTGAACCCTATTTGATTAAGATTTCAAAGCAATGTTTTACTCTTTGCGTTGATCGCATACCAAACCAAAATCGTCTTGCATAGATTTGATCTGTCCATGTCAGATTTGGGCGAACTATGTGACTGGCGGTCGCATGGGATTCTAGAATTAGACAGTGGACCGGACCTGGAGCAAGTGGCTGTTTGTTCATGTAAACTAATATTAATAAGTGAAGAATGTGATGGCTTTATAAATGTAGTTCGGACAAGTTCAGTGGGGCTGACTTAAAAAGAGCTTATCTTGTCGTTGTTTATCCATGCCTGGTGTATGTAGTTTGTATGCAAAGCATGTCATGGTGTGTTATATCTGGATATGGCAGATTTGAAAATATCGTGTAACTCAAATTCTTAGGGTTTGAAACTTGATTTCGCTTTAACGGTTTGTAAATCCGGAGACTGAAATTGGTATTAGGGTTGTGCAAAATTTCTGTGAAAGAGGTTGGTCTTACGTCACGCTTGGTAACTTGATCGCGATTGCTTTGCTCTGAATAACTGGCAAAAATATATGAACAAAATATGTTACCGCTTTATTGACATAATTTGAAATGGAAACGCCAAGGAAACAGATAACGTTTATCCACGTAACAAAGTATTTACGATTGATCTGCAACGATTTGATCCGACTAGCAGCGTGATTGCGAAAAAATGAGATCCTATATGACCGGCAACTCAAAGGCTTGAAAAACACCTTTACTATGAAGCGCGTCGCATTTTTACAGTGTTTCGACCCCGACACAACGAACTCGTTCATATTTGGAAGTTGCTCGATGCCATAAACCGAGTCTTATTGTGGGATTCGCAAAAGCGTTACGTCCAGCTCATACATTTGGTAAAAGTATGTCATTCAACTTCCAGCGAAAAGTAATCGTAAGTGACAAAAAGTTCATCATCACATTTGCCATTGGCGAATACATGTCTTAGCTTCAGACTTCATTTCCACGTGTTGATCTGATAGTCATATGGTGTTAAACTGACATTGTTAATGTAGGGGCGCAAAGCATTGATTTGCAGAAAGTAGTCGAAAAGTAGTAAGAATTGTATACCTTTTCTTAAAATAGCGAATTATCTAGTTAGCATTTCAAGAAATACACCTGGTCTAGTAAATGACTCATAAGGCCTCGCATTTTTTCGACACGGATTGAGTTAAGTTCTTTCTGTAAGTTAACATACTGTATAGTACCCGCTTTCGAGTGTCACTAGTGATCAGGGGCGCCCACCTTCGTTTACTTTTGCTGGGAACACGCAGCGACTTTCGTTGTGAATGCTGCATTTGTTGGCAAGACAATGCAAGTGCGGATCGCATTTCGCGACCGGTGCAAAGACTTAACTACGCTAGTTCTTAAAACTAGGAATACGATTGCTACGATGTTGAAACACCGGCCTTTTGTGCAGATTTGTTTTGGGATTCCAGCTGTTGTGTGTTGACCCCTTTACATCCAGTTCTTGCGAACTCGTGTTTTGTGACCTTTTCTTTGACTCGACGCTGAGACCACGCCACTCAGCACGTGACCTGGCAGATGAGCGCGCATTTCCTTTTTGAAGATCGAACCAGCACACTAGGAGGCAATTGCGCGTGCTACTAAAACTCCTGATTTCCTGGTGTAACAGTCAACACGCTTACGCGGAATTGCGAGCTGCACAGCAGGTTTGCAGCTGTAGCAGTAGGCTCTGCAATTAATTATACTATACCATGTTTTAGCGGTCTCAGTGTAATGCGTTTATGCGTTTGTACCAAGGATTGTAGAGAAATGTGTGCAATTAGCACGGCTTGCTTCACATGCTTGATATCACGCTTGGTAAATTGCACATGAAAATGTGGAGTACAGCTCACAATGCCTGAGCGATATCTTAACTCACATTGGCCTGTCAAATCTGGTACTTTCAATGCGTGTTGCGGAATGCCTGAAGCAGAATGTTTTCACATCAGTGCGTAGAAGCACTGCAAGGCCGCATGCATCATTCCTTTGCTCAGATACACGGTGCAGTCAAGCAGAGCAACCATCATCACCACCTAGATCAGTGGTTCTCAAAGTGGGCGGAACCGCCCCCTTGGGAGCGATAGTGAGGGGCAAGGGGTCGAAAAAAGGCGATAGGGGGTGAAAACGCTCAACCACTAATCGATCATTGAGTTAACTTGATTAGTCTGCTACTACGACTTGTTAGTTTCTTGCAAATTTAATTTACTATGATAATCGTTGGAGGTTGTTGCTAAAGCGATTTATCCGTTAAATTTTAACTCTGGATGGTTTGTGCGCGGTTACAGTGTGCATTATTTTCACAAGAATTCTGAACGCATTATTAGCGTCGTAATACAGTTGCTTAGTTCAGATATTTAAAGGGTTGGTTCAGCTATTTAATACTTTGTTTAAATGAAATTCTTCAAATTTGCTACCTTGTGTTTGCATTATCAGGCTTGGGGGGCGACAACCACGTGTCGAGAGTGAAAAGGGGGCGATGGAACAAAAAATTGAGAAACACTGACCTAGATCACACTTCAACCAAACCTTTTTTAATATAAAATGTGTTTAGGGTTGGCTGTGAGAAACAAGCCGTTTGCATTACTAACGCTAATAAAGCGAACAGGCTGTTGATGAAGCACAAGCCTCAGCTATGTCATTTAGGTCCTGATCGACACCGACACTGTTTGATTTCGTCGCTTTGTCGACGCGTTTTTCTGCTAGAAGTTATCCGCTAGACGGAGAACAAGAGGTACGAGAAGTTTTTTTTGGTGGCATTTTGGCCTATTTCAAAACATCGTGGCGTGTTCTACTTCAGCTTGTTCTATGTATTTTTGGCGAAAAACAAGGTGTTTAATTAATAGTTCTTCAAAGAACAGTTTATTCCAAGCCGCTCAGTACAGCAAGTTTACGTTGTCAGTGCACTGCAGTTATTCACGTTGCTGGGATCCTGTTTGAGAAAGCAAAAACGTGTTTCTGTGCATATTGCCTGTATGACTGACCTGCAGTAAACAACTGAATACATCTAAGCGAGTTTTCCATTGCACGAAAGAACTTAACCGGCTGGGTGTTCTGCTGGTCGGTTTCTTGTGACCGCCACGCAGAGTCCGTATCATACATTGGGCGCTAGTTCTGTGTGGAGTATTGCCTTTCTGCAGAGTTGTGTTGAAAGAAACACTAAATAAGTCGAACATTTTCGTGACGTAACGAAAAGATAAATCAAAGAAAGTCTAGTGATATAATCAGGCGGTAATATTTCCAGTGTTTGTTGGTCTTATGCATAGGCCCAATTGGCCGCACTATAGTAAGTATTTGCAACGTGGCAACTTATTTTTTCGTAAATGATTATCTACTGCTTAGTTTTCACTCGATAAGCCGCACGACGTGAAGCCGGTTGTTGCACGTTTGGCGGTGCATCACAGGATGGACCAGCCACTTCATCATGCGCTTGTTTTGGCATCGAACGACGCTGAAGCGTTGACGCTGGATTAGCGCAGTGGCTCTGCAAACAAGTTTGCCATTTGTCAATGCAGTTTATTTGTGTGGAACCACGGGTCACTTCACGAACGGTCGCATGTTTGTGAATTCATATCACCTCTTATTGCTGCCATCCTTTCGAATACCGCCTAAAAACAGGCACTTGTGGTCTTCTACGTGTAGCTGAGTTGATTTTATTTTACCGACACGGTTAGTGGCTCGTGCTTGTTTCAGAACACTTCGCGTAATATGTTCGTCTGACTGTTGCTGGGAACAGACTCGTTTGCACGTTTGTTGCCAATCAGAAAAAGTTGGTGTCAGTCTACGCAATCTGTATTTTCCAATTTCATACGACGCAGTCCCGTTCGCTCACTCGATTTTCGTCATCTTGGTGACAACATGAACAGCACAGGTGCTTTAATCTGATTGAATAGGTATCGAGTATCATTGTCACATATTGTGCGATGATCTCGACATCCTTGATTGTGTCAATCGCTCCTAAGGACTGTTGTGACGCACGGGGATGATCCCACTCACTGCCGTTCGTGCTGTGTGCGCGTTCAGGGGTTTTCAAAACTAATTGACGTCTTCGCAGAGTCAACGCGCACGGACGGACGGCCTTTGTTTTGTTAAAACCGGTTTCCTTCGTTTCTGATTTGCAACCTAATCATGAAGGGATAAGCGCTACAAAAGCGCAAAGAGAAATATTCATCGAAAATATTAATCAGTAGTTTCATCTCACCGATGTTGCAAGCTTTCAAATGTTGAAAATGTATCATTTTCAAACTCACCTTGCTAACCGTATTTCCGTCAAATACAACTGAGATCCGTTGTCTAATTTTCAATACTATGGGCAAAACTTGCCTCAGTCCCGAATTCGGAGATCTGATGAACATGCTTTTCACCAAATTTTTATCGAAAGGTTAACTTCAGGCAGCTGCAGTTCAGTTGGCGAAGTCTAACTTAAAATTACCACAGTCATTTGTTTTCGGCAGTCTCTTTTAATCTTGACCCCGATGTTTTTTAGCATAGGCTAATCTGTCGGTTTCAACTAAAATTTGGTTTCTAATGTCGCTCTTTAGCAACAGTCGACGTATGAATATCCCACATAACGTTACACACTGTAGCGCATTAGGGTTTTCTCTGTGATTGTCAGGTTTACGACTGTCCCAAGGTTGGTGAGATGGGCTCTAGCCACGATAAGAACCGTTAGAAGTTTGTAGTTTAGCTTGAGGTTTTTTGTTGATGATACTGGTAAAAGCAATTGTTTTGAATGACTGTTGGTGTGATCTAACATTATGCGCTTCATGAGGAACAACCACTGTTGTTACTTGGCATGGAATTTCCATTTATAAGCGGAACATAATTTTTCGGTTCCACAGTCACGTGATTTTTGTACGTCTTCTTTGTGGTAATTTTATATGCTGATCATTGAAGCTTGTGCGCAGTTGTCTTATTGCCTATGTATTCAGCAACGTCATATCTACAATGGTTAGTTGAGTAGATGTTACCCAACACGCTTGTTGGTATTTGCTTATCTCACCAGCCACCGTCGGACACACTAACACTTGTTTACAAAACAAGACAGCAATTGCCATCGATGATTTTGTGCGTCATGTGGTTTTTCATCTTTGTTGGTGTATGTGTGTTTTTTATGTTTATGGACAAACTGACTACAAAACTACTTGGCGTTGATACGCACTTACATCAAAATTTTGGCTTACTGGTTGTTGTAAGCCTATGCGCCATGGTGGACCTGGAGTTTGGTGACCTAAGAAGAAATAAGGAAGTTCCCGCAATCATGTTTCACGTCAGTAACAAAGCGTACTTGGGGGCAAAGTGTTACGCTCGCCCCACACAGTCACTCATGATCATGCCAACTCATGCTATTCGTCTCATTGGTAGTGTGATAAAAGCGAAAGAAACGCTAATTAGAAAAGCGGTGCAAATTTGTGTGGGTCTTAGCAAAATAGCGTAACAGTTCATTTATTGACCAGCATCATTTCTTCACTTGTATGAATATCATGAATGAAAAGACTTCGCAAACCTTTGTGCAATTTATGAATCACAGTTGAAAGCCTGATAGGTCTACACATGGGTATTGGGTAGTGACATATTTCACGCAATCGTCAAACTTCCTCAAAGGTGTGCACTTCGCAGCGTTATCATATAACAGATGTAAAATTGGTGTTCCTACAAGCAACTTTATCAAGCGGAGTCTCCAAACCATGTTTCAAGTGCAACAAAATGCGTTCGGTTTCTTTCCAATATTTTTGTCAAAAGTGCATTCCGTTCAGTTAAGCTGTGGATTCGTTGCCCACGACCAGCTGTGAAAAAGTTGGAGAGCTGTAGGACTTAACAGACAAGTTTACAAACGCAAAACAAGGTTCACAGCCAGTTTTGCAGAACGGAATTTTTTCTTTAAATCTTTTTTTCGGAGTCCAGTAATTTTGGAACTCTGTGTAGCCCAAGTAGTGAGGTGCAAGTCCACTCGCGTTGAAGGTTAAACAAGCGCCACCCGTAGATCCAGTAATGTAATTTATTCCCTTTTTTTAATTTATAAAAAAAATTGCTCGATACACTCGCATATTGGTCACCTTTGTGGAGACTTTTTACTCGAATACAGATATGTGCAAGTTTGAATCATCGCAAAAAGAAGAAAGCAGAGCCCAGTCGGTTGATTCCTCGAAAGCTTACAGCAAACCTAGAGGTTTTAACGTGCAGGCGGATCTTTTCAGTTTTTCATAAACAAGTCGCAAGCCTGGCCCAGACGTCTGTCTGCCTTTTCTCTAATCCACCACAAAACATTTTTGTAATTGCTGTTGCTATAATGAACTTTTTTCCGAAGAATTTCCTAATTGTGAGAGACCACAATGTTACGACCAACCATAAAGTTGTGCTCCTGGTCCTGCAGAGTTGCAGGGCGTCTTTGGTCGTTTTCGTGTCTGTTCAGTTTGAATTGGCCTGTGTTAAGAAATGTTTGGCAGTTTTGTTTTTGACTACTGCGCTATGTGTGTCTTACTCATTCCACAGAATACCAAACCCGCTATTGACTCGAAGTATATTAGTACTGTCGGCACCAATATCACACTTATCAGATTGCGATGTAGTCACTTGCCTTTTATGTGTACTTTTTTGGTCTTCTGTTGGTTCGTGCGTAAGAAGGCGGTACCGCTTGTGCAAATGTGTAACTCTGCAATGTGAACTTGCGCAGATTAGACTGTGGACCTCTAGGGTGAGATCATTTGCTTTCTTGACCTGTTAAACACTGAAGAGCGAAGTCCGCACTTCGCAAATGCTTTAATAAATAACAGCCGTGAACCATCAGCAATTGAACCACCTGCGGCGCTACGAACCCGCGCAATCCGACGAACGCAGAGTCGCTGCCGCGCCATGCAAAACACAGTGTGCTGCAATTGCATGTGTGTAGGGCAGATAACCTATTTTTTTGCCCCACGGCAATCCATTTCTGTGTCTCTGCTGAGGAAGCGATAGAAATTCGACGCGCATGCTATTCGCTTTCATCGTCGGTCAATTTTGTAAACCTGCGACAAATATCAACCATCGTTCCTGGTAATGTCGAAATGCAAAGTTATGGCCGATGTTGTTTTGTCCCGTGGTGGTTGCTGCTTCGTTTTCGATTTTATGCTTACTGTTTCGGTTGTTTGGCTAATGTGTGCTGAGTGCATAAACCCTCAGGTGTGTATTTACATTGGCTTTTCGCACGGCATTGTCTCTGGCAGCTGTGCCTTTACTGCTTGCTGAGGCTCGCATCAGCTGATCGAAGGCGTGGTTTGTAACAGGTCAGCGATCCTGACAGCCGATCGTCCGTACGATTTGCTTCACCGCCTGGGACAGAGTTCTTTGTCTACATCTGCACCTTGCTCGCTGAATGGATGTTCGACTCCAACACAGCGAGTTGACAAAAGGTGGGTTTTACGTCACTGGATCATCGTGTTTGTTTTTTTTCCTATCCCTGCAATGCTTTAAATTTCATTTAGCACCACTGGTTGGTAATTATTTGATACAAATTTGCAGTTAAGCTTTCTTTTATCGCTCCGAGCATATCTTTTTGAATACTTTCAAATTCAAAAGCATCCATGTTGTTGCTGTATTTACTTGAAAGTATTAGAACAGTTTTTGCATTGCTGTCAAAGAACGAGTTGCAAGGCTTGCTTTTTTCTATGGTCTCTTAACCCTGGACGCGTTTTTCTGAGCATTCCAGGTGTTGTATTAAAGAATCAGCTTATCTTTTGCGAAAATTTCTCTTGTCATCAATCTTCTGAAGCGGTCGTATTGTAATGGAATTTGCGTTGTAAAGGTTCTTTCTTGCTTGTAGGGCATGCGGCATTCACAAGCTTGTAAATTTCAGTCCTTCTTACAAATGGCGCCCAAAAGTCGTGTGGCACTTGTTTCGTGGCAGAGGTGAAACTGTAGCTGAACTCCCTAATGTGTTTGGCCATGTGGTGCCAAATCACGCAGTGCGTCTAGCGCAAAGGTATGGCAGTAAGACCCATTGAGTAAGAATGAATGATATCCGATCGTCTCTGGCCATCGCATTTGTGCCATTCCGCTCGTCATGTGCCTGCCAGCCACGGCGCCATAACATCGTTCTCTTCGGGCTATGTGACAGCCGCCTCTTACTTTCTGTGGAATTCGTGGTGTCGTTTATACTTCATTCCATTTTGCACTGCATTGTAAGCGGCACGCGCTCATTTCGGTTCGGTGTTTGCAGTTATTTTTCCGAGAAAAAGCACGCAGTCCTGTTCGGTGCACTCGCATTCCACCTCGTAAACCGTGCGTACACAGCGCAGAGCAACAAGCAATCGAGTGTTGGCCGTTGTTTTGCTTCCTCACTTGGAAAAATCGCCGCAAGGGTAAACAATCCATTTTTTCTGCCTTTAGAATGCGTTATGTGGTGAGGCGTCGACGGGGTTAAGGTGTTTACCGTATGAACTAATTTGCGTTCGGGCATCGGTTTTCTTGTTCAGCACTGGTTGTTGTCCTCACCGTTGTTTTCGTCTTGCACTGGGTGAATACGATGGTACCGCTCATCTTTTGCGAAGACGCACTCTTGTACTATGAAGAAACATGGAGAAGCAAGATACCGCATCGTCTTGTAAACATCATATGAACACGTGTGCCTGAATACCTCTGCAGCACTGAAGAATCTGTTGTGAAAGTTGCGCACCGTCAGTTTGGATGATGACACCCCAACAAAAAGGAAACAATTGCGTAAGGGCCTGCTTACGTCGCTGCGAGTGCGCACATCGTGTAAATAAATCTGGCACATGAATAGAACCGGTTGTTTTCCCTGCTGCTGTGAAGAATTACCGTATTGACTAAAACCTCGTTTCCGCAAGATGGAGTGATGACTTCACTTTGAATAGTGATTTCAACTTCGACAAACAGAACCGACCGAAATGTTCTAAACATTCTGGCGCGTTCACAGTGTTCTGAACATTCTCCGACCAAAATGTGTCGCAATGTTGCGCAGAAATGATGCGGACCAACATGCAACAGAGTTGCACTATACCCTAAAAGGGTTCGCTGGCTTCGTTCCACTTGGGAAATTTGGTGTGAGTGTGCATACAGAGCAAATGTAAATCCATGTGAAACATTTATTTTTGTGTTAAACGGCTGTAGACTCTAATATGTTATTCCGTAAGCTGTTGCTTGATTGTGTTGCCTTTAGTCCATCACTTTTAACCGGTGTTCGGCAAGAAATTCATTAGAGAAGCAGCTCTATACCCACTTTGAATTTTCCACATACGGATTACAAAATAAATAATCAAATTGTTCCGTGACTTAAAAAAGGTTGAAAAACTTGCCTTTCTTTAGGCGACATGTTCTCTTCGTTGTTTAAGCTTCATATGTTTACATTCAGAACTAAACACTGCGCAACCCTCTCAACTCCAAAGCTAAAAACCCCACGATGTGTCGACTAATTCCACTGCGTTCACTCGAACTATAGCAACAATGAAGCAGTTGCAGACACACTCACCTAGGAACGGTTTTCCGCTCAAGCAGAATAAATGTATTTCACTGCAACAAAGCGTTATATCAACTTGACGGCAGCATTTGCGAATGCGAACAAATAAATCCTAGCACCCAGCACCAACGACTTACAAACGGACGGACGTACCTACCCACTCAATCGGTACGTGCCAGAATGTTAAGAATCTAGGCGCCCCACAGTGGAAACTGGTCGATCACTAGCACCACCGATGGCCACGCAGTACATGCCTACCTGCGACTGCCCGCTCGCAAAATCCGCAGCCATCTTTCTGAGCCGTTCTAATATGCACAGATGGAGTCATGAGGTAAAGTAACATTGCGAAGTAACATTGTAAGGTTGGGAAAGAAATACTGTAGAAACCCGGGATGTATAAATACAGAACTGTAAGTGCAACAGAACTACCGCAAAAGGAATAATGTAATTTAATGCCAAAGAAGGCGTTTGTCTTGCTTTGTCGCCGCAGCAAGTACAATTGGGCCGGGTGCAATAGTAAGTAACTAGCAGGGCGTTGCCGACCTCAGGTACGCTTCCTAACCGTATGCTTGTATATTATTCCCAACAGGAACGCGTTGTTTGTACAGGCCAGTGCACTTTTTTTGCAGCGTGCGACGAGCGTTGGCCACGTGACGCACTTACGGTCGGAGGTTGTTTTTGGTTTCGTTTCGTTTGACGTCGTTCCGTTTCAATGGGATGTATCGTTTCCACATACACAGCGCTTTGTGTCCGTTTCAGTGCGGTCTGTATTTTACAAGCACCACAGACGATTCCAACCGTGTACTAACGATACGATCAGGTTGTCCATGAGGTCTCTTTACAATTTAAAAAATTTATTACAGTGGCAAGGTGATAAGATATGTTAACTGCTTTGTTTTAATGCAGACAGTGGTTGTCAAATTTTCACCACATTTAATACACCTCTATGTGGGCACCATTAGTTGCAGAAAGCACATCAAGACGGAATGTTTCATCCTCAGAAAATTCGTTCCCAGCATGTTGACTGCAAACTCCCTTCGTTTTGGCTCGAATGCCTGCAACAATTGCACTTTGTAAACGCACAGTCACAAGTTCTTGCGCACTGTTGTACGTGGAAGTTCCAGCTGTCTGGCAGCAGTACGGATGGACTTTTTGTGAGAACGAGCAAAGGACTGTGTTCACGATCGATGTTGTCTTCAGATGTTCTTGTTTGTCCACTCCTCCGTTTACCTAACACCGGCCCTGTCTCCATACATTTCTTGTGCCGTGCACGAATTGAAGGACGTGGTGGTGGGTCTTTTCCTACTTAGTTCTGGAGTTTCGCTGAGTCGCACATCAGATTTTGTCTCAATAAACGATGATACGCACTGTGCCTTTTCTTGAGGAATAGTATACATTTTTAGGGTTACATTTAACAGCGATTTAATATAGCGCATTTAATAGAATACCTGAAACTCAAATTTTCAATGTGATCACAAATCTTTAATAAACACTGAATAAGATATCGTAACAACTGATTTTGTAATACATTTTTTAAATTGCAATTTTTTTTGACACCCTGTAGAACAAGATTGCGGTAGGAAATTGCCAAAACTTATTTTTACGCTGCCCCCAAATCCTTTTTTTCCAAAGGGTGCGTTGCCTTCTGCTGGTACGGTTGCTAGCAGTATTGATTACCAGGCCAGCAAAGTGATTGGTTGGCAATAAGAGGGCTATAGAAAAAATTTGTTTGTGGCCACGAGCATTAAGGTCTTTTAGGACTGTTAACTATAGATAAAACTCAATTTGAATAATAGTTGATGATGCCAGCTGAGCACGCTAAACATATTGCACTCAGAGAAGATCCCGGTGTTATTTAATCGTGGAAGAATTCCTTTTGATAGACAGTGACTTTCGATAAAAGTGTATTTGTGCAGAAAATAATGTATGTTTGCAGCATAAAATCAGGGCAGACTTAAAAAATTAATTAAAATCAGCAAGCCTTTACAAAACTATTCATGTCTATTTCGAAACGTTTCAGATTGTTTCATTTTCAATCGGAAATGAAGCAATCTTAGCCAAGACAAGCAATTCAAAGCCCAAAGATGTGGAGAGGTGAATGTGACGTAAAAAGGCTGAAAAGCAAACGGGTCATATCGAAAACGCTGTAAACGAAACTAGGACCTCCAGTAACGATAAAATGCCGAAAAACAAGGTTAAGACCACCAGTGAGAGGCAGTGGGTGGACCACAGCACGTGGAAAATATTGCCAACAAATTACCAAAATACCCATCACTGTGAAAAGGTTATGTACGACTTGACAACTTATAAAGTGATCAGAAGACTTGCGTAAAATTACAACTGACGGCAAGAGGTAACCACTGAAAACAACGTTCGCGCAACATGTTACCGATAATAATGTGCACATTAAAACCAAGCGTCGAATAGACATGTGGCATGACAGCCGATGTATTAAAAAGACGAAAAGGGGTGCAACAATCATCTACGTTGATCTCGGGCTGCTGCTCTTGTGTTAACGAAGTCTCTAGTTTTTACTTATCAGCATTGAAATAAATTTACGGATCCCACTGAAATTGCACCCGGTTTGGAAAATGTGTAGTGCTAAATTCCTCTCCTGAACTGTTAAAGGTCATGGTAAAGTCTATAAACATGCTGCACGTTTGTGGAAGGGATCCATAACTTATTAGGTGTAGGCAACTCGCAGGTTCACTGCCGTGCTTCGCGAGCAAACTTCTGCTGCAGTTTGTTATCGGTTATGGCAATAAATTGTTACATATCCAAGCCCGTGTCTACCACTTTTCCAAACAGATGTTTTTGTTTCTGTAACCCATTTTCTTGGTACTCGAGTCCGAGTTCCCGATAAATACTGGCTTTGTTTCTGTCCACCCTTGTCTATCACCACGATTTACATGCGTATTGTAGTCTACAATATCTATTTGAGGTTTTGATCTAGATTCAGTCAGTGCTCATCTATTTCGCGAGTAACTTGCGACATTTTATCCCAAGCAGTATTTGAAAAACTGTTAAGCAATTCCGCTGCAGATGTTTCTGGAATCCTGGGCAACCTCGATTTGCGTGCTTTTCTATGTCCATCAACTTCAGGTAGCGTCAACAAACTTTTTAGCCCTATTGCGAGGTTTGTTGTATTGCAACGTTAAAAACATTTCTTTAATGCTTTTGAAATGTACCTCAGCCTGGAACGATAAAGCTAAATTAAACTTGTGCGTAAGTTAAGATGCTCCCACTACTAATCGAGTTGCGCTGCCAAGAATGTAAAATAGGAGGGGTAACTGGTGTGAAACAAATTTTATTGACCATCCACTACCGGTGTTCGGGGTGCATGTAACCGTAGCTTGACATACTGTTTCATGCGAATGGGTCGCTATGACCTCAGAAACAAATTACATGCCAAAACAGTATCGCAAATGAGTGGCTACTTGGGGTGGTATTCGAAGTTGACCCTGCGAACTACTAATCAACACTCATGTCAAGAATACTTTCGCGCTTAAGTGCACTCTTGAACAACCCCTCGTTTCAGAAAATAGTGGCTTTCTCCCTCGCGTGGTTTTCCCCAACGTCACCGCGGCGGAGACCAGTCCGTCAATCACGATTTGTTTTCTCCATCTTTGCGCAGCAAACATTTCCTCCCTTGCTTGCGTTTTCCGTTTCATTTGACGTCAACCCGATTAATCTACACTTGGACGCTACGAAGTGATGGGAAGAGGTGCTTCAAAAGTTGTGATTTCGCAAATCCAACATTGATAGCTCCACGCTATTGCGGGTAAAGCGCGTTTCTTTGTCAGGACTACGTTGTTTTCGGTGTTTTCCTACTTTTCAACTCTGATGAAGGCTCGTGGGTGACGAATAGCCCACAAGCTGTGAGTTATGAATATCCCACATATCACGGATTATTGATTTACTTGTTCGATATGACTCAGCTAATAAACAGAAATAATACAAAATGCCATCATGCAAAAAAGTAACCAATTAGCAGCGGACATTAGAATAAATGAATACACAGTGGCAAAGAATCTGACCAATGTAACCAAAGAGTTTCACTGTGTCACATAGGATTGGTGAAAAGCCATGGCGGTCATTTTGTCCAGGGGTCTCTTTTTTGTCCGAGGACCACATAAGCTATTACACAACAGTCCGAAGGCCGGACATCTTACGTAATGTGATTGTTTCGGGATATGTTACATTTTACCAAATCAATAAATTTTTCGTAAATATATTATTTTTTCATCATTGACAACATGTCTCCGCGGGTCCTGATTTGGACACCCCTGATCTAGTCAACCAACCCCGTTTATCACTTTTTGACAAGTGTTAAAAACAGCAGTTGGAAATAAAATAAGCACAGTTTGAACACAACATGGTGAAGAAAAATAACAGATGAAAAGAGTATGCCTATGTACACAAAGGAATGGATCAGTTTTAATTGAAGCAATTTGGTGTGGTCAAAAAAGGTTTAAACAAAGTATAAAAAATAAAAGTAATTGATGAGGTGCAAAGACAACAAACAAAAAAGTATGGAGTGTATTTTTATGCGCAAAAATGGTAAGGGCACACGAAAGACTAACAAACAAAAAGTAGAGATGCATAAAAAATAAATCAAAGCAATTTACTGAAACCAGGAAAA
>JGI24158J21664_10001607_pt1 | contig 25866 bp, 16 predicted proteins | sample Ectturendosymbi3_FD_21664 | JGI IMG/M metagenome (IMG submission 21664) | reverse complement strand
AGCATGCTAAGAAAAAATAGGAATATGAGACTGATACACGCAAATACTGCAGCCTATATGATCAACTACTAAGGAATGTGTACAAATGCACATTTCCGATGACAAATGATTTATAACCTCAACAAGAACATTTTATAAAAATGGCAGTGTTTCAATGCCCTGCATTAGCATAAGTGAATTATGTAGTACTCTGTATAAAAACTTCATTTTACAGCATTAAATTGAAGCAATAAAATTTGGCAGGATGCAACATATGCAATGCATTGCATGAAACAAACGGCAAATATGAAAACCTACACAGCATAAAATCACAGCTACATTACCACCACGCAACATATTACAGCTGCAGTTACGTAGTTAATTTTATTCATGAATACTTCATGGAAACATATTAGCACTTGCAAGTCTCACGACATCAAGCAAGTTTTAATCAAGAAAACTTCACACTATCATATCACAGCTACACTACCGCAGAACATTTGCAGCTATAGCTAGTGCTACATTTTATTTGTACACTTTACAGCATCAACAATGTGAGGTTTACGAAAATTAGGGTTAGTTGGAATGGTGAGTTACCACAAACTAGATGTTCCTAATTTTTAAATGTTTCTACCTCTACCCAAATTTGAATGAAGTTGTTTCAGTTGGCCCAACTTTGATTTGGGTTGTTGTAATTTGCTCAAATATTTATAATATATCTGAATGACACTCTTCAAATTTGAGCAGATATTTCGATGTTCCACTTGGCCCGAATTTGAATGGAGCTATTGTTGTTTGGTCGGAGTTGATTTAGTCTGTTGGAATTTACCCAAATTTTTTCAATTTATGGAAACATTTTTAACTTCACCAAAATTTGAATGAGGTAGTCCCAATTTGCTCAAATTTCATTAAGGTTGTTAAAATATACCCAAATGATTTTGATTTTATCCAAATTTGAATAAAACTCTTAAAAATCACCCAGACATTTCTGAACGCACTAAAATTTTAATGGAGCTTTTCTGTACAGCCCATTTTGGAACAAGATTGTTTGAAGTTGCCCGCAATTGAATGAAGCTGTTGCAAATTGGCAAAATTTGATTTGATTGATGGACTTCACCTAAGTGTTTCCAATTTATCTAAATGTTTTTGTTTTCACCCAAGTTTGATTGAAGCTTTTCTCATTTGCCCAGATTTAATTGAGGCTGTTGGACCTTACCCAAAAGCTCCTATTTCACTCAAATGTTTCTAATTTTACCCAAAACGTTAAGTTTTTTAGTTGGCCCAAATTTGATGAAGGCTGCTATAATTACCACACGATTCCAGTTCACTCAAAGGCAGTGTTTATTTTGCCATCAGGGGCAAAAAAGAATGGCAAAATAGTTTCAGACTATTTTGACGTTTTGGCCATTATTTTGCCGTTGATTTGATTGATATTTTGCCTCAGTTTGGAAAATAGACGCCACCTCACTTACACGTGAATTTAGCTGTATACTTTGCCCAAATTTTGAAAATTTTTGCCCGAATAATAACCAATTTTTCAGCGCTGGGAATGCGACCGCATCCCCTGCATCCCCATGCCGTACGCTTATGGGTGCACCACTAAGAAAGGGATCACGAAAGGTGCATCACAAACTTGTCACACTAAACAGATACTTTTTACAAAATCTTTCTGTTAGCAAAAATGAACCATTAACCAACCAATGACTTTCAGGATTTAACCGATACTTTGCACAATCTGAAGTGTGGTGCATAAGCATCACACCATATCAAGCTAATTGTAATTAGATGATTATTTGAGATTCATAAGCAATAGGCAATGAGCCATTATCAATTGAATTTCGTAGCTAAGTTACTGAATTAGGGGAGTTGCTTATTTAGACCCGGGTACTTACAGGCATGGGCGCAATTAGGTGGGGGACACGGGGGAGGTGTCAGTAAATAGGGTGCATGAGTTTAAGTGTTTAAGTAAATAGGGTGCATGAGTTCGTCAAAATATCTTTGAGGGCGCACTGTAACAAAAAAGGTTGAAGAGCACTGGGCTAAAACACTGGGCACTGCAACAACTACGGAACGTTGATTGTTTGACGTCAACAAAGCATTCCAATTGTGTTTGTCATTATACGGTTTATGACATTAACATAGCATTGTTATGTAACAGGTAACTGAATACAGCCTAAGTTTGAAAATAGGATTTGCGTATAACTCTGATAAAAAGTAATTCTTGTGCTAATGGAAGAACAAGTAGACTAATCGCTCTTTGATGTGATCGCTTGACGCTGTGAAGTGAGATAGCGTTAGCAGAAAAAGCTCCCAGCAGATTCACGTAACTGGGGGACGGATTAAGAACCCGGTGCTCACCACTCCTTGAGACTTGAAACACCTCAAGGGTCCTGCGAAAGATAATCAATTGCGTGTGTTTATTGAAATCCAATTATGTGTCGATGTGTTGGGATGTAGCTAACCATTGATGTGTTTTTGTTTTTCATGTGATTCTATTTGAATAAGAACTGAGAAAGTTGAGTAATCTGAAGCACGAAAGAAATCATCGGTTCAACGTACATAAAGCATAACAAAAGGTTCTAAGTGCACCTGACGAAAGGGAGTCATTCTACCTCGATTCGATCCCACGGCAAAACCGTGGCGGTTGAAGTGCGCGCAAACCTACAAGCATGAGCCTTCGATTACGAGTGAAAGTGAAAAGGTGGTTTTGGGCCGTCGTAACGAAAGTTTGCCGACCATTGTTATATGTTGATGTACTGATTTGTCGTGTTCCCGACGCACTGTAAAGTAAATGTAAACTTTCCTTCAAGGACTTGACCTTTCCAACAAAATGCGGAAATCGTTTGATTGTCTCGTAATACATACTCAATCTTCAGAAGTGATGTAACAGCTGATAGGGTCGTTTTACGAAAACTAGACAGTAAGAGCGATAAAGTTGGTAGAGAATGTTCTCTTTGTTGCAAATTCTTCTCAATATTCTGTATTTCAGATGTTCCGTACACCACGGTTGCACAAAATCGATAAAAAATGAACAAAGTAAAATAGCATCATAAACAATAGTTTGCAACAGAGCTGCTGGCAAGAACAGGTTGTAAGTTGACATGGCAGGTATGCCGCGTTGAACGAAAAGCACAGCGCAGCACAAGGTAAGAATTAGTGAAAAAAATTCTGACGGCCTCTGCAGGCCGTGAGTCGCAATAAAAAAATAAAAGGCGATGTCCATGTCAATTCCAGTTCCTACATACCACAAATTAAGTTACATGCCGCAGTTAATTTAGCTGTGGTTGGCATTAGAGCTGGTGATGTTGTAAGCAAGTCATTGTCATTTGGAATTGCAAGAGCGTTGCTCAGGTATGAAAAAGCGTGAAAGCATTTTCTCAACCAAATCTACAGGCTACTGCAGCAAAAGCGTAACGCCTAGTTTCAGTAAAAATTACTATGGCTTGATTAGAAAAATACCAGTATGTGCAATGTGAAAGCTGCTGATAACTTAATCCAGGCATGACCAAACTTTTTGACCCGAGGGCCGAATTCGCGACTGCCTGGCCACTGGAGGGCGGGATACAAAGCGATTTACGTAATCTATGCAAAATTAGGTTGTTAAAATGTACTGTAGTACATTAATAACAATAAAATCACACCATTTTGTTTACACTCTCCGCCAATACTGTTGCAATCTGTCCTCTGTCCACAGTCGGAAACGTGGTGCTTGAAAAACATGTTCAAAGTATTTGGCGGGCCGGATTAAACTGGTCGGCGGGACAGATGCGACCCGCGGGCCGTAGTTTGGCTACCCTGGCTTAATCAAATATGGGCGAATTGGAACGTTTCTCACGAGTTGTTAGACTCCATCTACTTTTGAGGATTGATGATTTTGAGCAGCGTTTTTCAACCTTTTTGCTGCAGCGGAACCTTCAGCAAATGTTTGGGTTGCTCGTGGGATCCTATGTAATGATCCAAATGTCTATATCGCTACAGTCGCATAGAACTGTGGTTGCGAATTTCGTCCCAGGCAATTTCGGTCTGTTTCGGCGGAACCTATGGCAGCCACACGCGGAACTCTAAGGTTCCGCGGAACCACGGTTGAAAAGCACTGATTTTGAGCTTCGCAAATTAATTTCCTGTAGCTTAGTATGTTGATCTTAATGGGGTGGTTAGCGAAGTTTAAATGCACTTTTAGCATCGAAAGAACACAGAATTATTTGTTCCGTGTTTAATTTTGCCAGAGTAGGATTGGAGAGGACACATTTAAGCAAGGTTTGTTTAAATTTACAACATATGCTGAGAATAAAAGATTCGCAATAGCAAAAGTGCACTGTGTAGTGTTTGTCATGAAACTAAGACACCTGGGCACATAAAGAACAAAATCGACACAACAAAGGCAAAACTAACATCATGAGACGTAAATGCAACAAAGTCGAGACAAAATAGCAGGATTCGCAACGGAAAATGCAGTGTAAACTTGTCGGTTATTATCACTCTTGCGTGATTGCGTTGCCTGTCTTTCAGTATGAATGCAGTTGGACGACGTGGATCAATCGTAGGTTTTCAGATGCCGCCAGCACCAACTGCTGTTTGGTGATCGCACGCATCATCACCAGACAGGGAGAGCGGTGGTGTTGGTTGTAGTTGATATCTTCATGGGATGGGTCCAATAGCTGCAAAATTAATAAAGTTTGGTTAGCTTGCTATCCCGTGACTTCGGGAGTTCTTTGAGCGATTTCACGTTGTAAAGTTCGTCTTATCATTGGCTTGTCTGTCCACAGCCGGCCATATTGCTGCGGTGCCACGATTTTGGGTAACAACAGGTTTCAGCACTGATATCATGGGCGTCGGAAGGGGGCGGCAGGGGGGGCCTTGCCCCCTGAATTTTGAAACTATTAGCAAAAAAAGGTTACTTTTTCGATTTCGAGGGGTAAAAAACAAATTTCACCACTTTTGGCCTCGCCCTGGAAAAAATTTTGGGAAAATCCTCTACTGCCCCCCCCCTGGAAAAAATCCTTCCGACGCCCATGACTGACATCACGTTTTTTGAAACCTTGTCCCTCACATATTGCGGTTGCATGGTTGACTGGTTCACTGCGTTCCACAACGTCTTTGTGCGAAATACAGCAGCTAGAAAATTTATTTGTTTCGTGAGATTTGTTTTCCATGTTAGAGATCATGTACCGTGGCTTACAGAGAGCAAAATAGTTTACTTTGATACAAATAGACAAACAAAACATGCAAATTGCAAGCTGTTACTTTCGCTTGAGGGAAATACAGCCACTGTGTGTATCAATCTTTATTTTACTTGATTTTGTATGTCCTCAAAGATGAGAAAATCGAGAAGAAACGCATAAATATTGGTTTGCTTTATGGCCACTGCAAAATACGTGCTAAAGTTGACAAAGTTGAACCCTGCCATATTCTCCTTGTTTTGGTAATTTTCCGCGAAATCTTTAACGTTTTAACAGCAATTACCAGCGACAAATAGGTGAAAACAACAGGTTCACAGGGCTCTTCGGCAAAATTTCACTACGTCAAGCAAGAGAAAATTTCTCCTCTAACGTAAACATTCTGTGGCGTATCAAGCACAAGGCGGTATCCGCACAAAACACCGGATATGATCGAACGGCGAACTTTATTGAACAAGAGGATTGTGACGTCAGACTTGCGAAGGCACATGGCTGCTATGTCGCAAAATTCAGCAATGCTTGTCATTTTAATCCTAGGGATTACGTCGAAGTGCTCCACCAGACTTGTTTTGACTATCACTCACATGCGACCCATCCCATACTCAGATAATTACGTTGCTCGGGGACATGCCGCTGGAAAGCATGGCAGAAGCTGCTCGAAGGTGAAGCTCAAGAGGATCAGTTGCTACACGGCTTGTTGGGAATTATTATCAGTGCGACAATCATGGCGACGTTGCGAGTTTCAGCTAGGGCTACAACTTGCATTACCTTACTTCTGTCAAATGTTTCTTGGAAAATATTAATTTTTTTGTTAATTTTCTTGCGGCAAAACTTCTACAAAATTGTTGAGGCAGTAAGGATAACAGCAAAATCTTTCAAAGGTAGATATGAGTAATACCTAAAAAATCATTGAATTGGTTGTAGGTATTGATATGGGAAAAGTAACAGGAAATCTCAGATGGTGAACGCATTTTGCTGACTTCGTGAAACGGCATCTTTAATTTGTTAAACTTTCTGTAGGTACTGCTAAGTTCAAAACTAACCCATTAAGGTACATTCATAATAATACTCACATTTGATCATTTTTTGTGTATGTGGAAAAGCAGTATTTGCGTGAGTTGATGCAAAATGCGAATGAGCGATAAATGTTTGGGAAATGCAAAATGCGTGTCATTTAACCGCGTGTATTGTTTCTTTTATCTTCCACTGACAACTTATTCATACCCATTTTAGGAAAACAATTAGACTTTGCCGTTTCGATAAACAATTAGAGCCATTCTCAATTATTTTCAGCCCGTAATAGAGATGGTAATTTAAGTAACGTTTTCATAATATTGATCAACCTTTATATAGTCATTAGGAAACCTGAAAATGAAGTGTTGTGAGTAAAGCATGTATTCACTAGAATTTAACTTCAACAGTGGCCATGAGCAGAGCTGGAACGTAAAAACAGCAAACAATAATTCTTATTACCTAAAATTCAGTTTTAGACCTTTCATCAGTGCTAGCTAAGACACCAACGGGAAAATCGTACAACATTTCAAAAAGCTATGTTTACGTTTTTAATAACTGCTAGATTTTCTCACAATGAGAATTGGAATCTGTAGAGGCTGACAGAACGCTAAGTTATTAAAATGGTAGGTGCGATCGCAAGTGAAATGGGAATGTTAAAATAGCGAATTCTGCTTTTCTGTCCGCTTTGTTCTTTTACATGTGCACAGATATGTTGCTTATGTTTCAGACATAAGGCTAGATAAAGAGATTAAACAACGAAAGGGAAAGACATGGCAACTCAACCAATAGCAGCTTCAAAGAAGAAACCGCAGCTTTTGTTTCGCTATATATACATTAGAAACTTTGAAATGAAAAAATTACTTTTGATTCGATAATAAAAAATTTTAAGCTCTCGCTTTTATCGCTTGTGATGATTAACTTTGTTTGGCAGTTTTTTTTCAGTTAATGCATCAATTGAAAAACATTTCACAATATTTTAAATAAAATACCTTTCGTTGGAGCGGCTGGCTTCTACGTCAGAGGTAGAGCTTGGATATGTTCCTGAAAAAAGTTAAAATATTTAATATTAGCAGTTTAACTGATAATCCTTTTCAGGTTTTTGACTCTATTCTTCTGATTTCATAACAAAATAAATGTTTAAAAGTGAATGGGTGAGTCAAACTACGAGTTGTATTTTAGCAGATTACCAACAGTTTGATTTAATATTGTATTTTACGAGAATAAATTTTTGTTGGGAAAAATCTCAAAACGTAGCTGAAAAGCAACTCCAGGCTTTAGATTGTGCTAACTTTGGTCAAAATTCATATGCGCAATGATTTATGTTCTTACCTCCGTTGAAGCACATCGTGTCTCCAGCGGTTTCTTCCTGTGACAAGCTACTAAAGCTAGCAGAATTGACCTGGCCAACATTGCGAAGGTGAAGATGCGGAAAGGAAGGTTGGTGGGTGTATGTGCCGTCGACCTGTAGCGGTGGTGTCACACCTGCTTGCTGAGTGCAGGCGCTACTTGGAGAGCTCCAATGTGACGTTGTCGACATCGTAACTGTCCTTTCGTTACTGTTCGTTGTTTGCAAAGATTCTGGCCAATTACCGGGCATTGGACTTGTCAAGTGATTAGAGGCTATCGCATATTGACTGAAACAGGACTGGTTGCGTGTGGCAAAGGCTTCTTGCAGCTCAGTCTGGCAGAGAGTTGTAGTTAGGTTGGAAAAGGATCCCGATGAAGCCGATTGTCCTGGATTCGGGGAGATAACATGCGGTAAATTTGCTTGCGATTTACCTCCAGGGCTTGCATGCCAAGAAGCTCTGTTTGGGTGCTGAGAAGCGGAATCAGCTGCAGCTGTCGCTGTATGCGAATGTGGGCTTCTTGCGTTTTCAGAAATGGGAAGCTCGTTGCCAGTAAGGAACGTTGTTGGCTGAGATGAAGCTGCTGGCGCAAAAAGTTCGTCGTCGCGCTGATTTTTTACTAAAAGTGCTTGCGCAACGGAAGCACTCAAACGGTTTGCATCGGGAACCGTCGCTGTCCCGTGAATTGGTATTGACATGCTGGAAGATGAACTGTGCGGCGAAGCGGGGCATGGTAGTGTGATAGGCAATAACACGTCACTCTTGAAATTAGACGACCGGAGAGATTCGCAAGCCTCCTTAGCTTTTTCGTCTGTGGTAAAGGAACAGAGCCAGTGTTACTGCAACAGTATGATTGAGCCAGTCCACAAGCAATTTGTACAGTACCACTTCAAAAAAACATTCTTCAACAGTTTTTACTCAAAATGTGCAGCGCTGACCGTAACGATATCCAAACAAACGTTGGTTGTATTATATAAAGCTAGCTAGCTTCATGTTTCTTTCTAAGGTACCAGCAATTCATTTTCGGCAATCAGAGTGTATTGATTTCAGTTAGGTAGGATACGTGACTGCTTGCATCTCATAATTTAACCGTTTAGGTCAGTGGTGCTCAAACCGTGGCCCGCAAGGTCCCCTGGAGTGGCCCCCGAAGCAATTTTCATTGGAAAGAAAACTTAACACTTTAATCATTTAAGATAATTTTTTAGAGAATGTTTATTGAAATTATTAATTCTTGTGGCCCGCGAAGGTTTCTGAAAGACAAATGTGGCCCATGACCCAAAAACTTTGAGCACCACTGGTTTAGGCTAACGTGAGCTGAATTAGAAATGACGAAGAGTCAGAAAAATAGTCCAAGCAAAAGTTTATGTGTAGGCGGTCTTCGTTGAAGAACAGGATTACCCGATATGCAGGCAGGGCCGGTGTGGCCGTTAACTGCTTCGCACTGGTAAGAGGAGTGGGAACTTTCGTTGGTGCGATGCTTCGGAACCCACGTCATTTTGTTCTCCTTCTTCAGTCGTCTGCGGGCGTTGGCGAACCACGTCGACACCTATTATGTTGAATTAAAAATGGACATTTTGAAATAAGCACGACGGGCTGCAAAAAAGACCGGTATCAAGCGACATTTCCGACTTGCGAAATCGCTAACTTCACGCCAGCTGCGCATGCGCAGAGTGATATTCCAGCTCATGCATTTCGCGAGATGTCAAATATGCTGAGAGCTGGTGGTTAGGCTGTAGAGGTTAGGATTAAGATTTAGGGTTAAGGGTTAGAAAAAAATTGATGTCCAAGACTGAGTCAAATATTTTTCTCCCAAACATGCTTATTGTGGACTATCTGACGTCCAACCAAAAGTGTTTATTTTCGCAACAGACGTAAAAAAATAAATCGCTGAAGTTTACTCCTTTGCTCTGATAAGCAAAACAACTGACATACAAGAATAGGTCAGAAATTTCGCTTGACACCGGGCGAAATAGTAAAAAGCCACCCATTTCAAAAAGTATCTATTGGCTTGCGACGACATGTCTCACGGTCCATGTTTAAATGTATTCATCGATATCGAAATGCAATTTTAAACACCTTCTGTTGTTGATGCAAAACATTACAAAAGAACATTTGTAGAACGTTTAGCTGACATCAGTTGGTTTGCTGCACACGCAAGCGGTATATACCTGTGTCAGAGTCATTTTTGATACGACAGCCAGCATCACTTTTTCGCCTTTGGTTGGATAAGGATTTTTACTGTGTTCAGTCAGCCAAGCTTTCAGAGTACTGGTCGACTCCCGGGTGGCGTTTTTGCGTTGACAATGGTCTGTCATTGCACCGCTTGTCATAAACCTGTTGTCGCAGTAGATTATAGTCATTTTTGAAAACGTTAACTCTAGCAGAGCCAAATATTAGCAGTGTTGCAATTCTTACAAAGATGTTATTATCTACTTGTCGAAAACTATAAGTAAATTAATAGATCTGGTAAACTATTGAGAAAACTGAAACAACAAGGAATTCAATACAGTTTTTTTTCCATGACAAAACGTTCTTTAGGCCACTGTACTTAGAAGATGGTGATGATTCGTCATCTTTGAAGCGATGAAAAACTGCTTTTTGATCCTGCTATAACCTTGCCACTTACCAATACTTGACAAACTTTTATGAAGACAGCGACTGCTGATATTTTTGCAAACATATGACAGTCAGTGTTTTAGTTGTGTTTTTCGTAATAATTTATGCCACGTAAAGAGACACCGATTTTTTCTCTGTTTAAAACAGCGCAGTATAATCAACGCCATAAGAAAAATAGTGGCTAAATATTACAATTCAAAATCACACAAAATCGTTTTGTTGCGAAACGGAAAGCGACTAATATTTACCCCGTATGAAAGTTCATTGTTTACCAAAAGTATTTTCTATCAGTCGCAAGAGCTGGAAAACTTAGTTTTTACATTCGAAAACCCCATAAAAACAAAACTTTGATATAATTCTCAGGCAAACCACATTGCAATATTTTTTAAAAATATTTTGTAGAAATCACTCCTTCATGTCATAACATCTTTGAAATCTGGGTAGCAAATTTATTCATGTGACGAGGATTTACTCTATAAATGAGCTTGATTTAAGGCCTTTGCTTTGTTCATGAAACTGCGGGCATGGACGTTCTTCATTTTGATTCATAAATGTTGTTATATTTTTAACTCCAAAATAAGTTTCTGCCTATTGATAACATTTGCCAATTCCTATATATTGTTTTAAGGGGAAGGGGCAAACGAATTATTTTGTTAATTAAGCATAACTTGCACACGTTCTATTCAGCCTTACCTGCTTTGCTGAGTGCCGAATGTGTTCGGGTATGGTACGTACCGCGTAGCAGAAACTGACGGAAAATATCCTTCGTACCACGCGGATGATCTCGGTTCGAGATGACCGGTATACTGGTACACAGAAGCAGGTATTAAGGATGTTTTTAAGATCTGAACGTCAAAAGCACAAGTTGTGCTGTGAATTTGAAAGCTCGGGGATTACTGTTCTTACTTCAAACTTAATATTTTTAGGCAGAACAAGATCATGAGAAGTGGGGTGTCAAAAGATTTGGAAATGCTGTAGCGAACAAAAATAAACGATAAGACAGTTCTTGATTTGTTGTAGACATCAAATATTGTAGTTTATTGCACGTGGGTGAAACGTCAATTGATGCAACCTTGATTGAGTGAGTTTTTACAGAACAGTGAATTAAATAGTGTGTTGTTTTGTAACTATCAAATTCTAAATGTTAATTTTCAACCAGATCAAAAACAGTGACTTAATGCAGCACGCTGCATTTTCTGGGTACACGAAGCTTTCCCGTTTGTCGTTGTTTGTCGTTTCTTGTATTGCTCAGCTGTATTTAGTTAGGATAAAGCTATCAGTAAAAATCGAAACGTTGATTTTTCATCTCTTGCCTAGTTTCCTTACTAATGCGCTTGAAAATTTTCAGTTGATTGAAACATGCTCTCATACAATAGCAATACTTGGTCCAAAATGACTTTCTAAGATTACGCTTATAAAGCTCCATACAACTCTTGTAATTCAGATAACTTGTGCCAGGCGAAATCGAGTAAAAATAACTTGCATAACGTTTAGCGAGACATAACAAACTTCACTGCGATGATTTGTTTGGAAATCATGTAATGGTGGATAGGACTGAGAGAGTGAATTAAAGCCAGTGGAAATAAGATTCCGAAAAAACTATTACAACAACTTGGTTTTAGGAAAAGAATTTAAGCAAACCTTACCGGCCTCAGTAGCGGCTCTCTGGTCGCAGCTGTGGTACTGTAATGAGATAGACGTTGAGGAACAGAAGACAAATCGTTCGTCACTTGAAAATAGTTATGCTGCGTCGTGCATCCAGGTCGCGAGGTGATGATACTCGGAAGTCTTGTGGACATTTCACCAACAACGTGACGTGCGCTTTCGGCAGAAGAATTAAGGAAAGGTCGGTCGATGCAGTGCGTGTTCTCAAACGTTTGATGTACCACCATGACTACACCATTACTCTTTGTCAAACTGCTGAAAGTTGCCACTGAAGTTAAAAAGAATTCCGATTTTAGTTTACTGCTCCAGTTCCGAGGAATTTTCCACTGCTTTTAATTCAACTTGCTTACGCAAATGGTTAACCCTACAATCAGAAACGCGCGAAGGGTGTATACGAATTTTCAAGCAGGTGTGTATACGAATATTCTGTTTCAAATGCGCTTATCACAAATTTTTCCCTCTTTTTGTCAATAACGCTCAATTATTTATTGATTTTTGGCTACCAAACGTAAATACTATCTTTGTTTGTTTTGAAAACTGCTAATCAGTTATTCAACCCATCCTGATCGCCCCTTGCCGGATACACAGTAACGCGCAGCAAGAGAGCGTTCGCAAACATGTTGGATTATATGCGCTCATCCAGATTTTTATTTGAAACGCGAAGCGCAGCGAGAGAAATTGCAAAAAAGTTTACTTCGTAATGAATCGCATTTGTAACTTTTTCGCGTGACGCACCACCGAGCGGCCTATGTCTCTCGAGTGAACATATGAGCGTTATGCATTGCCATCCGAAAACGCTTGAGGTGTCTTCAAACTGCGTACAGTTAGCGCCACGATGCTGACACACTACTTGCCAGAGATGTGCGAATCGGGCTTTGTTGAAATCCTAATCCGATCTGGTCCGAAACAATCAGATCCGGTCGTGTCCTGATGCGAACAGTTTTCAAATTTCGATCTTATACTGATCCGCAGACAAGTTACATTACGTTTAATACTACGCAATGCGTTTTTATGTTGTTTTTCCCCGTTAAAAACTTCTACGTGTACTTGCAATATTTTAAAGTACAGTAGACTTTATCTCTTCGACTTCCGAACAACTCATCATTATGACATCAAAACCTTCACTGGTAACCTAACAATCTACAGGCAAAGTTCATTCTGCAAAGAATTTCGAATCTATTCAATGGTAAGTCTGATTCCATGTGTAACTGGCTACGCTTTATCAGGAAAGCTTCGCTCAAAGCTTCATTCTACAGTCTACACATGTCGCCTATGCACAGAACTATTGTTCCATTCACTACCGCGTACTGTCAATGGCTAGTCAGAAGTCATTCACAATCAGTACTACTCAGAACAGAACGACTTACTGTAAAATTACAAACAATCACAGCAGAACTTTGGGCAATGGGCAGTACCAAAGTTTAGTCTCTGTGCAGACTTAAACAGGACCTCAATTCATGATTTACATTTATGGAAATATTGTGTAAATACGAATGTTGCCAATTTTAGTAGTTGTTAATTTCTAATTTGACACCCAGCNCTTACAAAAGCAAAAATTGGAATCCGGTCCAGATCAGGTTTTGNAGCAAATTTTGAGATCCAATCCTGATCCAGATAATTTTACCAGATCTTGATCCTGTGCACACCGCTACAACTTGTCTATATTTATTTGAGACCAGTACTGCAGCGCGCATTTGCCAGGGGCTGTGATGAAACCCACTGCTGAGCAATAGATCTCGACCGTCAAGAGAGTTTTTGCTCATTTGTAATTTTTGTTTTGCTACATTGACTTATCGTACACTTTACTCTATCTAAGCTGAATTGGACACGTCGTGAAAGCTTTCATTTTCACGCTACCTCCACTCTCCCTTTGTTTAGTCATATGGCGGCCAGTGAATCCAGACATACTGGTCTGGGCAAATGCCTCACAGTCATTGCTACGTAGTTACTCTGACGAGCTATTTCCTCAAGCAAGAACCATCGCATTCAGCTCACTATGGCCGCAGCAGGGGTTAAAGCGGCAACCTTTAGGAGAAAATTTATGTGAATGGGGATTGAAACTTAAGAGGTGTAATGTGTCCCATGCATGCCCACAATTTTGCTTTTTTGATTTTTCGAATCGCACAATTTGTTTCTCCAATTAAATTGCATGCTACGGTTGGGTTTCACCTACTGTCGTGAGATGGAGACAACTGGATGATTCAATGGATTTAAGAAAGTACATGCTCCCTGTAATTCTGCATAACGACGAAAAGGCGACCTGAATCACAGTTCTTTTAGCTTTTCCTATTGGCTTTGATCTCATCTTTTTCAAATTTTTACTGGCTTTGTTGTTCTTTATCTTGGATCTACTTTGGGAATTTGTTCCTACTAAATATATTTTTCTCTGACATAAGGTTTTGAGCGATTTCTTGCGTTTGTAGTTATGCAGCTTATTTATGAAGTAAGTTTTGAAACAAATTATGAAGTAAGTTTTGAAACAGATTAACGAGGTTGACACACAGTCTTAAATAATATTTTGGCACAGTCAACTTTTTTCTAGTTCTGTAAAAATATGTTAGACGTTCCGTGGAAGGATATTTAGATGCAGTGACTTAAGAGAAAACATTCAATGTTACAAAATTTCCTGCAACTTAAAGGCAAAACCGCAGATCTGTGTAGCAAAGGTATTACCGTGCCAAACTCGAGCGATATTTGGGAGTTTTGCAGCACGCTTAGATTTGCCCTTGAGGCAGGTTTTTCTGTTTTTCTAAAAGGTGATCAGAGTCCAGGTTTAATGGAATTCTTTATAGACTCCCTATGCAATGTCACTAAACCGCAAAACCTGGTTCTACCACTCCTTTGCCCATAAATCGTTCTCCGAAGTAGTCATTAAAAAATAATGTAACCAATTATAATGTTTTTGCGCAACACATGGCCAGACATGGATACTGATGATTGTTTACGATCAGACATCGCCATTTTGTTCATTCAAAATGCCGTTTGCCTTCTTAAATTTAAGTTGTGGCAATTTTTGTAGATTATACAAATGATGGTGGTGAATGAAATAAATGAGCAAACTTTACCTGCTGAATCTTTAGAACAAAAATATACCGAACCAACCATTACGTAAGACATTACTGGTATTGTTTGTCGCAATTATCTTACTGAAATTAAATCTGGTTCAAAGTATTGAATATTGGATATAAAACAGGCGGATTTTTTCGCTCAAGTTCAAAGAGCAAACAAACCTTCTCTGCAAAGGTTTACAACTGTGCTAACAGCTTTTTATGGTCAAACTTTCAACTTATCGTCAGGAGTCATGTTACAGAATTCTAAGTGCGACCATGGTTTTGTGCAATAACACCCTCCTCAGATACTTTGCATCTGCAAAAAAACACAAAAATTAAGGATTACCAAACCAAGAAGGTCAAGTTTAATCAATTCTCCGAAAAGGGTCTTCTACTCAGCTGAACTCTTCAGAGCAGCATAAACTGCTGTTCTATAGTTTCGCTGGTTTGCAACATGAACACATATCTCCCTGTCAAAAACTTCTCACTGATACAACATAGTTTGTGTGACAGCGAAGTAGGTAAAAGTGGGCGACCTTTTCGTCTGATTAATTACTGATATATATGTTTCCAGATGTTCTGTGGTGACAACCATTGACTTTTCTTAATTTTTCTGATACGCAAGCGACTGAGGTCCGCGTTATTGCGAAAAACTATGGTGGCATGTGGAATTTTTTAGAGGGTTTTAACGGACAAGTGTAAAAGAAATTTATGAACAAATATGAGAGATCTAACGCAGTAGCTTTCACCAACTATATTTTTATAAATTTTGAATATATCTCAGTTTGTTTGTTTTCAACGTGGTCACCAACCAGCTTAGTAATTCAATTCATCTTCCAACTATTCACCGAGGTATAGCTGCACCATACCTTCCTGTTCCACGCGTTGAAACGCAGCCGTGCCCTTTGCTATATAACCGCATTAGATTATACACTCAAAACATTTTTTCTGATTTTAAAAAGAATTTCCGATTTCCCAGTCCCCGGTGCGCTCAAGAGACCACATCCCATGAGGTCACTGTTCATTTCTGCCGCTCGTATATCTTTTCAAACTTGCATGCTGGGGTCAAATCAACTGAAAAGTAGGATGAAAGTCGATTCCTCTACTCGGTCACGCAATCAGCTTCTGAGAAACAAAAGAGCGATTCACCATGACCTGGCATTTTTACACGTTTTTATCGGATAAGAGCTGTTCAAGGCATCCGTCAATTGGTCACGGTTGTCTTCGCATTGCACGACAATTTGAATTTTTAGCTCAGTGGTTAACCCTTTAACGTTAACTGTTCAGTAAGAAATGACTGGTTCGAGTACGCACCGCACTGCTTCTTTGGTTAACTACGTCATTCTGTGAATAGCTCACAACAAAAAAATGTCGCATCTGTGGTTGTTGACTTTGCCAAGAAAACATCATTGGTCAAAAAATAAAAATCGAATGGCAATTTGATGACCGCTTGCGTTTGTACATTTTAAACAGATTTCCTTTGTTAAGCCTCTCTATCCTGCCTAAACTGACTGCTATTCAGTGAAGGCTTACTTTTTTCCCTTTGGAATAAGGGAGCTTTTGTAGGATAATTCTGAACCATCATGCAGTTTATTTGAAGTCACTTTGTTTAAAACTATAGCTGAAAGCGGGAAAAGCATAGTTTTCAATTTGTTTTCTAAAACAAATGCAGTTTTGCATTGAGGAAAAATGATTGAATTTCCACATAACTGTCGGGAACATCAAGCATTTTCAGAAAATAATCGTAGCAGAAGCTTGAATAAGAGTCAGGGTTTTCTGGTGACTTTACACCCCAAACAGAATAGCTGTTTTTTGTTGAATCAAATAAAATAAACGTAGGCTTCAAAGCCACCAGAAAACTTCATGGTTGCTTAAAGGTGAAACACTTTATGGCGCTCCCTGAAGAGAAAACTGCGTCACACCTTGTCTGGGATCGTGCATGCTGCAGTAACTTTTGCAAGTTTTCGAAGCATTTAAGGTCGTTTACATACGATGGAAGCCACTGATTTGTTTTTCACTAACTGCGAGTCTCTCAGTAGTTTGCTGTGGATATTAGCTGTGGCAGCGAGGTAAAGTAGTTTTCAAAAACCGAGTTCATTTGCAGCGTAAGCTGCTGTCGTACCTTGGCGCTGTAGACTGTTCGCAGCGAAAACTGCAACTTACTGCGAAACGTGCCTACCACTCTTGTCCATCTTCAAGCAGATTCGTTTGATTTAAGATTGTAATCGGACAAACCTTCCACTCAAAAAGTTCTTAACCAAAAAATTCACGTTTTTCCACGTTAACTCAGCGCACACGCGCATGAATTTCCAAGAAGGATAATCGTCCGAATCGTTCTGTTCTAGGAAAAGCAGTGACGCAAGACATCGACACGAGACAACTGTGAAGTGGTTGCGGTGGCAGTGGAGATTGTTCCTCCGGAGTTTCTGGACGGTGCAACTGCTGCTAAACCTAGAAATGGCCAATGACGCCTGGCAGTAAGAAGCAATTTCCTTAGTTTTTCCTCGACGCGCTAAGTCCATACATGTCCAGCTGAAACCGTGAACCGACGAGACTATGAACCATTTCGACTGATGATATTATGTGACTGTACACTGCATCTGCCGCTATAGCACACTCATAAGAATTGAATCAGATGTTATCAGTTCTAGTTTCTATGTGATAATTTTGATTTGAATATTTCTTATTTCTAATCTAATATTTCCTATTCCTAATCTAATGGCCTGTCACAAACATACCAAAGCTATAGCAAACCATTCGTATTTGAATATCCGGTTTTATTTAATTCAAATTTGAAAAAAAGTTTACCGCGCTTCAACAGTTGCACTTTTACTGTTTTTTACAGGAATAGAACGTAACCACCCTAAATTATGAAAATAAGGATAGGAGATGCTTGATGTTGATCTCTTCAGTTTGGTAGAAGAATATCCGTTTCGCCCAATGCCACCTGGTTTTAGGGAGATAAAAACTTTTTCTCTTAAAAGTTTAGACCGTATCTTGGGGAGCCGTTCATGTGAAACGTTTTGCATACCCACAATTTCTTCTGAAGGTCCTGTTACTGCCTAAGCTTGGCAAAAAATCGATGGCAATGTCGTTGTTTCTGGTTTGTTTTTCACCGTTTTCAAAAACGTTTGAGCCAGAATTCGATGTGGTGACTCTTGGTCGTATGCACAAACACAGCGGGATCTGATGGCGACCAAGATAATTAAACCTACAAACGCCCGGTTCAAAAGCGGAGCTACGTTTGCCAGATAGGCAAGCGTGATGATGGCGCTCGGAAGATCTTTTCAGAGAAAACTGCTTTCTCCCAGCACATCGATGCACGCCTCGTAAATAAGAAAACACTAACAGTGCTGCAAAAGCAACGTACAAACTCGCACGACTGGCCGGAGTGATGCTACGAAACCATATCTCCCTGCGCGGCCCGCACTCAATGTCATTGTCACGTAATAGTCAGAAAATTAACCTGTACAAAGTCGCCGCTAAGGGCCGTAACAAATTGTTGATTTCTCAGAGATAAGTATCTCTGTGGCCAAATAAGCAACAATTTCGTGGCGTTCGTGCTGTTTCAAGTTGATAAAAGGAAGCAATCCTCTTCGTCGAACGATCAAATCTCACCTTGCGCCTGCATCTCAGTCCAACACTTGGCTTCAGAGAACAGCGGTTTTCCCTGCTCTTTCCAGATGACATCATTCTTGGGCATGGCGAGAGGAAACGTCTCCGCCTCACGCTTCTTCAAAGGCCTCGAATTGCGCGCTGTTGCGTTTTACCTTGAAGGCTGGCATGTAATTTTGATGTTCAGAGCTGTAAACGATGGATGCGTCCAAAATTTCTGCGGGTTGTGTCTTAAGATGACAGAAATGTTTCTTTCTGCGAGCAATCTGCGCGGCTGAACAAAAACAGCAAGTTCTCATTTCTTTATTCGAAACCCACAACCGCATCGCTCATGGGTCATGGACACTTCGCGGGGAATGTTTCTTTACCAGAATGTTCGCACGGAAGCTGGATTATTACCTTTTAACAGGGATTCGATCTATTTCTTGATGTCCGTCTGATTCTACGTGAATGTTTCGAAAAAACAGACATTATGAAACCAGGTCAAGTGACAACACTTTTGCTGATTTATAAAAGAACACCGTCGAAAAAACGAATCCTGAACGGTCCTGCGCGGTGTTCAGCAATCGTAAGCGAGTGCCGATAGTAAAACGTTGTTCATCGCGCCATCTTTCACCCCTGGGAGCCTCCCTGCTTCAGCAAACGTTTTCTAATTTTTCCAAGTTTTCACCTAGAGTTGTCGTCAGAAACGTGTTCTAAAAGTACCCAAGATATCTTACATGACTTGCGAGCAACAAATTGCTTTAATCTCCAGCAAAATTCATTCAGTTGCTTAGTGGTTTGTCCCAGCGCAGTCAGGTATCAACCAGTGGCGGTCGCATGTCCAACTAAATGTTTCGTTACTACTTGAGCATACGTTTGCGTTGATCTGTTTATGCTTGATTGAGGTCGCTTCTTGGAAAGCGGGAATTTTGTGCTCACGTTCAGACCGCCAAATATGTTGTTTATCGCTCCCGGTGAGATAATCGGCCTGCGTAAGGAAGAAGCGTCTCGACAGAATGGCTGTCTTGGCTGAATCTTTTTCTGTCTCAAGAATGCTGCTGGCGTAAAGCGACTAATTACATTTACAACATGGCTGTTTGCGTGCTGTACGATGCATGCAGACGAGTTTGACAATTTGGCAAAATAGTTTTGAATTATCCTGTTCCTTGCCTTGTCGAAAAATGTTCATATTTTATTTTCGGCAGTCTCAGCTGTCACTAAGTGTTCGAAGAAACGTTGAAAAGTTTTTTTACTTTACTGGGAAAACCGACTTTTTTTGTTGCAGTACAGTATTTCTACACAGCAGCAATGTTTTGTATATATTTGAACCATGACCAAAGTTGAAATTCGTGGAATAGTAGCTAAACGCAAGTGGAAACACTGCCTAGTAACAGAGACGGGATTAATTTTGCCAATGAAGCTGAAATGTGGATGACCCTTGGTATTCTCTTTGTTTGTTCCTTTGCTTACGTCAGATCTTTCCCAAAGCAAAAGATTTGCACATCCCTCAAACACAAAAATACCCAACTTGAAAATTTTCTCAGAAATTTTCACAGACAAGGATTTTTTTATTTTACTTAGGCTTTGTGTCTTACTACAAACAGGAGACAGACATTTTTTCATGATAATGATTTCTGAGACAATTATTAATTAGATACCCGATTAGCGAAATTCATGGTGTTTGCAAAACTTGTGAAAAGGCAAGGAAAAGATTGCAGCTGATGGTTATAGTATCCGGCTCAACTTTACCAAACAGCCTGAATTTTTTACAGCAGCATCGTAATTCTCGCGTTAAATCTACCACTTACAATAAAGCGAATTTCTCCAACGAAATCTTTGCTCAGAACGCCTAACTGGACGGACATGTTCTTCTAGTCTTGAAAAGTGGTTGTTTGAGTCGGAAAATTCTAGCGGGAAAACCCCGTTATGACTCAGGATTGTGCTTAAAGTTCCAATACTGTACCGAATCAGGAAATGTTGTGATGGTAATGCTCGGAGAATTTTTTGAAAGCGTTGTTAAGTTTTCATAGCAATCTAGGCTAGTTGACTGGATAGTAACTGCAGTGGACGCACTGGTTCTGGTTTGAATACATGTAACCTGAGTATGAGGAAAGAACGCCTATCCAAGAGGTCGTGCTACCTAAAGGTATATGCGAAATAGTCCTTCGCAATGCTGGAATTTAATGAACTGTAAGTTATAACACGAACAACCAGCATATCAAGTTGCATTTCTTGCATTCCAACCATTTCTTCAGAAAAATGACGCACCCGATATGCAAACATAGAACTACGTGGTTTACTTGACAATGAATCATCATTGTGACATCAAGGGCGTAAGGAAGGGGGGAAAGGAAGCACAATTCCCGGGCACCGAATTACTGCGGGGGGTGCCGAAAAGTCCCAGCAATATAACAAGTGCTATCTTCAATACAGTACATTTGTTTCTGAAACACCTCAGGTTCGAACATGGAGGCGCCAAACTTGCTTCTTGCCCCGGGCACCATCTAACCTAGTTAACACTCTGCGTAACATCCAGAAACAAGCAGTGACTAATAGCGACGTAGCCTATTATTCTATTGTGTATTCACCAAGTTGGCAGCCCTGAGTATGGCACTTACCTACAACAGATGGTGGCATGTAGTTAGGGTGTTATGCAGGTTTTGAGAAATTGGAATACCCTTCAGCCGTTGTTATTCACAGGTTCACTCTGGTCTGGAGTGATATGATGACGCTTAACAGAGCTCCATCTATGGATGAAATAATCTATTCAAACGCGACTGGTTTCTTCACCAATGCAAAGTAATCAGTCAAGGTATGGGGAACCTATAGGATGGCGGGAAGTATTTTCCCACTCTGGCAACTCCTGCAGTTGAACCTGGCCCCAACTCACTGGCCGTGAGTTATCTTGGGGCAAACTATTCTGGTGGATGCGAAATGTGGTCTAGTGATGACTGGGCAACTCAGTGACCCTATGACGCTTGTCCGATCTCACTTTGGAAATAAGTAAAGAAAGAGATTGCGTGGAATGGTCACTCTGCTCAGCGCCAGTCGCGATAAAACAACGCGGTTCACGGCAGTCCAGGCCCGCAACCATCGGGTTGCCCGCCTTAAATGTTTTACCTGTTACAATAGAAAACAACTCAACGAACTCTCCGACCGACCCGGATGTTCTACTGACCCAGACCACAACATCCCTAATATTTCTTCTTTGAGAAAGACGGCTATGCTGGACCAGGAACTGGAAACAAAATAAATTGGCATTGCTGCCTTGCAGGAAACAAGATTTCCTGGTTTAAGTTCTATCAAGGCGAACAACCACACATTCTACTGGTCAGGAAGAAAACAGGAGACCGCTATTCACGGCGTTTGTTTTGCTATTTCCAACAAGCTGGCTGAACACAACAGCACCCCAACAATGTCTCAGAACGAATTATGGTGATCAAACTAAAGAGATCAAGTTAGCTGGCAGCATCCAATATCGAAACATTGGCGTCGGCTCGAGCTAACATTGGACGAGTGAAGCACACTACCGCACTGGTTGTGGTGACACTGCCAATTATCTGGTCTTATCCGACTTAGTCACGCTCGGTAACGTGTTAAGGCCGCCGTCAAACGTCTCAATACAACTGCAATGAAGAGTGAAGACACGGTCCTTGCTTTGCGGAACAGGTTCACATCCAGCCTGAACTCTGCTCCCTTTCACAAAACCTCTGCGATGCCGATCTTGTTAACCACGCAAGTAATGCTGCAACCAACTGCAAAAGACACCTGCAAAAAGCTAAATGCAAGATGGAAGACTGTGTTTGTGACAATGCTGACGTGCTCTTCACTATCGTGTAGGAGAAGAATGCTGCTTACCTGCAACATAACCTGCGCTATCCTCCTCAGAAAAGCTAAAAAGGCAAAACGCACACTTTGATAAAACACACGCTATTTTGCGAAGAAACATTGGAATAATCTGTACTCGCAGATTCAAAGAGCTTCCAACATTGGTGACATTGGCCGCTTGCTACGAGGGAATGAAGCAGACTAATGGTCCGGTCACCAGGAAGGTTTTTCTCTAAAATCTACATGCGGTGATTAATCATAGAAAAGAAACAGCAATTAGCCAGATGGGTGCAACTTTTCACAGAGTACTGCGCTCAGCCAAGGCCAATCAACAACTACAAGGATGCCTTGCTTACCCCTCGACAAAACCTGGACAACTTTCCAACAAATGTGGAACTTTACTATGCTATGAAAGTTTCTCCATCTAGGAAATCACCAGGCCCAGATGTTATTCCTGCCTAAGTGATCAAGTGCGATGATTCCCTTGCTCATACACTTCACAACATTCTTTGCAAGTGTTGGAATGAAGGTTGTTCTCCGAAAGAAATGAGGGACGCCGAGATTACGATTCTATATAAAAACAAATTGCAGCAACAACAACTACATCGGCATTTCTCCTTTGAATGTTACTGTGAAGGTCTTTGGCAGGTCGTGCTGTCTCGCATCCAACCTCTTGCGGAGAGGCTCTACTCTGTATCGCAGTATGGTCTCCGCCGCAAGACATCTACTACGGACATGATCTTCTCATTGCGCCAAATCCAGGAGGGCCGTGAACAACGCCGCTTGCTCCACATCTCCTTTGTTGACTTAACCAGAGCATTTTATATGGTCAGTGGAGAAGAGCTATATATCATTCTACAAACCATCAGCTGTTCACCTAGACTTCTTAGCCTTGTCAGGTCGTTGCATGACAACATGGAAGCACGTATCTCATTTGAATTAGGTGCTCCCTCGTCTCCCTTAGAGTTGAAATATGGCGTAAAGCAAGGCTGTGTTCTGGCCTCAAACATATCTGGAATCGTCTTCTTGGCTTTCTCTGCTATTCTCCATTATGCATTCCATGACGATGACAAAAATGTCATGTTACGCTTCTTTTGTTTGCAGACGATGCAAACACTGGTACGTGGACTACTGTTTGCAGACGATGTTTCTTCCGTTTCACACAGCGAAACAAGACTTCAGTCACTTGTGGACCGTTTTGCTGCTGCTTGTGTGTCTTTTTCTCCAGTAAATAGCAGCAAAAATACAGCCCAGAACCGGGAAAGCTGCTGCTACCCTCGGTCGACTCAGTTCGAGAGCATGGTGCAATTAACCCACACCTTATATTTTCCACCAAAAGCAACATTTCCAAGGCTTGCATATTACGCGCTCTACTTCACAGCTCCGAAACCTGTCCAACATACATGAAACAAAAATAAAACTTGACATTTTTCACAAGCGATGCTTCCGCAGTATTTGCGGCATCACGTGGAGGGACAAGATCAGACATGAGATCATTGCGCAACGCACCGGCTCACGCTCCTTGTTATCTCAAAACAAGGCGCTTGCGCCAAGTTGGTCACGTTCGTTGTCTTTCTTAGTGTCGTTTACTAAAAAACGTTCTATGTGGTGAATTAACCTCAGATACTCGTAGTATTGGTCTACGCGTCCTTAGATTCAGAGATGACACGCTCAAGTTTTAGTGATCTCCACCATAGGTTGATTCCAAGTTTGCTGTCTGGGAAGGCGAAACTCATTTCTGCGTTTGTAAGCCTTATTTAATGCAAACAAACGTATGTACGCTTTCACGTGGATAGAAAATTTGGCATTTATGACTTGTAAGCAGGGGTGTAGTGCTAAAAAAGAGGTGTGGGAATGCCGTTCCCACATCAAATATAAAGGAAGACTGCATCAAACAGTTCGATTAAAGTGAGCATTCGCCAACAAGAATTTCCACACTGGGTCTTCCTCTTTTACTGTAGACTTCTGACTAGCAGTACGAATCTGCGTGCCGCTAGCACATCCGTGAGATCGCAGCCATATTTTATGTAATCGTTTGGATCCCACATTTTCAACTAACGTTATTAGTGCAGAAACATGTAGGAACGCGTTCCCACACTAAAAAAAACTCTGGGAACGCTATTACCCACTACACCCCAGCCTGTATGGAAGCACTTGTTAATATTAAACAGTAGAAAAAATATGATGAAGTGTTTTCAACAATATCTTCGACAAAATCTTGATAAATTCCGTTTCTATGGGGATTTACTGCTCTCGTTATTAAAGTTACCATCACAAAATTGGTATAGACATAGTTCACATGACATGGCATTGTATAATTTTACATGCACTCCCAGCATCTCTGGACGCCTTTGAAAACAATAGTCTGTAAAACATTTGACATTTTCAAACAACAAAACTGGTCAAATTGTAGTAACAGTTTTATGCCTTTTGAAATCTGAGATGAAATAAGGACAGAAAAGATGACAGTAACGTTCGTCATCATCTTTTCTTGGATTTTAGCCAGAGCTGTGGGGTTAGAACTCAAATTTTACGCTCCGGCTCTGGCTCCATCTCCAGACATCTAAAGTTTTTGCTCCAACTCCAGTTCCAACATATAAAAGTTTTTGTCTCCGGCTCCAAAATGGTTTGGTCTATAAAAACCGAAAACCATGGTATTATTCGTACAATTAACTTGTCCCACCAGCTAGGGATCCGGCTTCGGCTCACCATCTAAAAATGTTTGGCTCCAACTCCGCCTCCATCTCTAACCATCCAAAATTGCTCTGGCTCTCGCACCGGGCTCAGGCTACGATTCCACAGCCTTGATTTTAGCTCAAAATCCTGCAAAGTACATGCCAAGAATCTTTGACTTAGAGTCGGTATTGCTGTACCTCAACAAACATATCTTAGTGGCCAAAGAACTGTCTGGTTTCTACTAAAGCTTAGTTTCTAAAGCAGAGTGTGTGTGGCTGTTTTGATGTAAGAAATAGAAAAACTGCTCTGGTGGCTTGTAAATGTCCGTGGCATATGCAGGTCTTAAAGGAAGTGTAATACTGCTAGTTTTAAATGAGCTAGGAACAGAAAACCGTGATCTTTCCAAATTAGATGAACATTTTATTGTTTCAGTGTGCCCATGAAACGCAGCTGCACACATGACAGTTTATAGATCACTTCTAAAAAAAAAGTCACATGTCTTTTTAACTCCAGGTTAAAATTGTTGATTTTATCAGCAGATAACAAAGCTTTTTAGGCGTATGCAAACTTTCAACCAGTGGCGATTCTAAGGGGGAGCCTAGGTGAGCATGGCCCCCCATTTGGCCCCCCCCCCCAGTTTTTTTCTTAATTTCCCGTTTAAGTTAGTTTGGTTGACATATGCAGGGTTGCCAAATGCGTTGTGTAAAAATACCGTCCATTTTGTCAACAGCACCAGATCTGAGCTGTGTCGTAATTCGTAAGCAGCACAGGGAAAACAGACACAATCAGTATTGTTAAGCCCCAATTAATAATTTGACCTATTTTGGCTGATTCATTACACTTCGGTGTGTGTGACGTAACAATCGCACCAAGGATGGCGTCAACAGCAGCAAATAAACTTCGCTGAAGAAACTGTTC
>JGI24158J21664_10001606_pt1 | contig 25873 bp, 20 predicted proteins | sample Ectturendosymbi3_FD_21664 | JGI IMG/M metagenome (IMG submission 21664) | reverse complement strand
TTTATATTCTAAAAATTTACAACCTACTTCCTATCTCTTGTGCTTTTAAATATTTTCATGAGGATTTGTGTAAAGTACGCCTACCTGAAAGACATGTTCTGCCAGGCCAGGCTGAAGATTCACGAAACCCCTCTTGAAAATCTTAAATACTTGCCTCGTGTATGGTGACCTGTCAGAATTTCTCTGTCAGGGCAAATAAGACGTTGCAAGTTTAGTTTAAGTAACTAATATCATTTTGCCGTTAATCCATATTTCGCTAACCCATTTGCTTGCCTCGGGGAACCGATTGAACAAAGATCGTTGATCCCTGTTACAGCAACGGGCTATTTTTTAAATAACACTACGGGGACAACAATGGCTTCGATGTCGCATATTTTGCCGGGGAGAGCTCGAGTCGCGTTATGTCGTGATAAGAGAACCTTGTCGCAATTTCATGCGTGAAGCAAACAGCATCACGGAGACAATACTGGCTTCCATGTCGCACATTTTGCCGGGGAGAGCTCAAGTCACGTTATACCGTGATAAGAGAACCTTGCTGCAATTTCATGCTTGAAGCAAACAGTATCATGGGGACAACGCTTGCTTTACGGTCGCATATTTTGCCGGGGAGAGCTCAAGTCACGTTATACCGTGATACGAGGACCTTGTTGCAATCTCATGCGTGAAAGCTTGCCCTACGTACTCATACATTTTTGCTGACATATTGCGACTCTCCGATAGGGTGAGCCAAAGTTGCAACCTACAATTACGGAACCTCTTCGGGTCATAGTCGCACAGCAAACAGTTCATACATTTTTTTTTCATTACATAAAATTTAGATATAATAGCAATAACTTAATATATCTGCAGTAACCTATTTCTTACAATTTTCATATCTACGCAATGTCAATAGTTTTAATTCCTACACTTAACGAAGTATATATTTAAAATAATCATTAATTTACGTAAATTACTACATCTTTATAAGCTCATTCGTTACAACTTCAGTTCTGTCTTCCAATTTGCCAAAACTATAACATCTTTCTTTCACTCTCTGAGTTACTCAACAATCTATTTTCTCCTTTTTTCTGTCACGCAACGGCGCCACTTCAAAAATAACATTTCAGCATTAAATAACATTGGAAATAAAGTCTAAAATTTTCTTATTTTTAAAATATTTTTTTCACTCACTCCGTGCACATATACGCTGCTCGTCTGATCGTCACCTTGGTGCCTCGTTCTCATTAAAATTCCTTCTTAAATCTTTCGTCAATATTGCCCTTAAAGCTGAAAACGCCTTCTGTTCAAACAAACAGTTCTTCAACTTCAAAGCATGGGCAACGTTCCGCCCAAGTGCCTTCATCGTTCTCATAAATAAATTAATTTTTGCATATTTGCAATCCAACCTTAAAGTTATTCTAACCATTATGTTTATTCAATACAAATAATTATAAATTACATTACGAAAGTAATTTCATTTTCAATTCATACTGTAACGACCTGTTGTTTATTGCAAACAAGTTCCATCAATTTCGTCACAACAATTAATCTTCTAGCTTTCCAGACGGCACCACGATGATAACGCTGATCTTCCTGCCGCATATCCGGCTGAGGAAAGCTCACGGCTCAGCATGTTGCGATAAGTCTACCCTGTTGCGGTTTAATGTCACCACCGCGATCTTCAACAACAGCTCAGCTGGTTCAGCTACCGCCGCTGCAGAGCGTTTTTCAATACTTTATTGAGTCACCATTTCGTCTGCTCTGCATTTTTCAAATTAGTTGCACAGTGTCTTAATATGACATTAATATCACATCCGTAACTCAGCTAGCTTTAAATAAAAATTTTAAGTTTATGACATTTCAAACAAATATTTCGAACACATTTTTTTTCAGCCCTGACTCTCTCCGACTTGCCTCGTTGGGATTCTCGCTTCACCCAGAAGATAACACAGAATTCAGGTTATGTTTTATACTATGTTTAAAATGTTTTACTGCACAACAAATTTAATTATTTTTTCTTCATATGGGTGTTACATCTATTGTAATTTAGAGTCATTTTCATTCTACACTAACAGATTTATTTTTTAAGCCATTCAGATTAACTAAAGTTTCCGAATCTCACTTTTTATTATGGAACTCCCCTTTCCCACTGTTTCATCACCCTTGAAGCTGTTAGATGACATATTTGGAAAAATTACCTGTGAAAGCCCACATCAGGAACAACTTCCTACAAGCGTTCCTGAACAGTTAAAAGAAATCATAATACAATTTCATGAAGCAGTTACAATACCCGATTCTCGCATAATATGGGAACTGGAACCAGACACTTACCTCATAAAATTTATATCTGATACAGATGCTTTTTACTTCGCTAAATGCACATTAACCCAAGCTAAAGCCTTTCAAAACTATCAAATTCCTTTTTTTCCTTTCATTGTCGATCAGGACTCTTTCTTAGATCTTGAATCATTAAGGATAACTAACTTTTTTGCTAAATTCCCCGATGCTTCACCCATTTTTCTGGAAATAATACCTACCCCATCCTCCCCTAAGCCTATGGTTCCATGTGCTCATATTACGCACAAACGTTTGGCGAAAGCTTTATTGGATTTTGCACCTCTACTTCCACAAACTACGCAAAATACGCTATGTGGCTATCACACGGTTCTGTGCAAACAATATCCTGACCAGCCGTCCTCATCCCTAAATTCCTCCCCAAGAAGGTAAATTTGATTTGTCATTTTTTTACAACCAGCTAATCTTGATTTTTTTCATATACAGAACTTTTCTCCTAAAAACTTTGCTATAAAACCAAATATTCTACACAATGGGCCGTTCCACTGATTCTGTTGGACCACCGCCCAAGAAATCAAAGTTGGACATTCCCAAAGGGCCCCAACAATCAGAAGAAGTTTCATCATCACAGATAGGCTTTAAACTTTTGGTTGATACCATAAAACCCTTCTCAGCGTCTAATTCCCTCGCTACATTTCAAAACTTAACTGACAACCTTTCTGTCATTCGTTTAAATCGAAACGAAATGCTTGTCATCAATGCGCCGACCTACATCATCAGCCAATGGTCCGATGACAACATACCTTGCCTTATAATCTTTGCTCAAGATTATGCCAAACAGCAACTTCTTTGTCAATGGACTAGCACTCTTTTTGCCGCTCTTCGACAAATACCATATTGTGCAGTACGCATAAAAGTTTCTGCAGATGAGCCACAGGCTATCAATTGCCGAACGGATTCTCACACTTTTCTGCGTCGCAAAATTTGGCGTTTTTTGTTAAACTATAAAAGCCTCATGCCCCAATATCTTTGCTGTTTCTTGGAGGCTGAATTCATACAACCTGCTACCCAATGGCCAAATTCAACAGAATCATCCCACATTTTATCCCAATCACACCGAACCTCGCAAAGCATTTGCAAAAAGGTAATCCACACGTCTTCTCCGTAACAATTGTTTTATGATGTTATTTCGTTTCAGATTTTTTCAGAATAAAAATCTTAGGAAATAGTTTCATAATGACCTCGCCTTACATACAACTGAGAGGCTGTGTTCGATATCCATGCTCCATTTTTAAGGGGAAACCCAAAAAATGTCCTCTTTTCATTACCAGGAAAGTTTTACAAGCTCTCAAGCGCCTTTCTTTTGATTGGACAGTCAACCCCGCTCGCCTCATCATAAAGGTCTTCATACCATTTTTCACAAAAAAAATTAATGCACAAATCATTTTATCACACCGGTTGGTATTTGACCGGTTGGTCACACTGTTGTCGAAAGCTTTAAACCCCGATTGGCAAACATTAATCAAACAGTTAAGACTGAGACCCTTTTTTTATCAACTTTCACTCATTTGGCTTCATAAATGCATTTACCAAAAACCTGCGCATATTGTACAAGACCTCATAACGAAACGAGGTTTTGACTCTTGCTGGTTTTGTCATCGCTTACATTTCCCAAGACCATGCAACCCTAAAATCATCCAGCAAGAATGGATACAAATTTCATCAGGTAATATCTTTTCAGGCAAAGACTCATACCATAACACCGGATCCTCCTGCGTTTTCACACGCCATCTCGAATGACTTCGCGGACCTGCGTAAAGATAAATTTTTCTCAAATCAGAACGTTATTTTTGGACCGTATCGATTTACCATTTCTTCATTAAATAGCCACGAAATAATTTCTTGCCCTTTCCCAAAATTTTGGTCGCAACAATTACGACTTTACAAGACATTAACCTTTCAACAAAAGCCTTCTTGTTCCCCTACATGCGAGCTAATACAATATATGCAATTCTTTCACAAACCGCCAAAAATACGTGCTCCCATTTTTTTCAATTCCAACAGATACCACCAAAACGTCAAAATTTATACCGGATTTTACTTCAATGCTTTACAGATATTTTCACTTAACATCTGAATTACGAATTTTAGTCTGAAAATGCATATGGCAAAACTCCTGAGACGGCGAGAAATTCAAGGCAGACACCAAGCATTTATTTATACACCACAAATTGCAACTGGCATAGTACAATCCGTCGATCTCGTCTTTCCGGTCTCACAAGTTGTCACTGATTGCATGCCCGTATTGGCAGCTTCTTTTCATGTGCATTGTCGACGCATTGCTATCAACCCCCGACAAATGATCCGTTATACGTATTTAGTAACTATGAATAATACTGCAACGTTACACCATAAGACTTATCTTTTGGCACATTCTGCGCCGCTTAATAATCATCAACTGTTGTTAAATCTACCATATAAAATAAAACTAACCCAAGATTTACTTTTACAAGTTGGAACACCTCTCCCTTAAGAAGCCAAGAAGAAGAAGCAGAGTGAATCGATTTCTACTACATGAATTTCAAGCAATCGTCTAACAAGACAAGAACATTGTCCTATGACTGAACCTCTTGTTTGACTTGCTTGAAAAACAATCATGCACACAGATCTAAGAATTGGTGTCATGTGTACATTTCCACCACTTGTGTTTCGACCGCTTTTCGCACACTAGAAATCTCATAGTTTTTTTGTCCATAAGGTCTCGCAAATTTTGTTTTTACAGAATAATTTTGTTAGTTAATAAACGTTTTTAAGTCAATTTTCTCACATGGCAAGAATAAGGCCTTCCTCTTTATGTGAGGACATGCAAGCTACTCTGCAAATCACCCCCCCACTCAGCCGACGTTCCAGAGATCCAAGAGGGATGGAGGCTTATTCGCCGCCGCATGATGGACCTTCACGAAGAGCTCCGCGATACTACCAAACTGATTTCATGCCTTTGCCGGATAGACCAAGGCCATTCTCTCATGGCACACCGGATTCGCCTGAATGTCAACTGACACCACAGAAATCATTCACAGTTGTACGAACCGTTAAGTTCCGAACTCCCACAAGGCCTTCTGTCAACACAACTGAAAACAACCGCTCTGACTATGGTTTGATGTATCCGTGGCGTCGTTCTCTACAAGATAAACCTCAACCGATCAATGATATTCATATCATTTTTGCATCTCCCCTCTTGCAAGAGCAAATCCATCATTTTTTATATGACCATGGAATCAACAAGGAAAAAATGCAATATACCCTCCGTTACATGGGTATCACACAAGCTGCGCTGATGGAATTCATACGAATCTCGTATCCCTGCCATTACTGGAGTTACATCGGTGATGACGAGTAACATAGGCTGAACACCAAGATGTGCTATCATAATCAACACTGAAAATTTAAGTATCAAAATTGAGTTCATGAGTGTTTTCTCTCTTCTGGTGTTTTTTCAGCAGTTTGCAGAATCGTTTTTGAATTCTTGTCGCCAGAATATAAGAATGTACAGACATTCACGTTGTCTTTGTGTCTTTTTACTAGGATTTTGTGTGTTTCGAGTTTTACTAACTGTCTTTCAAACAAACGTTTTTTACAGAACACCAACAAAATTTTTTTCTTTTACAGAACTTTTAATACAACACAAAAGAACAGAGTAACATCCAAACTCAGTTTTTTTTTAATTATGTTTCTAGAAAAAAGCGTGAATAATGTCCTCTTTCTCTATGTTTTAATAGCAAATTATGTGTCAAACTCTGAGGAAAAAGTCATCGCTTGTAAAGAAAATCTGCAACAAATCATTTCTTCAATTCTAAAAAATGATAGCCTTTTAGTAGATGTCCCTACGCGAGACCAACACACCTTTCAAACTCGTTTACCTAACATGCCTAATTTAGTTTGCAACCAGGCTGACTTCTTCCATAACCTCAAACAAGACCATTTTTCTGAGAAACCATGGTCTAACCCCACGGTTTTAGTCCCAAGGCTCTACCAAAACATAGACGATAATTGCTATGCCATGACAATCAGCAACAGATTTCTTCGTTATCCTAATAAAGTTAGCCAAATTCCACAACCTCAACAATGCCGTTTAACCTTTTTTCATGATTACGCTGCAATAAATCAACCTAAAACCATACAGCGAAAAGGCCCGAATCATCGCCAAGATCTAACGATTTCATACCCCACGGACGCTGATGTGTTTCTTAACATGTATCACATAGTAACTTCCTTTTTCGAACGATACGAAGACATTACATATCAATTATGGGTAGATTCAACCAAACCTGACCTTCGACAACGAACCAAACCTTGTTATGTACCCCTAAGTGACTTACCTCGCATACACTCTTTAAACTACACACAACCTACGAGTCCTCTTCAGGCAAAGGAGATACAACCTTGCGACCCACAGTTGTGGATTCGCATTCTCCCGGACGGCCCTACACATTTTCAAATAAAGTTTTTAAGTGGAAAACTACAACCTTTTGTGCCCACAAATCCAAATAACAATCGTGTTTATTATAAGCGCGTAGCTACTACATCGCCCGACGATCCGATATTTTGGTTCACTCTATATCTCACTGTTGGCAAACCTTTACAAGCTTTTCGACCACAAGTACGCCTCATACACTGGGGATATTCGCACATTTTAGAGCATAAATCTTTGTTCTTAACCCCAGCACTCCAAGCTAGAAACACTCCTATTTTATACCTACCCCCAATAACATCAGGTCCTTCACATAATCAGTCGGACCCCAATCTCTTGAATGATTTTTCGTTTCAGGTTTCGTTCACAAATCCTCCTAAAATTTTCACTCTGCCTATTCGCTACAGAGCTTGGTGTGACCGCAAACGAGTACAAGAATCACATCAACCGTATGGCAGCCTCGAAATAGATTTATTAAAAATTCGAACACCTACCAATCCACATGACTACTGCAAAAGCTTGCCAGATATCCAACACCCTAATATATCGTATGCAAACCTTCAAATGTTTATCAAGGCCAACACAACTCACCTGATACAATTTTTTTCTGGTTCTTTGCCTTCGACCACTCGCAACCAATTACATACGGACATAGCCTTTCAAAATCAAAATATTTCTCTCCAATCTCTATTACAAGATTATGAAAAATTTATTCCTGCCACTCGCTCTTATACCCGTGCATTACATCAAGCACAACTTGATGCAAGATTTGCCTACTTTAATGTCACACTGCTGCAACAAACCTTAAACCAACAAAACTTTTCTCAAGAAAACTTGAATCTTTTGCAAAACACATTGCTGCTTTACCAAAACCGTTTATTTTCGAGTCGCCAGTATATACGACTATATGCAAAACAATTATGGCGCCTACATTTCATAAAACAGAATATTTTGCAAAGAGCTCTTCAGCTTTGGACAATGCAACAAGTGTTTCATCTCATCAACACCTCTAACCTTTTTTCTCCTGACGAAATTCATGAACATTCGTTAGTAGGCAACCTCTTAACCTCCACGAACAGATTCCGAATTTTAAACAGTAAAAACCTTGGACCACATTACACTATCCCGTCCATCACAGCAGAGCAAGAGATTTTTTGGAATCCTGGAAAAATTGCAGCCCTTTTCACTGGATCACTCGCCTTAACTTCGACGTTTTTTTATGGCATCTACAACCTTTTTTGCAAAACTTCACAAACGCTTTCTCATGCAGTAACAAATGCACGCCTTTCATTAACGCTTTTACATAACAAAACTAAGACTCAATTGCCCTATTTTTGAGACAAACCTCCTTTAATCGACGCAACCATCATTCTTAAACACCTCTCTTGTTAATCACGCAGTAATGCATTTCATTTTTTGCACATTCTTCTTGAATGACCTTCTTTTCAACACGAAAATCCAAGCTGAATTCATCTCCACGGAACCCTTTACAATTATCAACCACATTGACCCTGCTCACGATATTCTGACGAATATTCCCCTACATAACCGTCACAATGTCACACAAAAGTTCTCACCGCTAATCACGCTTCAATGTGACTCAGAGAATTTTGTCTCACAAATACAGCGAGAATGGACGCGATATACAAGTCAAATTCAAGCCCGTCCACCAATTCCTCCACTATACGTCCGACCAGAATGCAATTCATTTTATTACCGTCATTTTCAATGGACACCGGAATTCTGGAACCGTCTTGAACACTCACCGACAGCTAAGCAATTTTCTTTTGAAATGATATATTTCCAAATTATTGACAAACCTCTTTACGTCATCAGAAACACTAACCATACGTCTTTGCCACATAATATGTATCTTTTCGACTCCAGCGATACCATCTTATTTATTTCTAAAGTGATATCACATTTTTACGAACTTTATCAATTTGTTAAATTTAAGCTACAAATAACTGACAATGCCTCACCCCAAATGCAACGCGAACCATGCTTTGTTGCTCTTGAACGCCTACCTAATATCAAGCTTCCCTTACACACATTTGGAACGTCCAATATACCGGACCCGCAACAGTGCAGTGAAGAGCGACTAGTCCGAATCCGACAAACCGCACCTCTCGCTTTTCTTGTGGAATTTCCACAGGGACAAGTTAAAAATCTTGTCCCTATAATCAGAAATTACAAAATTTACAAACAAACAACTGGCCACCCGGATGTCTTAGACTTTCAGTGGTCCAACCCGTCACATAAATCTTTTCTTTTACAAATAGAAGTGGGACAGCGACTCACCACTAATCCTAAACTTTGGTGGGTACACCGTCAATCTTCTAGTGTTCTAGGATGCCATGACAACGTTTTTGCACCCGAATCCTTACGAACCTCGCAAGTCGTAAATTCTTATGCACGAGGCCAATACCATTATTATGCCGATGGCCTATATGTCACATTGCCCGACGTTAATTACTTATTCCAAAATGTAACCGAACACAATTACATTTTACAAAAATGGCCCCTTCCAACACAGACTGAGAACCGACCACTCAACCGCAGCACCACCTGTGCACCATCTGTGCACCACCTGTGCACCATCTGTGCACCATCTGTGCACCATCTGTGCACCATCTGTGCACCATCTGTGCACCATACATAGGCTCATTTGAGAGAGCGTTAATCAAGGCCATGACTCTTTTACCAAATAATCAACAACTTTCAAGCATAGACTTTTGTCAATATAATACGAGCGAACATTTTTCATTACCCTCTTTGCGCAATAATTATCATGCACAGGCTATGGTTAGAAATCCTCACTTTCGGTCAAACTTTTATTCGTATTATGACAATCAGACACTTTCCATAGGACAAAATACCTTATCTCAAAGAGCTTTCAGTCACGAACTTTCCATTCTCACATCATTGTGGCTAAACATGCACCCAAAAATCTTACAATTACACCATAAATTGTACCGTTTTCACTATTTTCACCGACGATCTTTATACTATTCTGCTGAACGACGAATATATGCTCACTACGTGAACATGAAGCATCTCGCTTCTTCATGGACATATGAAATCGACGCCCGCGATAAGGCGACACAAAACTTGAATGAACTCAATCATTTAGTTAATTATTTTGCAATAACCTTACCCAGCATTCGACAACGCTTTCGTACGCTTTATCTTCTGAAGTTACAAAGCACAGTTTTGCGCATCTTGCAAAACGACTTTTCACTTCGCCCTGGCATTCTTTATACACATACTTACACAAATGGCCAACTTCATTCTGTGCCATACAAAAGAAACATACATCTCACATCAGGCGATTTCACTAAAACAACGCCAATAAAAAAAGGTGTGGCAGACCGTTGCAATTAACACTACATTCCAACTGCAACGCACTGCCCAAATCTTAACATCACCGCAAATGTCTTTTGAAGACTTCACTCGACAATATAAAAATACTCAAACCTTTTCTGCAAATGTGTTACGTTCACACGAACTCACAACTTCAGATGACAAATTTAGCCCTCACTCAACAATCCGACTACATACTCAGAATGAGAACGCCCTCTTTCATCAGAAAATTTTAAATTTCTTCGGTTCACACTCAAATAGTCCTTACAAAACACACATGAATTTCCTCACCCACGGTTACATACCAGCATTTAATACAACGTCAATTTCAACAAAAACGTCTCAAACACAAGATGATGCAATTCATTCCAAAGGCTCACTAAGCAACGAACATTCCATAATTCATTTCTCACAAGCTGAAACTTCAGCCACTTCTTTTTCAGCACTTCACGAAGTTTCTCAGACACTTCTTACCTATTGTTTTTTAATAAGTTCTTTTCGATCACTTCTTGCCACTTAATTTAAACAACCTTTTTCGTCCCTCCCATTGGCCAATGCACGATTTCTCATTCTGAGCCGACCCCTAGCGGCCATTTTCCGTTCTTTCGCCTCTGTGTTTTATGAAGTCACAACAATGTTTTCTTTCTCATTTCAGCAGAACAGCTACAAGTAAAAATTGCCTAATTAAATTTTTTAAGAACCTTTCAAAACAACGTGTTTTTTGCATGTCTATCTTTCATGCAGCACTCTTTGTTTGGCTACAATATTACCTCTTGATCAGGCCATCTTTCCCAATACGGCAATGTGCCACCAACCTCTCAACTTTGACTACAGCTTTACAGCAAACAGAAGCCATTATTACATCTCTCCCAATTTCACAACAAACCACACGTCGACAAAATACAAAACCTATTTTAGCACTCCCTTTTGATTTGGAACAATTCCACAAACACCTCCTTCATAATTGGACGACTTATTCAAGTGAACAACAAATTCAGACGTTGACGAAACCTCTGAACGTCACACCGGACTGCAATTGTTACTATTATTATAGAGTTAAATGGAAGCCCGACCAATGGACAACTCTGCAATGGGAGCCTGTCCTGAGCTTCCTTGACTTTCAAATGATCAACTTAAAGCTCATAAAACAACCATTTTACTTAATTCCTCACATTTACGAGGGATTCCCTCCATACAACATGTCCTTACATAATTCTTTCGATGCCTTAATGTTCATCTCTCAAATTATTTCATATTTTTATGAAAAATACGAGCTCGTTCGCTTCAAACTTTTCCACAATCACACACCTTGGATAAAAAAATACAGTGGCCCTTGTTTTATGAACATCCAAGACTTTCCCTCAGTCATCACAGACATGTATGGTCCTACACCAAGATATGATGGCTCTTTCGAATATGAAAAAGTCTCTCACCATTGCCCGCCAGACATCCTCACAAGACTTCAACACTACAATGCTACAGATTATCGAACCTTTTTTCCAAAAGGAATTTTACGCAATGTCCTCGCACGTTTGCGTCTTCGTTCAAAATACTTAACAGACTTTAAATATCCAGAAGCCCTGGATTTTGAATGGGGATTTCCTAACGACACGGGTTACATTCTGCATATTCACACACAGACATTACGACTGGAAATACCAAAAAACTGGTGGATACACCAACAGTCTCCAAGCCTTCTAGGATATCACAAACATTTTTTTACACCCTCTTACCTACAAACAATTCGTACAACTTATTCATATGAAAGAAGACGTCGTCATTATTACAATAATGGACTTTATGTAAAACAGCCTAAGACTCAATACCTACGTCAGCATGTTGACGAATTGAAGCCGGCTCTTACTTCATGGCCAATACCCTGATTTCGCATCAATTGCAAACTCAAGCATCGCAAATATTGTTCACCACGATGCGGTGAAGTTGAGTACTACATGCTAATCGCATTTCAACACACATCTATCAACAAAAACCATACTTTCATTGCTTCCTGCACCGACTATTTAAATCACTTCACCTCCCTACGCAAGCAACACACTGTCTACCAAGATGCAAACCCATTTCTCACTATTTCATCTCAAACCCCCCTTTATTCTTACGATCTCCCGGATGCTCCAATCCTCACTGGACCGCTAATCACATATCAATTACACTATGAATTTCTAGTAACGCAGTTACGCGAACAGATCTCCATTTTTAATCAAAAATGGTTCCAACTACTAACTATGCTTACACGTCTAAAAAAATTCATTTGCACTTACATGCGGTCACAAGACATATATCTTTTTCATTTAACCAATCGCCGACATCAAACAAGAACCTTTTACACGTTCAAACAGAATGCTGATCTCATCACACAATATCGCAGTACAACTAACTCTTTAAGTCAATCAATCGCAACTTTATACACTGCTTTGGATGACCCACTCATCACTTTAACTCAACAAGTGAAACACATATATGCATTAAAGTTCACGATTCAACATATTGAACATCTGCGTAATAGCCCACATCTATACTCTAATACGATTTACCGACATTATCATACCTACAAGTCTTTCAGCAGTACTGCAATGCTGTCTGTGTTATTCTCCGCTCCGACTGGCATTTCACTAACGGCTTCCTCTTTTCCCCTTGTCATTACACAATCACTGTCATCTTTAGCCACGAGCACTACTTTAGCCCCACCTACAAACAAACCATTTTCAACAAACTTTACACATCCAGTTCAACGTTGGAGCGACATCACCACTCAGCGTATTACACCACACCTTTCAAATACTGCTTCAACCAACATTTCCGATTTACCGTCTGACACGACTCATCTTCAGCACCTCATTATGACAGCAGAACAATCTACGAAATCCCTATTAAGCTCCGCATCTATCAAGCAACCGATTCTTCTTAGTGAGACGATCAACACTCTTCCTCAATTACAATCTTTTCCAAGGCCTTTCACCACATTACCCAGCACTTTCACCCTTTCATCAAAACAAGCTTTCATTATCGTATACCCTACCTTACAATGTTCAATCTCGTTGTAAACAAACCACCACCTTGTTGACTCTCATCTTATTATACAACATCTTTTTGCATAAGTGACCAACTGCTTTTTATTCTACTACATAAACAATGTGCAATGTATACATTCAACTCTATACCTTTCTCTCTTTCAGAACATCCACAAATACTCATTGATTACGAACTATTTTCATAATGAAAAAACATAGTGCAGAAAAATCCTTGCTTAATAAACTTTTCAAGCAAGAACCAAAACCGCCACCAAAAGCGGAAGATATTCAACAAGTGGTCAAACAGGAACAAAACACGACAAAACATATCAAAGAACTTGCTGACCATATACAGCATAACCAACACAAAGCCGCTGTAGGCGCTCACGATTTGGTCTCACAATTAAAACACTTAAAACGCATTGAAAAACAACGTCAGAAACTAACCAATGACTACATCAAACAACAACGTACCGACCCTTCCTTATCACCATTAAAAATAGTGCAGACAATTACTCAAGACACTGACAGCCTGCCACCATACTCAGAAACCTCCACTACTCCTACTGCTCCTCTTTACCCAGAATTACACCAGGCACATAATATCTTAGCGATTTCTGATGACCCTTTCACCCCTGATAATCTCGAAAACACAATAAAGGAGCTGGCAATACCCAACTTCAATCCCTCACAACCTCTTGATCAAAACAGCAATGCGCTCGAAACCGAAGTAAAGCGAATTCGCGCTCTCCTTATCACACAAGCTTATGATGAAAACACTGACCAGACTCAATTACACAACGTGCAAAAACATTCCGAATTATTACACCAACTGATTTCTCTTTTGCCATCATTTTACTCAACTAATACCATATTTAACACCGCCGATCAAAGACAAAATAACACTCGCAACCCGATTACACCCCCCCGAAATTTGGTCAGCCCCCTGCCTACTGTTCCATCATCATCCACAAATCCTTTCTCCAACTATCGCGAGAAACCTCAATCTTCCAAACAACCAGACATAACGACACCTTTTTCTCGACATACCATGACATCACACACTCTCCTAATGGACAAGTTACAACTTTATAAACTCAATCTCAAGGATCCACCAGAAACATGGGAATACCATTTACACAAGCTACAAGACAATATCCTCTCTGAATATGCAACGCTCAAACCTGAGGACGCTGCAAAAAAACAATCTCTTTTATTAAAATTTTCTAATAATTTAACAACAATACAGCAAATTCATTCTTTATATCAGCACAAGTCATTTTCCCAATTAAGCCAACTACCTCACGATTCACCCGACATTTGGTCTGCAGCGCACCTCTTCGATGTCACGCCTTCCAATACTTTAGTGAAGAACCAGTCAATCTTAACCGAACGTACCCAGCGTCTATCTACGATTCTCACTAAGATTGACCAACAGGGAGACCCCATTCTTCATCGATATGTTGATACAAAGCTACAATATCTCAACAAACTACAGCATCATCCACTCCTTAATAATCGGCCTCACAGTCAGGGTTTCGCACCCCCACAATTATTGGAAGATTCGGCCAGCCCCAATTTTCCACAGCCTTTCACACAGTCTACCACTACAACATCGACCGCCACACGACCCACACTTCCGAAACCGGTCTTTTACCCGGAAGTAAATACCACCCGCTCGATCCCCAAGGATCTGCTCAGCATTTTAGACCCTGGTGACGAGATACCATGGGCATGTTTAACACAAGCCACCCTAGAGGAATTCCCTAATATTGACGATAAACTGAAACTCAAAGCACTTACGCGACAATTAACGCAACATCCGGCCGCAAAACAAGCTGCTATGGCTCAACTGTTCCAATCCATTCAGGATCCCGCGTACAATCCATTACAAGGGTTTTTCAATTGGCTTTTTCAGTCCTACCGCCTCACGCCGCAGGAACAGAACTCAAAACTTCGAAAAGCAATCGAGCAACAAAAATTTGATTGGACAACCAACCCAGCTATCGACTTGCAAACGGCCATTAGTCAAGTCCATATGACTTTGTCAGACATCCATCATAATGAAATCTTCAGAGACACACTCAAAGATGCTTTGAAATTTAAATTGCAACCTTACTATCACCTAGTCGCCGACACACCGATACCAGACCTACCAGAACGATTACGTTTCATATGGAAAAACATAGCGGTTCCCAAACAGAACCCTGAAATAAACAAAGAAACTTCACAACCTATAATCCTACACTCCCACGCTCAACCTCATTCAAAACAACAATCACAAAAACAAACCACTAATCCTGAATCAACACCCTCACACAAAGGTCAACATCCTCTCGCTAAACAAATCCAGGACATTCATCAACATATTAAACAGGTTCATCAAATACAACAACGACCTAATCACTCTCGACAAATTCTACAGCAAAACCCAGAAACGCGAACATGTTACCGCTGCAACACCCCTGGTCACCTTTCAAAAAACTGCAGGAAATTTCCGGCAAACAACCGTGAAAACAATCGAAATTTCAACACCTCCAATCAACGATATTCACAAGCTCGTGGCCAACCATTCCACGACCGTTCCTATTATCGACATTTCAACAATAATTTCCGACAAAATAATCCCAGATACCGACAACCTAACCACAATAACCAGCAGCAAGTCCGATCTTTCAACAATAACCGATTCCAAAATCAAAACCCTCGTCAACAACCTAGTAACACGCCTTTTCAATTTCAACCATCCAACAACCCTGCACCTCGCCCAAGAAACCCTAGTCACACGAAAACTTTCAACAGACCCCAACCACAGCAAAATACGCAACAACGTCAACCCCCGCCTACCAATGCAGCAGATCATGCTGAACGTAACTTTCCACCGAAACTCTCCGCTTCACAACGATGGTCCCAGGAAACAAAAAGAACCCCATTCCCATATGCAAAAGCTATGGCCGAACTAGCCACAGCCCAACATTTTGAGGTCACTCCACAAGATCTGGAAGCGCAAACCTACGATTCCAATTCCACGACAGATCATTTTTTAGGACAGGATCCGTACCCCCAACCATCACCCACGTGATCAATAATAATCCGCAACATCTCAACAAAGACCTAGGCTTCATTTTCATTACAGATACGACCAATTCACGAACATTCCTCCTTGATTCGGGGGCCAACTGCAACTTACTTGACATTGATCAATTAACCCCTGCGGAAACCAAAGACATTGACAAAAACTCGATTATACGGATCACCGGTTTCAATAAACAAAACCCAACGACTTACTCATTGGGTGAAACGAACATCACCATCACGACACCCCCAGTAACTGCCGAAATATCGGTTCATGTCATGCCATCCAAAATACTTAATTATAACATTATTGGAGTCACTGACATTCGCAAACACTTTTTGCCAGTCTTGATGTCAAAATGCAACACACCTCCACCACAAATTGTGACACACCCTGCTTATCAATCAACACTAAACAGTGACACACCCTGTGCACAATCTTCATCACATCCACCATCCCCTGCCCTCTCACACAATTTGATCTATGCAGACCCAACACCAATAACAGCCAACTCAAAAACTCCAGTCACTCCTACGGCATGTCCAAATCCGCTAACCTACATTCCAGACTCTGAACGAAACATCACGTATGAACAAGCATCACAACTCTACGCAAAGACTCCCATGCCAGAGGCAAAACCGCATCTACCCCCCAAACAACTTATTGACATATCATGGTTTCAATCGCTGTGGCAACTATTCCCACGACTCGCCAAGGAACACGAGAACCTAAGTGAACCAAGCCGGCTACCACACGACTTTTCGATAAAGCTCAAAGCAAACGCTAAACCTCACATCAGTCCAACGTACCAAATGGACAAAAGGCGAACTACGGAATTACTTCTTTTTCTACAAAAAGCAATAGCCGACAATCTTATCGTGGCCACCCCCTGCAAATACATCAGTGCTTCGTTCATGGTGCCACGCAGTGATCCAAACAAACCCTACAGATGTAAGATATTCACCTTTGTACCAAAACCAGCTTTGACATAAAAACTTTTTTTGCCTTTCACACGAATCCGGGCATCATTCATTTTCTAAACTCGCCATTCAGCAAACTTCTGCAATTACATTGTTCTCACTATAAAATTGGAATGCAACGAGCAACTTCATAAAAAAAATAAACCCTCTTACATTCACAGATCTCCCCCAGCCAGACTTAAGCCCAACAACAACGAAGACTCGAGTCATAAAATGACTCGAGTCAGCCCTGACTCTAACCCACGATTTTAAAATGCAATATCAATAAAAACACATTCCACCAATTAACCATTAAGCTTGCACTTCATCCCTTAAAGCACACACAGCTTAAATCACGCCTCTACATCATGTTCAAAGACATTCCATTCTGTCTGATAAAATCTTGCTTTTTGTGGAACCTTTCAATGCCTGACTCCGAACCTTTTCCAATTTAAAATAAAAAAACTGAGACTTCACAATCAACTGGCGCACCAAATCACTGACATAATTTTCTCCTTTGTCAAATATAACAATCTGATTCATTCAAAGTTCATTAACTTTCCAAATCACCAAATTGAAATTCCAAATGCGGCCCACCACCTCTTGGGCTAGTCTTAAACATAGAAATAAAAACATTTCTTCCAAAAAAAGTCCATTTCCACATAAGCAAACCACTTTCACATCCTATAACCTCCGTTAACGCCTTCTTTTCGTGTTCAACACAAACTAAACAACTAGGCTAATCTATTTCATTATCATTTAACAAACACATCATCACGACTTGCACCGAGCTCGTCTCAAGTCTATAAATTGACACAAAACATAAAAGCCGAAATCTTCCCTTTCAGCGCCAACACTAAAACCAATCTGCAAACAAATGACACATAACCATGCGCAACGCCTCCTCCCCTACTTACATTCCCACAGCAAGATTCCAGAACCATAATCTTAAGTGATTTCAACCGACTCGAGTCATCTCTGAGTCACCCTTGAAAAAATTTAACCTCTAATTTAAATTCAGAACATTTTTCATCAACTGAACAACACACATTTCTAACCTTTATGATACAGTCTGAGACATTTAACTCGACTCACTTTGCACCACATTGAATTTCAATTCAATTTCAATCCCAGAACATTTCTACATCAACCTCTAGTTAGTCTCGAGTCAAATTCGAGTCAAATTTGACTCGATTTCGAGTCAATTTCGAGTCATTTTTCACTCCATTTCGAGTTAATCTGAAATTCATTTCCAGAATGTTTCAATCCACCCTTCCACCCATTTCAAAATAACCACAAGTCCATTTTCCATCCTTTCCTCGCATATTGAGCTACGTCCCTCTCACTTTCACCACAAATAAAAAATTTTTTTTTCATTTTTTTTCAAAATTTTTTTTGCTTCAAAAATTTGTCTTTAACAAACACATTTTCCCACATCAGGAATAACCTACTCCTTTCCTCTAGGTGTAATAGACTACACAGCTCTCAACAAAGACACCGAAAGATTTGATTCTAATCTTCCTCGTGTGGACGATCTTAAACATTTTGCTGCAAATGGTTATATCTACAGCAAATTTGATATCAGTTCAGGTTTCCACCACCTCTCTGTAGACGAACAAACAATTCCACTCCTCGGTTTCACCACGCCGGTCGGAGTTTACAGCTGGCTAAAATCTCCGATGGGAACAAAGTACGATATTTCTATCAACATTTCTAAAAATCTTGACCAATTATTCATAAACCCAATCCCACACTAAACCAAAATTTTCCTTCACGCGACATAATATTATAAACGAACTTTTTCAGATGCACCCCTGGATATTTCCAAATAAATCTAAGCTTTGTAGTTGCATTAGCAACCTATCACTACAACCAGGACAGAAAACAAAGAGGACTTGACAATATACCACAACCATTCCTATGTTACATCGACGATGTTTTACTCATATCTGACTCCGTCGAAGAACACAAGAGGGCAGTATATTTCCTTTTATACCATTTCAGTCGCTTCCATTTGACGGTTAATCGCGCTAAATGCCAACTAGGCACGGACTCCACTACCTTTCTTGGACATTACTTAAGTAATAAAACCATGCAACGATCGTACAAATACGTTGAAACTTTTCGACACTTACCAGTCCCAAAAACCATTCGTGACCTGCGACGTTTCCTCGGTATAAGCAACTATGTTCGTTCATATCTTCCGAAAATTGCCCATTTTCAAGATGCGCTCAACAAAATAGGATCCACGGTACCAAAAAAACACAGTAAAAAAATTGACATTCAATGGACGCCGTGTCTAATTCAAGATCTTTGCACGAATTCGCAACCTCATTATGGAAGCAGTGGCCAATCATATTTACGACCCAAAACTTCCCCTCTTTTTAGTCTCCGACGCGTCAGAAAAAGCCCTCGGCGCAATGCTTTTCCAAACTAACTTACAAAATCAAGTACTACCTTTGGGATTTTTTAGTAAACCCCTCACATCTGCACAACGCACTTATGCTGCGGTAGACACGGAACTTCTTGGCATCGAACAAGCAGTTTTACATTTCCACTTTCTACTTGATTCTAATTCCTTTGTGGTATACACTGATCACAAACCGCTCTTAACACTTTTAAATGCCAAACACACACTTAACAAATTCAGAAGACGACGTTTACAATTTTTGTCACAATTTGAAATGAATGTTCAACACATTTCAGGCATTCACAATGACACAGCTGACTACCTCAGCAGAATTCTTTTCAAACATGACCCGGCTATTCGACAGGCTAACGTTTCATTAATGTCAGATGGAAAATTTTCTACCATACTACAACAGTTCACACATAAGTTAAAACCCATCTTCACTGATCAATTTAAACACACTTTAATTGAATCTCAAAACAAACATTTTCTTAAAAACACGCCTACTGAATCTTGCACTCGAATCACTTCTTTCCATTATTGGACAAATCTCAAAGGACGAAAGTTCATCTGGCTACCGGAGCCACACTTCCTTGAGACACTTTCAAGAGCCCACCATGCATTTCATCACCTCTCCTGGAAGCAAACATATTATAGTTTACGAAAACTTTTCCACTTCCCGAAAATGCGCAAAATCATTCGCACACTCTTGCGACAATGTCCAACCTGCTTGCGATGCAAACCTAAACGTAATCCTTTTCTCAACCCGCCTGAAACATTTCAAACATATGATGGAGCCTTCGAAACGCTACATCTCGATCATTTTTATTGCGGCCCCAACGTTTTGTTCCCACACATGCACGAGTGTCTCACAATCATTGACAGAAAAACCTCATTATTTACGGCAGTGCCCCTACCACGCCCTAATTTCCTTTACACTTGGCTGGCACTCCAAAATCACTGGATTTCCACCCACGGATTGGCGCGCTTACTTCTGACAGACAATGGCGCGGTATTCAGATCACAGGAATGGGCAGATCATATGCAAAAATTAGGCATTGAACATCGCTTCACTTTAGTCGCCAATCCAGCCTGCAATGGCAAAGTCGAACGCGTACACCGCACAATGAAATCCATTTTAAAAACCTATCAACAACCAACCCTTTGGCCTTTCTATCTTGCACATGTCGTCCTAGCTGTAAATACACACTACGACCATGACTTACAATCCACTCCAGCATACCGAGCATATGGATTTTCTCTTCTTACGCCAGGACTACCCAACTGGGTTGACACAACCACCGACCGCTTTAATATTAACAAACGCAAACCTTCTTGTCGCAAAGAATTTCTTTCCCCAGACTGGAACTCTGCGACACATGCCTACGTTCGAATTTTACAACGCAAGCACAAACTTTCACCACTCTTTCGGGGACCATTCACGATTCTGGAACGACAACCGCGATCGATGCTCCTCGATATAGATGGCAACCTTAAACGGGTTTCATATTTGCACCTCCACCCTATTCTCTTACCAACTAATGACGAAGTAGCTAGCGAACAACGAACCACCAATGAAAACGTGACCAGCGACTCACGACCACCCAACAACAAAGTGACCAGTGACTCACGACCATCCAATACAAAAGCAACCAGCGACTTGCGACCCCCTGATAACGAGGTGACCAGCGACTCACCATTACTCTCTGACAAAGTGACCAGCGACTCACAACCACCCACAAACGAAGTGACCAGCGACTCACAGGTACAAACTTTCCCTCAGATTGCAATCTTCATCCACCCCACTTATATGACATGACACAAGTAGCCGGATATGTCACCACTAACAATCTTTTCTTTCTCTCTCTCTCACCAACTCTTCGCTTCCATTTCGACATACCGACCTACATAAAAATGTCAACGTATGCCCACCCAACACAACAGATTTTAAGATTATCAATCCTGCTGTTACGAAGACTCATATTTAACACAGGATATGTCAATTGAAAATTGAGACTTATGGAAATCATATTTTTAACCAACAGATCCACACTGATGAAACAATTGAACTTTCACCAGAGCACAATGCATCCAAGGCCCTTCCGAAACAGCTAAAGGAAGGCTCCCCTACGCTACAACCGACTGAAAACAAAACTTCAACCCATGCAGATGTTACCGTTTTCCAATCCAGAATCTCCAATATTGCCACTAACACGTGATACTCCAGATAAGTTAGAGGAGCAAACTAACCCTCTCAAACCACCATCACAACCCAACGACAGCAATGCCCAATTCACACCAATTCTCCGCTCAACAAGAGCTCGACCAATTATTCAAAAACGCGACCCCGATATGTTTTACTATTAAATTTTTGTACATTCAATTTCGCTTATACTAACTAACGACTATGTTTCCCTTTTCAGAACCTAACTTAACACAAAAAATGAACATCATTTATCTCCTTTACACCACCGCAATTGTGACAAACAACCTCTTTTCTCCAGCGCAGACCATCCTCCAACCAAACGTTGACGAATTATTTACAAGAATACACAACGTTTCTTCTTCAGTATTAACACAGCTTGAACACCAAACGGCCCAAAAACAAGAATATTTATTAAGTGTCACATTATCTTTCACTCTGCTAGAATGTCTTTTATTAATTACTAGCTTGATTTTACATGTTATTTCAGTCGTTCTCTTGAGAAAAAGTCGCATCTTCACCTCATAAACGTTCTTCCACAGAACCCCTGGATACAATTACATTCATCATGACCACTTCATTCTGCCAATACACTGACAAAACACTTGAACTCAAACAAAAGTCTGTCTCTACCTATCACTTCAATACAGCAAAACAACTTGCTAACACAGCTCTCTATATGCGTTTGAACCACCCACACACGTATCACATTAACGACATTACCACGTTTGACGTCACGGACGAAACACATCGATGGCGAACTTTCAATGACAATTGGGACCGCACAGTCTACGATATCAAAGATTTTGCGAATGAAGGATTTTTCTCATTGCACACCACAAACTTAAATATTCAGTGTTTTTCCTGCGGAGTCATCATCACCAGATTCCCCCCACATGTTTCCAGTTTTGCTATTCACTTACTAGCATCGCCTGACTGCCAACATTTACTTTCAAAAGACACAACCAACAAGACGGATACACAAACCCACATTCCGCAAGCACAACCTACTCTTTTCAATTCAGTCTCTCCACATCCAGAGTCTCTCCCGGAATCCGGACCCCTCCATCCAGGTTTCATCAAAATAAACACACCATTAGGACCATATTACAAATGCCCTACCTGTCTTGGCACACAACCATATTGCCAAAACGAATCAGCACTTTGGCAAACACACGCACAAAACTTTCCCCATTGCAACCGATTAATCAACAGAAAAACGAAATTTTTCGTAAAACAGATTCTTGGAAAAACCACGCAATCCGCGATACACCCAAATACCTATTACCGATACATAAAAAATCAAATTCGTGTCTTCAACCCCGAACTCCTACATACCGAGTTAACACGACTCCTCAACGCAGGATCTACTTTCCAACTTTTACAACATCTTGATATTTACCAAGATATTTTCACGAAGTTATTGCGCATCTACTCTGTAAAATTCCTCATACCGCCCAGTCCTTCTGAAGATCAACTTCTCCACGAATTGCAGAAACAATTAGATTGCGTTATCTGCAGAGATCAACCTCGCCAAATTGTCACGATGCCGTGTCGTCACTTCATCACATGTATAGCTTGTATCACAAAATGCGAAAAGAAATGCCCTATTTGTCGCACACCGTTCTCTGACACTATTTCTGTGCTGTCTTCCTAAATACAGAACCGAACTAAATCTCATATTCCATCCTCAAGTAACAAAAAAAATTTTAAAATCAACACTGCAATGACTTCCTTTCAACTTGCACCTAATTTCGCCTCCCACTTAAGCATCTTGCAAGGACAAGTGACCATAACCTCCCCTATTACTACGGAAAAGAGTTTCAAAGGAAGAATCGGAATATCTCTTGATGGCTTACGCAAACCAACTGAACGAACCACCATACAGTTCATCCCCGCGACAAACATCACAGCTGGACGATTGGAATGGACTTCGACTGGTCCGACATTATACATACATCTCCTGAAAGGACATCAACTCATCAAAGGAAAAATCATCGGAATGTTAACTACTTCCCCTTATATTCAAACTACTAAATACACCCAGCACCTCAACATATTGCGATTCACCAATTAGAATAACTTTTGTTTTCAATCTGACCTTTTGAAAATCTTACTAATTAAAACAAAATTTCTTTTTTTGTTGCATGATTGCACAATAAGAATATATCTAACTTGAATAACCAACCCATGATGGACTGCGCACTTTCTGAAAAACACGCCTCTTACCTCGAAATCCAAGATGGATCTCTAAAAATACATTCTCCTATCGAATGGCATCATGAACTTGAACAAGGAGTTCACCTACAAGGATTAAACAAGCCCTCCACACAATGTAACATCCAATTTCAACCAACAACGCATATCACGGCACATCATCTGGAATGGATCCCGGATGGCGCAATTTTATACCTTCGCAAATCCACCATCACCCCAGTCCACGTTGGACAGCTCCTAGGCCAACTCACATGGCAACCTTTCACACAGAAAGGACTTTTATTAAACAAAAACGCAATTATAATAACATTTCACCGATAATATATGATTACACATCTTCATCAATTCCTTTAATCGTTTGATCTTGAGCAATATTTCTTTTCTTTTTCATAATTCAATGTTCAACATAATAGTCATATAAGTAATACATTTTGCTGAAAAATAACTTACCATGGCAAAACAACTCTCCGACACGGAACTACTCGACCTGAGCGTCGATCTTCCCGACGAAGAAAATGATCTAAACACTGACGCATCAAGGGACCCCCAAGCCCATTCCACCTTGGAATCCCCAACATCCCAGACGATCTCAAGCAGCAACCTTCAGGAGACACATCATACACCACAAGCATATGTACCTCCTAACAGAAGGACCAAATCTCGATACCGACAACGCACCTTGCACAAATTGGACGACAAACTTACTCAAGTTCAAGAACAACTTTTGTGCCTAAAACGTCAACATCAAATGAATCAAACGTCCTCATATCCCACATCCAATCAACGCAAAAAAATCTTTCCTCACCCCGTGATGGGTTATGAGATTACTACGACACCATCACGGATAATCTTCCGTATATCCAACCCCCATTACATAGAATGGTCACCAATGGCCCAACACTTTCTTCTTCGCGCACCTCACGTTTACACAACTGAACCATCTTGGCGTACGCCAGGAAATGCACATGTTCAAGTCACTCATGAACATGATTTTGCAAAATATGTTGAAATCCGTGGCCTACATGTCACTCAAATGACCAATGCACATTTCTTTTTTCGACCCTCCAAAGAATATCAACATATACTTATTGAAGAACGGGTCTTCTTTCAACCACACATAAAACTACGTTTAACCACTTCTGCCACGCGCAGAGGTGTTACTATTCCTAAGGGAGCCGTCCTCGGCATTATGTGCATCATTTTACCCATGTTTGTGCAACGATATTAATCGTTTTTTTTTTAAAAACAGAGGCATAACCTCCCTTTTCATGTAACAACGATTCATTGCACGTAATTCCTTGCAAGTAATCTCATTTTCGCTTCATTAACAACTCAATCCATTTCTTCACAGCATCATCACTTAATTCTAAGAAAAATTTTGTCAACATTTGCTGCTGATCTTAACAATCAACTATCGATTTTCCTTCCAACATAACTTGTTTCAAATATGTCCATCCAACATGATGGACGCCTGCTCACCACCAATCGTGATCCACCAGGACAACACAGCGTTTACATCTTTCCTGGCGATCATCGAACTGAGGTCTATCGCCTAATCACATTTGACAAGTTTCCCCCGGCCTCCCCCATCAACCCAGTCCTATTAGCCAGCAATGGGTTTTACTATCTCGGATACAAGGACCGCGTCAAGTGTTTCGATTGCGCAAACACTGTTCAAGATTGGACTCATCAGGATGATGCATTATCCACAAAATGGCACCAATTACACTGCCAATTCATAACAAAACAATTCAACACCAACGTACCTATCTGCTCTGCTTCCAAAGGAAACCACGGACCTAGACTTCAGGCCATTGTCCATAATATTTCGACTCCAACCCCAAACACACAACCCCACGACATTCCCCCCC